>Ga0105091_10001166_pt1 | contig 11323 bp, 12 predicted proteins | sample PPLLak1March2015_FD_87022 | JGI IMG/M metagenome (GOLD analysis project Ga0105091, IMG submission 87022) | Freshwater sediment microbial communities from Prairie Pothole Lake near Jamestown, North Dakota, USA - PPLs Lake P7 Core (1) Depth... | ecosystem: Environmental > Aquatic > Freshwater >... | reverse complement strand
TCCCCGGTACCCAGGCCCTATTTGTAGTAAACCTGAAGCCGCGTGCTATGTTCGGACATGTATCGGAGGGAATGTTGTTTGATATCGGCTATCAAGACGGGCTCAATCCGGTTATGGCTCTGCCGGAGAGTCCGGTTCCAAACGGCGCACGGGCGAGTTGAATTATTGGTTCACCGCCAATTGGGAGAAGAATCGCCGGCATTTCTTATATACTAGAAACGCCATTGTCTTTTATCTCTGTTTATGCGGCAGAAAACCGGGTACCTCCCATAGCCCTGTTTGCACGGCGGGATTCTTATCCGTTTGACATTTCGAGACCCGTGCGGTAGAGTAATAGTCGGTTAGTTGGATGCAGCACAAATGAAGAACTTGATTTCCCTTGACTACAATTATCTCATGGCGGATGTTCTTGGAATAGCCAATGGGATTCATGCGACTGAGATCGATGCCCTGGACGGCCGCGCCCGACAGGCGGCAGCGCGAATCATAACCCAACGAGAGAAGGGAGACCTTGCGTTTTTCGATATCGCGGAAATGAACAAGCATATTCCCGCGGTAAAGGCAGCGGCCGAGCGCGTACGGAAACGCTTTAGTAAACTTATTGTCTTCGGCATCGGAGGGTCAGCCCTCGGTGCGCGCACGATACAGGAGGCGCTGGTTGATTCGCTGTCGAAGAGCGACTGTCAGGTTATTGTTGCCGACAATATTGACCCCGTTTCAATGGCGCGGCTTATCGATTCTCTTGACCTAAGATCCACGGCATTTAACGTCATCAGTAAATCAGGTGGCACAGTAGAAACCCTCGCGCAATTCCTGATAATCGCCAATCTCTTAAAGAAAGAACTTGGGGAAGCGGAGTTTCGCGAGCGGGTAGTAATTACGACCGATCCCGAACGTGGAGTCCTCAGGGAGATCGCGCAGGAGGAAGGTATTGCCTGCCTCGATGTCGATCCCAGGATCGGCGGGAGGTTTTCAGTCCTCACTCCCGTGGGACTGTTTCCGGCAGAATGTATGGGGGTTGACGCAAGCAGGATCCTAAACGGCGCGCATCGATTTCTCTCATCTATCGATAGCAGGGAATGGAAAGAAAATCCGGCCTATCTTTATGGAGCGCTCCAATATATAGCCGCGACGTCGAAGAAAAGAAATATTTCGGTTATGATGCCCTATTCGGGAAGGCTCTTCTCATTTGCCTTATGGTTTTGCCAACTCTGGGCGGAAAGCCTGGGGAAAAAAGTCCTGATAGAAAGCCGGGCGCAGACCCCGGTAGCTGCAGTGGGCGTTACCGATCAGCATTCTCAACTGCAACTGTATATGGAGGGCCCCCACGATAAGGTAATTACCTTCCTTCGGGTTGAAGACCATGGTGCGGATGTAACGATCCCGAGTATTTACTCGAACCGGCAATCAATCGAATACCTCGGTCTCAAGAGCCTCGGTCATCTGTTTGATACCGAGCGGTTGGCAACTGAAGCGGCTCTGGCCCGTCAGGGTAGGCTGTCGATGACACTGTCCGTGCCGAATATATCGCCGGAGGTACTCGGTGTCCTTTTCTTGTTTTTCCAGGCGGCAACGGCATTCGCCGGTTATCTCTATGAGATCAATCCTTTTGACCAACCGGGTGTTGAAGAAGGGAAGAAATATACCTGGGGTATCATGGGAAGAACAGGGTACGAGGAAAAGCTGAAGGAGTATCACGATCGTCCGAAGAAACTATCCATATATTCGAAAACGATAAACGACGACGAGAGCAACGAAGCGGGCAAAGACACGTCAGGGGATGATTCCGCTTGATAACGTGTCGTGCTGTGTTATAATATAAAAGAACAATGATTGTAAGGCACAACATTAGTATTAGCCCCGAAAATGAAAACAAAGAAAAAGATATTCATCCCACAGGAAAAGCTCGAGGTCTGGGTGCATGATGGTAAGATATCGATATCGGAAAACGTCATCACAACGCTGACCGAAAACAAGATGAGTTATAAACTTGTTCCGGCGTTCAAGTTTCTGAAGCTGACATCGGGCGATTCGGATTCAGACAAATTAATCGGCACGGTAAAGACGAAAGAAGATTTAAAGCATCTCAACCCGGACATTTTCATGGATTCAATCATCATTGGCAATAAGGCATACGAGGTTGAGATGGGATATATCGGGAATCTTACCGGGAATGAAAAGGACCTTGATGATGTCGCGCTTCTTTCCAAGTATATCCTCGAAAACATATAGCACCTAATATGGCAGAGCATACGGACTATACTCCCGGAGCCGGGAGCGTCTATATCAGAACTTTCGGCTGTCAAATGAACGAGTACGATTCTCAGCGGATGGCAGGACTTCTGAGAATGAGCGGATTTAAGACGGTCAATGATCCGGAAAAAGCCGACATCATAATAATCAATACCTGCAGTATCCGGGAAAAACCGGAAGAAAAGACATATAGTGATATCGGTAAGTATCGCTCGCTCAAGGAAGAAAAGCCCGAACTGATCATCGTTGTGTCGGGCTGCGTTGCGCAGCAGCGGGGCGCCGAGATTATAGAAAGATTCGGCTACGTGGATCTTGTGCTGGGGACTAACCAGATTAATCGAATTGACGATCTCCTCTCCGAGATTAAGAGAAACAAACGGGCGATCGTTCAGACCGATTTCTGTCAAAACCCGTATGTGCGGCCCTTTCCCCGTGCACGGGATCAATACTCCGGGTATGTGACAATAATGCAGGGGTGTAATAACTGGTGTTCGTACTGCATTGTTCCCTTAGTGCGGGGCGGAGAGCTATCCAGATCCTCTGACGAGATCCTGTCGGAAATACACCGGCTTACCGATGAGGGCGTTATCGAAGTGACGCTCCTGGGACAAAACGTCAATTCGTATCGGGATCCAAGAGACGGTATTACATTTTCTTCGTTAATTGACAAAGTTAAAAGAATCGAGGGAATCAAAAGGATACGCTTTACAACTTCTCATCCTAAGGATCTATCCGACGAACTGGTGGACCGGTATCGAGACATTGATATCCTCTGTTCACACATACATCTTCCGGTGCAATCGGGGTCAAATAGGATTCTCAGTTCGATGAACAGGGGCTATACACGGGAACAATACCTTGAAAAGGTACGAAAGCTCAGGTGTGCGCGTCCCGATATTTCGGTAACAACCGATATTATTGTCGGTTTCCCCGGTGAAACGCAGGACGATTTCAGACAAACCCTTGCCCTCATGGAGGAGGTAGTATTCGACGGCGCCTATTCATTTAAGTACTCCCCGCGTCCGGGAACACGGGCGGCGTCACTGACTGACAACATAAGCAGCTACGAGAAGGACGAACGCCTGCAAATTCTCCAGGACCTGCAGAAAAAGCATACGCTGGCGCGCAATAACGATGCCGTCAACGGTATTCAAGAGGTACTGGCCGTTGGTAGTAGCGCAAAGGACCCACTGGAGATTACCGGGAGATCGCGCCAGAACAAGGTGGTGAACTTCAAGGGAGCGCGTGAAAGTGTCGGAACCCTCGTACCGGTAAAAATCATCAAGGCCAAGAACAACTCTCTCTGGGGAGAGGCGGTGGGTTAATGCAACAAGGAGATGCTGATGCCAAAGGAAATGAAAATCGGCGGTATGGCAATCGACCCGTTTACTAATGTCCCGATCATTATTCTGAGGGATATGGAAGAAAAGAGCACGGTACCGATCTGGATTGGATTGCTGGAGGCCAGCGCCATTGCGACGGTCTTGGAAAACATCCAGTTTTCGCGTCCGATGACACATGACCTATTCAAACAGGTCATGGAAAAGCTTGATGTTGTGATCAATAAGATCGTTGTGAACGATTTAAAGGATAACACCTACTACGCGACGATATATATGACGTCAAACGGAGTAGAACACCGGGTAGATTCACGGCCGAGCGATGCAATAGCAATTGCCCTGAGAACGAACGCAAAGATTTATATGGAAGAGTCGGTCATCGAAAAGTCAAAGCGAATCGAGCTAAAAAAGCCGGACGATATGACGACAGAAGAGGCGAAAAAGAAATGGGCCGAAATACTTGAAAATCTCAACCCCGAAGATTTCGGGAAATACAAAATGTGACTGCGGGAAGATACCGTTCAGATCGTTAAATCAGGTGGATAAGAAATACTTTGCGTGGGCTTCGGTCGTTATCTACTGTGCTTTGATATTCATAGGATCATCCATTAGGGGCGATCAGATCGGTTTTGACACGCCCGGTGTTGATAAATTACTTCACGCGGCTGAATACCTGATACTTTCTATCCTCCTTTTCACATCATTAAAGCTACATAAGACGTTCGGTAAACGGACGATTTTCTGGCTTGCGGCGCTCGGCGCCTCCCTATACGGCGTCTCTGATGAGATCCACCAGCTTTTCGTGCCTTTCCGGGAGTTTGATTTTCTCGATATAGTATCTAACGCATCCGGGGCAGTCCTGGGATCCTACCTGACGTTTAGGATTTCGAATAATGTCCGCGAGCGTCTTTAAACCTTGACAAACAAAGGCGATTTTGTTATAAAAACCTAATTTCATTACGTATATGTTCGGAGTATTTCATGTATAAGAAAGCTGATGAAACCGGAAATTCTATGGGCCTCAATTCACTTATCGGGCAGCATACGACATTTACCGGAATTATTACCGGCTCGGAAGACATACTGATAAATGGTGAACTGATAGGCGATATTGATATTCGCGCCAGTGTTCGGGTGGGCAGTTCGGGTCACATCAAGGGAACCATAAAAGCGGTCAACGTAGTCATCGAAGGACGGGTGGAAGGCACTCTTAAGATCGAAGAAAAAATAGAGCTGATGAACAACGCCAATATTACCGCTAACATGGAATGTAAACAGCTTGCGGTTTCCGACGGTGCATTCTTCGAAGGGAAGGTGCACATGGAGTCAATCGGGGCAAAATAATCACTGCCCGGCAGGGCGGTAGTCTAAGGAGTCACCATCATTGTCCAGAAGAAGAATAATAAAAAGAAAGGCCGACAGAAAGCCGGATGAATTCATTTCGGCATGGGCAAAAATAATTCGATATTTTTACGAGAATCAGCTTTTTTTTTATATAACCGTATCGCTGGTTATCGCCCTTGCAGTAGGATTGGTCGTCGGCTCTTTCCTCTATTTCCACAGGCAGACCGAATCTCAGGAAATACTTAATAACGGAACGAAGCTCTATCGCGACGCCGGCGGCAGTGAAGAAGACCTCAACAAGGCCCTTCTCGTGTTTACCACGGTCTCAAAAAAATACCCATTATCAAAGGCAAGAAAGATCGCCCTCCTGTATAAGGGTAATGTCCTCTATGACCTGAAGAAGTACGACGAAGCGCTGTCCGCCTTTAAATCGGCGGAGAAAAAACTAACAGGACCGCTCAAGGATATCGCGTCCGAAAACACCGGCTATACCTACGAACAGATGGGTGATTACGAAAAGGCATCAGAAGTATTTAAGGGTCTTATCTCTCCCGATAATGAAGACGCATATTTGGATCTCATCAGGAATCTTGAGAAGGCCGGAAAGAAGGACGAAGTCCAAACCTACGCAAAGGAGTACCTGACTCACTTCCCTGATTCTTCCAACGCCCCGCTCATCGAGGAGAAGATCGGCCGGACCGGGAACAACTAATGGAAAGAAAACTCCTTTCTGGAAACGAAGCGATTGCCCGTGGCGCCTACGAATGCGGTGTTGTATTTGCCTCAGCATATCCGGGTACTCCATCTACCGAAATACTCGAAGAAATTAAGAACTATGAAGGGATTTACTGCGAGTGGTCCCCCAACGAAAAGGTCGCGCTTGAGGTAGGAGTCGGTGCATCCTATGCGGGGGGACGAACCCTCGTAGCGATGAAACACGTGGGTGTTAATGTCGCCGCCGATCCCTTCTTTACGCTCTCGTACACCGGGATCAGGGGAGGATTGGTTCTTATTACGGCAGATGATCCTGAGCTTCACAGCTCACAGAATGAACAGGACAACCGCAACTACGCAAAATTCGCCAAGGTCCCGATGATGGAGCCGAGCGACAGCCAGGAGGCAAAGGACTTCGTCGCTATCGCTTTTACGATATCCGAAGAATTTAACACTCCGGTAATGCTGAGAACAACAACCAGGATATCGCATTCGCAATCGCCGGTTGTGCTGTCCGAAGCCGAGAGGGAAAAACACAGAAAAAGAATCGGAATAGAGAAAGACCCGGAGCGGCTCGTAATGCTTCCCAATAACGCCAGAAAGCGTCACGTCGTCGTTGAAGAGCGAATGGAAAACCTCAGGTCATTCTCGAACACGTTTGCCGAGAATAAGATCGAATGGGGGAAAACCGATCTTGGAATCATAACGGCCGGAATTTCGTATCAGTACGCCCGGGAGGTGTTCCCCGACGCGTCAATCCTGAAGCTGGGCATGGTATACCCGCTGCCGGAAAAGACGATCCGCGATTTCGCGCAAAAGGTAAAATCGCTGATCGTTATAGAAGAACTCGACCCATTTATTGAGGAACAGGTGCGGGCGATGGGGATTCCCATCAGAGGGAAATCAAACCTGCCGATTCTGGGCGAATTCAACCTCGATATCGTCAGGGATTCCTTTATAGACGATCTTGACGATAAGAAGCCTGCCCCATCATCCTACGAGCTCCCGCGTCTACCGGCGCGGCCGCCCAATATGTGCCCGGGATGCCCGCATCGGGGCGTTTTCTACGTCCTGTCAAAGAAGAAGGTTTTCGTCACCGGCGATATCGGCTGCAATACCCTTGCGTTTCTTCCTCCGCTCAAAGCAATCGATACGTGCCTCTGCATGGGCGCAAGTATTGGACACGCCGTCGGCATGGACAAGGTCTTAAACGAATCCGGACAGGGAAAGGTGGCCGCGGTCATCGGCGATTCGACCTTTTTCCACTCGGGCATCACCTCTCTGATGAATGCAGCCTATAACAGATCAAACGCTACGATTATCATACTCAATAACAGCACGACGGCAATGACCGGCGCACAGCATCATCCCGGGACCGGATTTACTCTGATGGGTGAAAAAACCGGCTCGGTGGATATCGCGGCCCTTGCCCGGGCCCTCGGCATAAAACGGGTAAGAATTGTCGACCCATATAACCTTGCCGAGACCCGGTCTGCCATCGACGAAGAAATGAATGCTCCGGAAACATCAGTTATTATATCTGAGGCCCCCTGTATACTCCTGCCGAAAAGCAGGAGGGAGGATTGGCATATCCTTACGGTGGATAACGCCCTGTGTACGGGATGTAAGTCGTGTCTGATGCTCGGCTGCCCTGCAATCGGGTGGGAACCGAAAGAAAAAAACGCGAAGGGTAAAAACGGAACGTCGTCCATTGAACCCTCACTCTGCATCGGATGCGGCCTGTGTAAATCACTCTGTAAATTCGACGCTATTGTGAGACGACCTCTTGAATAATACGGTTACGAACATTCTAATGGTAGGGGTAGGGGGCCAGGGAATTATATTGGCCTCGGATATTTTGGCTGAATCGCTCATGGAAGCGGGCTTCGATGTCAAGAAAAGTGAAGTCCACGGAATGGCCCAGCGGGGCGGGAGCGTCACGAGCCACGTGCGCTTTGGCAAGAAGGTCTATTCCCCGCTCATCGCCCGGGGACAGGCGGATTTTCTCTACTGCCTGGAGATGCTTGAGTCGCTGCGGTCAATCGATTTCCTAAAGCCCGACTCTCTGATCATCCTCAACGACTACCGGCTCAATCCACCGTCGGTTTCGCTTGGGGTCGAAGAGTACCCGGAAGGCATTTATGAGACCTTTACCCGGTACTTTCCCAGGGTTGCGTTGATTGACGGTGTCGATCTGGCGAAAAAGAATGGCAATCCGCGGACGATGGGTATTATTATACTCGGATACCTTTCCCGCTATATTGACGTACCCCAAAATATTTGGGAATCGGTTATACGAAGGCGTGTACCGAAAAAGGTGGTGGACGTCAACCTCTCGGCGTTTGAGATTGGCAGGCGTATTGATCGTGCGTAATAGGAGGTTTTAATGATATTCAATGAGGAGTTCGAAACCCTTCCGAGACCCGCGCTTGAAGCAGTTCAGCTCAAGCGGCTTCAGGATGTGGCCAAACGGGTCTATGAGCGGGTGCCTTTCTATAAAAATAAATTTGATGAGGCCGGCATCAAACCGGGCGACGTAAAGAGTATTGATGATCTGAAGAATCTCCCCTTTACCGTCAAACAGGACCTGCGGGATAATTACCCATTCGGCCTGTTTACTCTGCCTATGGAGGATATAGTCAGGATACACGCGTCATCGGGAACAACCGGAAAGGCGACGGTTGTCGGGTATACGAAAAAGGATATCGAATTATGGGCCGAGCTTATTGCGAGAACGCTATCTGCGGCCGGCGCCACGAAGCACGATATCGTACACAACGCGTACGGCTACGGTCTCTTTACCGGGGGGTTAGGCCTGCATTACGGGGCCGAGCGTCTCGGCGCTTCAGTCATCCCGATGTCAGGCGGCAATACAAAACGTCAGATTATGATCATGCAGGATTTTGGATCGACGATACTTGCCTGCACCCCTTCCTATGCCCTCTTTATGGCGGAAGTCGCCGCGGAAGTGGGGGTTGATTTCAGAAAGATGAAACTGAGAGCCGGCGTTTTTGGGGCCGAGCCCTGGTCCAACAAGATGCGTCTCGAGATCGAAAAGAAGCTGAACATTGATGCCGTGGATATCTACGGGCTTTCGGAAGTCATCGGACCCGGCGTTGCGACCGAATGCGTTGAGGAAAAATGCGGTCTGCATATTTTTGAGGATCACTTTATCCCCGAGATCATCGATCCGCTGACCGGTAAGGTGCTGCCCTACGGCGAAAAGGGTGAACTGGTCTTTACGACAATTACCAAGGAGGCGCTTCCCCTGATACGCTATAGGACGAGGGACATCACCCGGCTTACCCCCGGGACGTGCAGCTGCGGAAGGACCCTCGTCCGCATGGACCGCGTAAGCGGCCGATCCGACGATATGCTCATTATCAGGGGAGTAAACGTATTTCCGTCGCAGATAGAGGATATCCTGCTTGAAATCGAGGGAATTGAGCCTCACTATCAATTGATTGTTGACCGCGAAGGCTCCCTTGACATACTTGAAGTAAAGGTAGAGGTCAATGAAAGGCTATTCTCCGACGAGATTAAAAAACTCCAGGTATTGGAGAAACGCATCGAGAAGGATATTAAGGAGATCCTCGGGGTCAACGCGACCGTCAAGCTCGTAGAGCCCAAGTCGATAACCCGCAGCGAAGGAAAGGCCGTCAGGGTTATCGATAATCGAAAGTTTTAAAGGAGGGTGAGGCTATGAAAGTAGAACAGATTTCTATCTTTCTGGAAAACAAATCGGGGCGGCTGGCCGAGGTGACGAAGCTTCTCGGTGACAGCGGCATCAATATCCGCGCGCTGTCCTTAGCCGACACCTCCGACTTCGGGATTCTTCGCCTAATAGTTAATAATACCGAAAAGGCCAAGGAGGTCCTAAAAAAGCATAATTTTACGGTCGGTAAGACTGAAGTCATCGCGGTGGAGGTATCAGATAATCCCGGCGGCCTTGCCCATATTCTGGATATTCTCAGAAAGAAGGATATTAACGTGGAGTATATGTATGCCTTCGTCGAGCGCAGCGGAAAAGACGCGGTCATTATCTTCAGGTTTGACGATATTGATAGGGCGATACAGATACTCACGGAAAATAAGATTGTCGTTCTTCCCGGAGAAAAGGTCTATTCACTGTAGCGTGTATCTACTGTGTCAATTAGAGAGGTTTTATTCATGAAAAAGAAGCATTTATTTGTCTTTATGCTCAGTCTGGTATGTGCGGGGCTCATTGTCTCTTCCTGTCAAAAGGAACAGACCCAGGGAGAAGATCCCTACATCATCGGCGGGGTTTTCTCTATCACCGGAAGCAACTCACCACTCGGCGAGCCGGAGAAAAACTCCATGAACATGTTCGTCGATACCGTCAACGAGAACGGCGGAATTAATGGGCATCCGCTTAAAGCGGTTATCTATGACGACGAGGGAGATGCCACAAAATGCGTAAATATGGCCAAGAAGCTTATCGATAAGGATAACGTCCTGGCGATAGTTGGACCGAGTCTTTCGGGCAATACCTTTGCGATTATGCCGATTGCCGAAGAAAACGAGGTGCCGCTAATCTCGTGCGCGGCAAGCATCAAGATCACAACCCCGGTCAGCAAGTGGGTTTTCAAGACTCCGCAGACGGATGTCCTTGCGGTAGAAAGGATATATGACTATCTCAAGACCAAAGGGATAACCAGAATCGCTATCATGACGGTCTCCAACGGCTATGGCGACAGTGGCAAGGAGCAGCTCAAGGCCCAGGCACCGGCTGCCGGAATCGAGATCGTAATGGAAGAATCGTTCGGAGAAAAAGACGAAGACATGACCGCGCAGCTCACCAAGATTAAGGGATCGGACGCGGGCGCGATCATCTGCTGGGGCACCAACCCGGGACCCGCTATCGTGGCAAAGAACATAGTGCAGCTTGGTATTACGATTCCTCTTATTCAGAGCCACGGGGTGGCTTCACCTAAATATATCGAGTACGCAGGCGAGGCCGCAAACGGGAACGTATTGCCGACCGGCAAGATTCTGGTGCTCGATCAGCTTCCGGCCTCCGACCCGCAGGGCCCTGTTCTCCTGGAATACAAGACCAAGTATGAAGCGGCGTTTAACGCCCCCGTATCCGGATTTGGTGGTTACGCGTGGGACGCGATGGGCATTATAGCAAACGCCCTCAAGGAAGCGGGAAACGACCGTGCAAAGCTGCGTGATTCCATTGAGAGGACGACCGAGTACGTCGGTGTCAGCGGAATCTTCAACATAACGGCCGAAGACCATAACGGCCTGACGAAGGACGCCTTCGTCATGGTTATAATTGAGAATGGAACGTGGAAGATTCTCCCATAAAAGAAATGAAAATTACCTGAAATATGATGAGGCTAAGCACGTTTGTTTAGCCTCTTTTTTCTCTACCATCGCGGGCCGTCCATGAGCTTTTTTGACCAAATTCTACAATACCTGATCGGGGGAGTCACGAAAGGGAGCATTTACTCCATCGTTGCCCTCGGTTTTACGATAATCTATAATTCCACGGAGATCATCAACTTCGCCCAGGGTGAATTTGTCATGCTCGGGGCGCTCATCATGGTGACATTCAGCTCGGTGCTGCATCTGCCGTTGCCGATTGCATTTGTATGCGCGGTGGTATCGGTGACGATATTGGGAATGGTGTTTGACCTTTCGATTAT
>Ga0105091_10001165_pt1 | contig 11328 bp, 6 predicted proteins | sample PPLLak1March2015_FD_87022 | JGI IMG/M metagenome (GOLD analysis project Ga0105091, IMG submission 87022) | Freshwater sediment microbial communities from Prairie Pothole Lake near Jamestown, North Dakota, USA - PPLs Lake P7 Core (1) Depth... | ecosystem: Environmental > Aquatic > Freshwater >... | reverse complement strand
TGTTCGGTCATCTGGATGCGTTTGGGGTCTTTCAGTAGCCGCCTTGCCAAACCTGCGATGGTGCCTTCCAGGGTGGCCGAGAATAGCAGGGTCTGGCGGCTGGCCGGGGTGGCGGCGGCGATTTTCTCGACGTCGTCGATGAAGCCCATGTCCAGCATGCGGTCGGCTTCGTCCAGCACCAGCATTTCCAGGCGCGAGAAATCGATGCGGCCACGATCGAGATGGTCGATCAGGCGGCCGGGCGTGGCGACGAGGATGTCGACAGGCTGCGACAACAGCTTGTTTTGCAGCGGGTAGGGCATGCCGCCGAGGATGCTGACGGTTTTGACGCGCATGTGTTTGCTGTATTTGCGTGCGGCGTCGTTAACCTGGTTTGCCAGTTCGCGTGTTGGGGTCAATACCAGGATGCGAGGGCCTTTGCTTTTGCTCTGGGATGGCTCGGTCAGATATTGCAATGCAGGCAGAATGAAGGCGGCAGTTTTGCCGGTTCCGGTTTGTGCGGAGGCCATCAGGTCATGACCGGCGAGAACTTCGGGGATGGCAGCAGCCTGGATCGGAGAAGGCTCGGTGTAACCGCTATCGGCGATCGCTTGCAGGATAGCGGGATTTAAATTCAGTTTTTCAAAAGACACGTGTATTTCCTTAAGTTTAAGGTAAAAATAACGCGCAGCAGGCAATAAGCAGGGGTGATCCAATTGACAAAGGATCAAGTACCAAACACCACGCGGCGCTAAAACATCGTCGCTAACCGGGGTGAAATCGTACTCAGGAAATTCTGAGAAGGAAGGGTCAGGAGCGATGAACCAAGGCTGAAAGATATCGCTTCAGCCAAGCGGCGCATTATACGGAGATTTTCCAGAAAAGCCAGATATTTATGCTACAATCGCTGACTTTTTTACACAGCAGGAATCATTACATGTCACGCGCTCAACGCAATATTGCAATCATCGCCCACGTCGACCACGGCAAAACCACGCTGGTAGACAAGCTGCTGCACCAGGCTGGCACCTTCGCCTCGCACCAGCATATCGCTGAACGGGTGATGGACAGCAACGATCAGGAAAAGGAGCGTGGCATTACCATTCTCGCCAAGAACACTTCCGTGGAATATGAAGGTGTCCACATCAATATCGTGGATACCCCGGGGCACGCCGACTTTGGCGGCGAAGTGGAACGGGTGCTGGGCATGGTCGACGGCGTGCTGCTGCTGGTGGACGCAGTGGAAGGCCCGATGCCGCAAACCCGCTTCGTGACCAAGAAGGCGCTTGCGCTGGGTCTCAAGCCGATTGTCGTAATCAACAAGATTGATCGTCCTGGCGCGCGTCCAGACTGGGTAGTTAATCAGACTTTTGAGTTGTTCGACAAGCTCGGTGCAACCGAAGATCAGCTGGATTTCCCAGTTGTGTATGCCTCAGCGATCAACGGCTACGCCATGTTAGAGTTAGACAAGCCTTGCGATCACATGCGCGCCCTGTTCGATACCGTTCTAAAGCATGTTGGGGCGCCCAAAGGGGACCCGGATGCACCGCTGCAGCTACAGATAGCAGCGCTGGACTATTCCAGCTTTGTCGGTCGTATCGGTATTGGTCGCGTTGCCAACGGCCGCATCAAGCCGGGCCAGCAGGTTGTCGTGATGGACGGACCGGATAGCACTCCGAAAAACGCCAAAATCAATCAGGTAATGGGATTTCACGGCCTGGAGCGGGTGCAGCTGGACGAAGCGCAGGCCGGGGATATTATTCTGATTACCGGTATTGAAGAAGTGGGTATCGGCGTGACCATTTGCGACAAGGAAAAGCCTCAAGCTTTGCCACTGCTGACGGTGGATGAGCCAACGCTGAACATGAATTTCCGTGTTAACACTTCGCCGCTGGCAGGCACTGAAGGCAAGTTTGTGACCAGCCGTCAGTTGCGCGACCGGTTGCAGAAAGAACTGTTGATCAACGTGGCATTGAAGGTTGAAGAGACTGAAGATGCCGACTCCTTTATCGTTTCCGGGCGCGGTGAACTGCATCTGACAGTATTGCTGGAAAATATGCGTCGCGAAGGTTTTGAACTGGCCGTAGGCAAACCACGTGTGGTGATGAAGGAAATCAACGGCGTCAAATGCGAGCCTTATGAGGCGCTGACGCTGGACGTGGAAGATGCGAATCAGGGTGGGGTAATGGAAGAGCTGGGGCGCCGTCGTGGCGATCTGCAGGACATGCAACCCGACGGTCATGGCCGGGTCCGTCTGGAATACCGCATCCCGGCACGTGGCCTGATTGGCTTCCAGGGTGAATTCATGACCTTGACTCGCGGTACAGGCGTGATGTCGCACGTGTTCGACGAGTATGCCGAGGTCAGGCCTGATATTCCCGGACGTCGCAACGGCGTGCTGATCAGCCAGGACAACGGCGAGGCCGTGGCTTATGCGCTTTGGAAACTGGAAGATCGCGGCAAGATGTTTGTGGTACCCGGCGACAAGCTGTATGAAGGCATGATCATCGGTATCCATAGTCGTGACAATGATCTGGTGGTTAACCCGATCAAGGGCAAGCAACTGACCAACGTGCGTTCCTCCGGAACTGACGAAGCAGTGCGTTTGACCCCGCCGATCAAGATGACGCTGGAATCTGCGGTAGAGTTTATCGACGACGACGAGCTGGTGGAGATTACGCCGAAGTCAATCCGTATCCGCAAGCGCTTTCTGTTGGAGCATGAGCGCAAAAAGGCTTCGCGGTCCTAACAACATAGCGCACTAAGGATCCCTCGCTTATCCGATCTGAAAATCGGGAAGCGGGGGATTTTTCATTGGGGCCACCTTGTCAGCCGGGTAACGGTGCCATCGGTGATACGTTATAATCATTTTCCATTTGTTTGAGAAAACCATGCCTGAAATCGCGATCGGCATTCTGCTGTTGCTTATCCTGGCCGCTGCCTTGTGGCTGGGACTCAGATTCAGCGGGTTGGTCCGCCGGCAGGAAGAATTGCCGGCACTGGTGGCGCAAATCATGGAGGAGAAGCATCGTGCCATGCTGTCCGATCTGCATGAGGGGCTAACCAGGCAGGGTGACCGCATGAACTCGGCCGCAGCTGAAAATGCCGAGCGTTTGCGCGGATCGATCTCTCAGGAACTTCAGTTAAACCGGGATGCACTGGAGAAGTTGCAGCTATCCCAGAGCGCCAGCCTCGCCCAGACTCGCGAGGCAATGCTGGCGCAGTCGGCAGAGCAGGTGCGAGCCAACCAGGAATTGATTCAGTCCACCCTGCGCAATACCACCCAGCAGCTGACTACCGCTATTGAATCCCTGACCAAGTCGGTGGACGGTCGCCTTGAGCAGATCAGCGGCAAGGTGACGGAGCGGCTGGATGAGGGTTTCAAGAAAACCAACGAGACCTTCGCCAACGTTATGGCACGGCTAGCGACAATCGACGAGGCGCAGAAGAAGATCGACGGCCTCACCACCAACATGGTGAGCCTGCAGGAACTGCTCGGCGACAAACGTTCGCGCGGAGCCTTCGGCGAGGTTCAGCTGGAGGCGCTGGTGCGCAACATTCTGCCGCCTTCGGCCTACGCTTTCCAGCAAACCCTGAGCAATGGCAATCGGGTGGATTGCCTGTTGATGCTGCCAGAGCCGACGGGTAATGTCGCCGTCGATTCCAAGTTTCCGCTGGAAAACTATCACCGCATGTTTGCTGCCGAGCTTTCCGAGGGAGACCGAGCTCAGGCGCTGAAGCAGTTCAAGTCAGACGTAAAAAAGCATGTGGACGCGATCAGCGAGAAGTACATCATCCCCGATGAAACCAGCGATGGCGCGGTAATGTTCGTGCCGGCCGAGGCGGTATTTGCCGAGATACATGGACATCATCAGGATGACGTGGTTGATTACGCGATGCAGAAGCGGGTGTGGATTGTTTCTCCAACCACCATGATGGCGATTCTTAACACCGCACGGGCCGTGATCAAGGACGTGGAAACCCGCAAGCAGGTGCACATCATCAAGGATGCGCTGAGCAAGCTGGGCAAGGAGTTCGCCCGTTTCGACACGCGCATGAAAAAGCTGGCGGATCATATCCGCCTGGCCCATGAGGATGCCGAGGAAGTGCATGTCACCAGCCAGAAAATCAGTCGCCGTTTCGCCCAGATCGAGCATGTGCAACTGGATGAATCTGGCGTGCCGGTATTGGAAGTTCTGGGCGATGTTCCTATCGTCGGCGAGGATTCCTGACATGCTGAAGAATTCTAAAACCCTCATCCTTGCCGGTTTCAGCTTGGTGCTGCTGTTGATGGTCGGTCTGACCGTCATTGGCCTGACACGCATCATGGCGGTGAACGGGAAAATGGAGGAGAACAGAAGGACCAACTCCGCCAAAGCCGCGCTGGTATTAGAAATGAGGTCAGCTGCCACTGATCGTGCGATCAGCTTGCACCGGTTGGCCCTGTTGACCGATCCGTTCGAATGGGACGAAGAGCTGCTTGAGTTTGGACGGGGGGCGGGCAGATTTATTCAGGCGAGAGAAAAACTGCTAGAGCTTGGGCTTGGCCAGGAAGAAAAAGATTTGTTGGCGCAGTCGCTGGAGTTCGCAAAGCGTGGCGAGGAGCTACAGGCGATGGTAGTGCAATCGTTCCAGCAGGGAAATATTGCCAATGCCCATCGTTTCTTGCTGAAGGAGGTGATTCCCGCGCAGAAACGGGTGATTGGACAGCTTTCCTTACTCAAGGAATTGCAGCAGGAGAATGAACGCAACGTTGCTGCCGATGCTGCAGATTCCTTCCGCAGGGTGTTGGTGTTGATGGGTTTGTTTGGTGCAATTGCCGTTGTATTGGGTGCGCTGATCGCCCTGTATGTGATGCGCCGAACGGCCTTGACGGAGCGCGCCCTGTTTCAGGAGAAAGAGCGTGCCCAGGTCACGCTGGACTCCATCGGGGAAGGTGTGATCACGACCGATGTCCATGGTAACGTGACCTATTTCAACCCTGTTGCCGAGCATCTTACCGGCTGGAAGCTGGAGGAAATCCAAGGGCTGACCCTGCGCTGGGCCTTTAATGCGGTTGATGCGTTTACCCGCAAGCAAATCCAGCACCCTGCCTTTGAAGGCCCCATTGATGGCGTGATGGTTAGCCAGTATGAAAATATCTTGCTGATCGGGGTCGATAATCGCGAGTTCGATATTGAAAGCTCGGCGGCACCGATACGTAACCCGGAGGGCGAGGTGATCGGATCGGTGCTGGTGTTCCGTGATGTCACCCAGGCACGCGAACTGGCCAAACAACTGGCATGGCAAGCATCCCATGATCAGTTGACCAATTTGATTAATCGGCGCGAATTCGACCTCAGGCTAAGTCGGTTGCTGGATAGCACCACCTCTGACCATGAAAAACATGCTTTGTTATACATGGATCTCGACCAGTTCAAACTGGTCAATGATACTGCCGGTCATGCGGCTGGGGATGAATTGCTACGGCAATTGACCGACAAGCTTCGGGCGCAGATCCAGGGCAACGACACGCTGGCCCGGTTGGGAGGGGATGAGTTTGGCGTGTTGCTGGAACACCGCACCCTTGAGGAGGCAGTGCGAGTTGCCAATATGCTACGGAAAATCGTGCAGGATTTCCGCTTCCAGTGGGAAGGCAAGACTTTCGAGGTAGGTGTCAGTATTGGCCTGGTGCCGATCGCTGCACACTGTGGCAATGCAACGAATCTGATGAGTTGTGCTGATGCGGCTTGTTATGCCGCCAAAGATCGGGGCAGAAATCGCGTTAATGTTTACAGTCCGGAGGATCTTGAACTGATCCAGCGGCACAGCGAGATGGGCTGGATTGCCGACATTTCAAAGGCTTTCGAGGAAAAACGTTTCCTTCTCTATTACCAGCCTATTGACTCGCTACTCGGAGAGGGAGAGAAGGATGACTATCACGGAGAGATACTGCTGCGCATGGTGGATTTGAATGGGCAATTGGTGCCGCTGAAGAATTTCCTGCCGGCAGCCGAACGTTACGGCCTGATGCCTGTGATTGACCGCTGGGTAGTGCGAACCTTGTTTGCCATGGTGCAGCAGAGAATGAAGGGCGCTGATGAGGCGGAGCTGCCCCGTCTCTGCTCAATCAACCTTTCCGGGGCCAGCCTGAACGACGAGTTCTTCCTTAGCTTTTTGCAGGAACAGATCGTCCGATATGGTATTTCACCCGCGTCATTGTGTTTCGAAATCACTGAGACAGTGGCGATCTCGAATATTGAGCGTGTGCGCCATTTCATGCAGGAATTGAAACAGTCAGGGTGCCGGTTTTCTCTGGACGATTTCGGCAGGGGGATGTCGTCGTTCGCCTATCTCAAGGATTTGCCGGTGGACTATCTGAAAATCGACGGGATTTTCGTTCAGAACATGGCGCAAAATCCCATCGATTTCGCCATGGTTGAGGCAATCAACCGTATTGGGCACGTGATGGGTATCAAGACTATTGCCGAATTCGTCGAGAACAGCGCGACCCTGGAAATGTTGCGGTCGCTTGGAGTGGACTACGCACAGGGCAACGTGATCGGCGAACCCAGGCTGCTTGAGTACTAGAGCGTATATTTTCTTGCTCTGGGTGTCTTCAATGGAGAAGACCCGTTTTATCGCCGTCAGAGGTTTTCTGTTGCTGACCTTTGGAACCTCTGTTGTTGTTCGTTCAATCGATTCCTGAATTCGTGATGGTCAACCGATTGATCCCTTACATGGAACTGACGGTCTCCGGAAGACTCGGTCTGACAGCAAACAGATACTCAAGCAGTTCGACCGCAAGTCGAGTGCGGAACGCCTGTAATTCCAGCAGGTCTTGATTGATTTCCGATGATTATTGTCGAGTATAAAATTTCTTGGGGAAAGATTCCTATATTGTCTCCAAATCGCTCAGTACAATCGACATGCTTTCCCTCCCCATTCTCTGCTTCGTTGTTTTTCGTCAAAAGTTACAAAACAATATCCGCATCTTATTGATTAATGGTGAAATAAATAATATTTGTATCAATACGAATATTGACGAACAAATGACTGGATTTTAGCAGTCTGTCTGATTAAATTTAGAATCATGGAGCGGGTAACAGGCAAGGGAGTTACAGATTCATGATCGGATTAAAACAACATGAAAGCGAGAATGTCCTGCATGGAGCCGCCGGCCCCTGCTGGTTCAAGCCCGAAGCTGAACGATGCGCGACCTGCATTCTGGATTCGTCAGATTTCTTCTCGAATTTGACGATTAAGGCAAAAATGGCGCTGCAACTGGGTTTGAAGCGCAAGTGTTTTGAACGCAAGGAAATACTCTACAGCAATGGAAAAAAAAGCAACAACCTTTATATTTTGCTGTCGGGTGAAATCAAGGTTTACAAATCACTGGCGGACGGTCGCCAGCAAATTCACAAGATTGCCTCCATCCCCGGCGATCTGATCGCCTGCGAAGACCTGTTCCTGGACACCTACAGCAGCACGGCCGAAGCTATTAGCGAAGCCAGCGTCTGCTACATGGAAAAGTCCCATCTGCAGGAAGTCAGCAACAGTCAACGAGAGATTCCGGATGCGATGATGCGCGCCATGGCGCGCCATCTCAATTCATATATCCGCCATATCGCCAATCTGGGCAACAAAAATGCACTGGAAAGAGGGGCGTCCTACCTGGTTTTTCTTTTCGAAACACACCGAAAGCGTAACTTGCGGCTCGATATATTGGCCGAATCGCTGACCCGGGTTGAACTTGGCGACATGTTGGGGATAACTCAGAGAACCCTGATCCGCAGCCTGAAGACACTGGAAGAGATGAAAATCATATCGCTGGCCCGTGATGGCTTCATCATCCACGATATGAAATCGCTGGTTCATATTGCCGAAGCAGGCTAATGGGGGTTAATCCGGTAACATTGTTTTGGTTGGATATTTTAACCCAGATAATCCATTAGGCCGTTCTTTGAGCCTACGCGATCGCTGGCGGACGCTTTGTGGTCATTTTTGCCACTCTCGTCGTCCATGGAACGACCATGAACTCCTCCCAAGCAACAAAACTGCTTCACAAATCATCTCGCCACCATCTCGCCACCATCTCGCGTCCTAATGGGTTATCTGGGTTTAATGTGTAAATTTTTTTTCGTTAGTGACATTTTTCATTGTTAGTCATCAACTCGATTCGCTAAAGTTCATCACAAGCAATATGTTTATAACGACATAAAAAACGCTTATAAAAAGTTCCGGTGGCCACATAAACATAAAGGAGGGATGAAATGGCTAATCTCACTAAATTGGGCAGGTTTACCGCTGCCGAGATAGAGAGTTTGAAGCAGGATGGACAGGTCTGCAATCATGACCGCAGAACATTCCTGAAGTGGAGTGCGTTGCTGTCAACCCAGGCAGTGGTAGGTGGTGGTGTGCTTAACCTGCTGACAGGCGAGGTTCACGCAGATGATACCTTTGCCAATGTTACCAACTGGGTTTTCTCGGTATGTGGCTACTGCTCTATAGGCTGTGGCCTCTACGTCGGCGTCAATGCAGCGGGCAAGGCAGTGGCGGTAAAGGGAAACGATCAGCATCCTACCAACGCCGGGCGTGTGTGCGTCAAGGGATTGTATGAACACAAGGTTCTGGACGATAGCGACCTGCGTGTTGCCGAACGTGCCAAATATCCACTCAAGCGCAACGCTTCCGGCGGATACGACAGGATCACCTGGGACGAAGCCACCACACTGCTCAGCCAGAAGATCATCGATGCGGTAAATCTTTCCGGTCCAGACTCGGTTGGCATCTACAACACCGGCCAGTGGACAATCGAGGAATATTACTCCATGGGCAAGCTGGGCAAGGGGGCGATCGGCACCAGCACGATGGATTCCAATACCCGTTTGTGCATGGCGGCGGCGGTATATGGATACATGAGCTCCTTCGGTTCGGACGGCCCTCCTGGTTGCTATGACGATATCGAGAGTACAAATTGTTTCTTTCTGATTGGCACCAACCCTGCCGAGATGCATCCACAAGTCTGGCGGCGTATCGCTAACCGGCGCAAAGCCAATACTTCGGTCAAGCTGATCGTGGTCGATCCGCGCAAGACCCAGACCGCTCGCAGTGCCGACCTGCACCTGCAACTCAAGCCCGGCACCAACGTGGCTCTGATGAACGGCATTCTGCAGCAACTGATTGCCAATAACTGGATCAGTTCCAGCTACATTACAGCCCATACCCGCAACTACGATGCCCTCAAGGCCAAGGTTGCGACTTACACGCCGACTTACGTATCCGGGATTACCGGCATTCCTGCCGCGGACATCCAGACCGCAGCGAACTGGATCGGCACCTCGCAGGAGGTGTGGTCGCTGTTCATCCAGGGCGTGTACCAATCCATGGGCGCGACCGACACGGTGCGGCTGATCTGTTCCATGCACTTGATCACCGGCAAGATCGGCCGGCCAGGCTCCTCGCCGTTCAGCATTACCGGACAGGCCACCGCCATGAGCAATCGCGAGGCTGGTGGTTCCTCGTCGTTGTCGGGATACCGCAACTATTACAACCCTACCCACGTTGCGGCACTGGAGAACATGTGGAACGTGCCGTCCGGCAGGATTCCGAAGCGTGCCACCACCGTCATCACCTCGGACAAGGTATTGCAGCCGACCATCAACAGCATGGTGGACATGATGAAAAACGGCCAGCTCAAAGTGTTCTGGGTGGCCTGCACCAATCCGGCGGTGACCCTGCCGGATCTGAACAAGTTCTTCTCCTATCTGGACTTCAGCAATCCCAGTCGCCCCTTCACCGTGGTGCAGGATATATACGATCCGATGGAGACCAAGGCCTATGCCGATCTGTTCCTGCCGGCAGCACAATGGGCAGAGAAGACCGGTACCTACACCTGCGCCGAACGCCGCGTCAACTTGGGCAAGCAGGCCGTCAACCCGCCCGGCTATAACCTGCGACCGGCTCAAGGGGCATACTCGGATTTCGATATCATCCGCATGGTGACGCAGAAACTGGCGGCGATGGATGCCCGCTTCCGCGACAAGAGCGGCAATGCGTTGATCACTTACACTAAACCGGAGCAATGTTTCAACGAGTGGAAGACCGCGTCGGCAGGTCGTCCGTGCGATATGAGCGGCATGACCTACGCCAACCTGAAAGCAACAAAGGCCTTTCCTGGCCATCCACGACGAGCAATCTGCTGGGCGGCAAGCGTCTTTACACCAACGGACTGTTCAATACCAACTGGGATCGAGCCCAGTATGGAACTTCGGCCAGTGCACCATGGATCGATCCGAACAACCTGAGCCGGGCCTATTTGTGGGCGGTGGATTACGTCGCTCCGCCGGAAGTGCCGGACACCACCTATCCGTACTGGCTCAATAGTGGACGGGTGATCGAGCATTTCCACAGCCGTACCAAGACCAAACGCGTGGCGCAGTTGCACGAAATGGTGCCGGAAAATTATGTTGAAATCTGCGCCGCCGATGCCAAGAAAATCGGTGTGGTTACCGGCAACCTGGTCAAGGTGACTTCACGGCGAGGCACGATCACCCTGAAGTGCATGGTTACAGAAACGGTGGCGGCAGGTGCGGTGTTTATTCCGATGCATTTCGGCGATATCGACCCTTCCGACGTGGCGCAAAACGGTGGCCGGCAAGTAGCGGTAAACCGCCTGACCATGAACTGGGTGGATCCGGTGTGTGGCCAGCCGATCTACAAACACTGTGCCGTTAAACTTGCTAAAGCATAAGGGGAGGAAACCATCATGTACCACAATACGACAATGTTAAAAAAATGGATGGTAGGGTTGCTCCTTGCATTAGTGACTTGCGCGGCTCCACAGGTATGGGCTGCTGGGCCTGGGTGGGGGGGAGGCGGCGGAACAACAACGCCAACCGCCAAGTTCGACACCACTTATGCCGTGGAGAAGGAGTATTCCTGCCTGACGGGAGGGTGCCACGAAACCAATGCCACGCTGATGACCGGGCACAAGGCTTCATTCATGACCCATGTCATGGTGAAGTGCAACGCTTGCCATGGAACGCACACGTCGGCTGAAGTTGGCAAGGCCAAGCCCAATCTTACGGGTTATATCGTGGGTATGGGCGCTACCGGCTACCTGGTTCCCAAGGATCGATGCGTGGTATGCCACAGTGCGGCCAGTGGGCAGGGCCACCCTAACAATCCAGGCCAATGTGTTGGCTGTCATGCGCCACATCAGTTTGCAAAATAAAAGTTAATTTAAGTAAAAGGGGAGGAGAGGGCCGGCTACTAGCCGGCCTTTTTTTCAGGCAGATGCATTGTTATGTTGTGTTCACTAGATCATATGCCATAAAATCATTATTAATTTATCGGATGTCGGCACAG
>Ga0105091_10001164_pt1 | contig 11344 bp, 11 predicted proteins | sample PPLLak1March2015_FD_87022 | JGI IMG/M metagenome (GOLD analysis project Ga0105091, IMG submission 87022) | Freshwater sediment microbial communities from Prairie Pothole Lake near Jamestown, North Dakota, USA - PPLs Lake P7 Core (1) Depth... | ecosystem: Environmental > Aquatic > Freshwater >... | reverse complement strand
TTTCAGGATGAAAGCGATATCCTCTGGATGAAAAAGGAAGAAGAAGTCCTGGATTCTTACCTGAACGGGCTGGAAAAGATGTTTCCTAAATTTAAAAGGACCGATGTTCGATGGGCGAAACTCTTCCGTAGAATGGACACAGCACCTGTCTATGAACAGGGGTATCTTCACAAAGTTTTGCCGTTTGCTCCGGGCCCTTCCGGACTGTATCTTGCAGGAATGTTCTCATCAACCAATTATCCGGAAAGAAGCATGAACGGCTCTGTAAAAGCAGGGTTTGAATCCGCAAACTTCTTCACAAAAAAAGAAGAAAAATGTGAGGTTTGCTGGCTCGACTGAGAAAGCGGCATCCTGTATTTTCAGTAAGATTTTTGTACACCTGAAGAACTTGCTGACTTAATATAGTCTTTCAGGACGAACTATTATATAGTCTAAGGGATGATAATATACTGTCTGTATCTCATGCAGAAAAAAGTTCTGCATGATTACCTGTCCTTCCGGATTTATCATTCATGGGGATTTTAGCAATGACGAAGAAGGAAAAGACAGTGAAAACCTAAAAAATCTGGACTTCTGCCGCTAATCGGCATTTTGGGGGCATGCTGGTCAAACCCGCATCTGCGGGAATGGCACAGGAGAATAGACGTGTTTTCCCTTGAGGCTTGGCTCTCAAAAAAAGATCCCGGATGCTCTAAAAAAGCTGCCTGGCTTCCGGGAAGGGGTATTGGCAGCGCAGAAATAAGAGGAGTGGTAAAAGATGTTATTCATGGACGTTAGTACCTGGGACCCTTCGAACCGCGATAAGATCCTTGAACACTTTAAGAAACTGGAGATTCCAGATGGAATCGATGTCATTAACCAGTGGATTGACCTTTCCGGAAACCGCTATTATATCCTTTACGAAGCCGAAAGTGCCGAGGCTTACGGAGCTTTCAATCTGCCCTGGTCGGATATCTGCATAATTGACAGCGTGCCTGTTATGGAAGCTTCCGAATTCATGCAGCTTCTGCCAAAGTATAAAAAGAACCTCTGATTATTAGCAAGGCTTTAAAAAAACCGCCGATGAGCTGTACATTAACTGGCTCATCGAAAAATCTTTATTTTACTGTTTTCAAATACCAGGGCTTTCTCATAGCTTATTTTCACTCAGTACATCAGGTTTTTAGCATTACTGTTTTCAGATCAAGATATTCGGAAAGAGCATCAGGCCCGTTTTCTCTTCCGATCCCGCTCTCCCCTGTACCCCCGAAAGGAACTTCAGGAGCGACCTTAAGGTGCTGATTTAGCCAGATTATTCCTGCATTCAACTGTTCAAACCCTATGCGAGCCCGATCAATATTTTTTGTCCAGATAGATGCCCCAAGCCCATAACAGGTATTATTTGCTTTTTCAATTGCTTCATCAAGGGTTTTTACCCGGACTACAGGCAGCACAGGGCCGAATACTTCTTCTTTCAAAAGCCTGGATTCCCCGGGTACATCTTCAACAAGCGTGGGCTCGAAGAAATATCCCCTGCTCCAGACATTGCCCTCCGGAACCCTCCCTCCTGTAACTATCCTGCCTTCATCCTTTTCTTCGATGTCTGCGACAAGCTCTTTTATATATTCCCATTGTCTGCGGTTGTTAAGGGGCCCCATATCAATGTTTTCATGCAGCCCGTTTCCAATCCTTAAGTTCCGGATACCTGCTTCAAGCTTTTTTATGAACTCTTCAGCTACGGATTCAAAAACAAACAGCCTCTTTACGGCAGTGCAGGTCTGACCGCAATTGTAAAATCTTCCTCTAAGGGCCCCGGCAACTGCGTCTTTAAGGTTAGCGTCATCACAGATCAGCATGGGGTCACTACCTCCAAGCTCAAGCGTCACCCTTTTCATCCCGCTGGCTGCAAGTTCGGCTACACGTTTTCCGGTCCCGGCTTCTCCGGTAAAGGAAATTCTCTTTACCCTATGGCTCTTAACCAGAGACTCTCCCACAACCTCCCCGGGGCCTGTAACGATATTGAGCACACCCGCAGACAGCCCCGCTTCGCTCAGGATAGAAGCCAGGGTAAGGTTAGTAAGAGGAGTATTACTTGCAGGTTTCAGAACAAGCGTGTTCCCGGATATCAGGGCGGGGCCTATCTTCCACGCCATAATAAGAGCAGGCATGTTCCAGGGAATTATGGCTGCACAGACCCCAAGCGGTTTTTTTACGGTAAAAGCGTATCCATTTTGAGGGACCGGAATGAAGTCTCCGTGGAAACTGCTTGCAAGCCCGCAATAATACTCAAGGACGTTTACAAAACCTTCTATCTCGTTTTTAGCTTCGGCAAGAGGTTTTCCCTGTTCCCGGGTAAGCAGGACAGCAAGTTCATCCTTTCTCTGTCTTACAATTCCCGCAGCCCTGTAAAGAATTCCTGCTCTTTGCTGCGGAGATGTGGAAGCCCAGCTGCTAAAGGCTGACGATGCAGCTTCAACGGCCATTTCCACATCACCCTCCGTGCCTCTTGGGACCCGGTCAATAAGCTCACCTGTTGCCGGGTTTATAATATCCAGATACTCGCAGCCGCACGCTTCCACAGATTTTCCGCCAATCTGCATTTTCATATTTATCAGTATTTACAAAGACCTATTTTAAGTTAACAAGCTAATGCCCTGGAAATAATAATTTAAGATTCAATGAAAAATAAAATGAGAGTGAGAATGAAATAATTTTTTTATACGATAAAAATATAAACCTATTTACAAAATACATATTATCGGCACTTCTGTCAGGTAAATAAAAATTGGGGTAACCGAAATGCCGACTGAGGAAAATCTTCGAGAAATTTCAATAAGCTCTCGGAACAGGTATGACCTTTCAGGACCTCTAGGTGCTAATAAGTAGATCAGGACTTCGATACAGATTTTATGCATAGAAAGTGCACTTCAAGAGAGTGGGGCTTTAGTAAGTGCACATTAAATAACCGATTTTAAAGGGAAGAGAACGGTGTTAGAGTATCTTCACGTAATTTTCTGGTTTGCCTTTATCGAAATTCTGGGCTTGATTTCCTTGCCTCTTGCCGGAATAGCTGGAAACAGGCTTGCTGACAGAGGATATTCTGCAGCCAGGACTCTGGGAATAGTGCTTGTTACATATATGGCCTGGCTGTTTTCGTATATATTGGGTTTCAGCCGAAGCACGATCCTGGTCTCAGTACTTTTGCTTGGCCTTATATCGATAATTTTCTATCGAAAACAAGGAACTTTACCGGAAAAGAAGGTGCTGTTATCAAATGAGCTTGTGTTCGCTGCAGGATTCTTTTTTTTCCTGTTTGTACGCATGTATCTTCCTGAGATCTACAGACATGAGAAGTTTATGGATTTTGCTTTTTTGAACGCAGTCATGAGAACTTCTTCTTTTCCTCCGGCAGATCCCTGGTTTGCAGGCGAGTCCCTCGAATTTTATTACTATTTAGGATACCTTTCAGTGGGAGTTCCGGGAAAATTATTTTCTGTCGAACCGTCAATACTTTTCAATCTGGCTATTGCACTCATTTTCGCCCTTTCTTTCAATCTCCTGTTCGGGTTTGGATATAACCTTACTCATGGAAAAATCAGGTACGGAATTCTTACTGCCTTATCCGCGATCCTGCTCGGAAACTTGCAGGGATTTAAAGAACTCCTGACCCTGTATCTTGTCAAAGAGCCGATTCCAATGGGATACTACTGGAGCAGTTCGCGAGTTATCCCCTATACAATAAATGAGTTTCCTTACTTCAGTTTCATACACGGGGACCTGCATTCACATGTGATTGCAATTCCCTTCCAGCTGCTGGTACTTGCTTTCCTCCTGAACATGTATCTCAGAAAAGACAGCAAACGGGTCTTTGAAAATGTGCCGGCCCTTCTTGTTTTTTCAGTGTCCCTTGGCTTTTTATTCCCTTCCAATTCCTGGGATTTCCCGGTATATTTCGGCCTGCTGTGTGCGGTTATTTTTGCTTTTTACTACGGGCATTATATCCGCAATAAAAGCTCATCTGGCTCCATTACAGGTTTTTTGGGAACAATTCTTCTGGTTTCAATTCTCAGCCTTCTTCCGTATTTGCTCTTTTACCTGTCTTTTAAACCGCAGGCAGCAGGTGGATTTGACTTTGTTCCGCCGGAACTTCGAACAACAATTAGGGAATTCCTGATCCTGTTCAGCCTCTTCCTTTTTTTGACCTTTTCATTCCTTATGACCCACCTGGAATCCAGACGAAAAATACAGTATTTCATCCTGTGGATAGGAATCTCTGCATTTCTTGCCAGAGAATGGGCTATCCCTTTGCTCGTAATCCTTCTCCCGTTATTTGTCCTTTCGTTTTATTCATTCCTTAAAGATCTTCCGGAAAGGAGTAATGCAGGATTCGTATCTCTTCTTATAGCAGCAGCTGCGTTTGTAGCACTTCTCTGCGAAGTTGTCTTCCTTGATGACCCCATTCCTGGAAACTTTGCCCGTATGAATACTGTTTTCAAATTTTACATGCACTTGTGGGTTTTCCTGGCTATTGCAGCTTCCTATTCATACTATCAACTTTATTTCCGTTACAGGGCCCGGCCCGAAAATAGCTTTCCTTCGAATAGGGTTTATGGAAAAAAAGTCTGGATGGTCTCGCTTGTGCTCCTGGTTCTCTCGTGCAGCGTTTTTCCTGTAGTAGCAACCTTTACGAGAATTGAAGATATGAATACAAAACCTGCTCTCGACGGCATGGAATACATGAAAGGACTGGATAGAGGAGATTACGACGCCATAAGGTGGATGCAGGAAAATATCAAAGGAACTCCGGTAATCCTTGAAGCTTCCGCCGATGACAGCAGTTATCGTTATACCTCGCGTGTATCGGCAAATACCGGGCTCCCAACGGTTATTGGCTGGGCAAGGCATGAGCGGTTCTGGGGAAGAGACCATGATGAAATCAGGACAAGACTTGAAGACGTAAATTCCATTTACAGTACCAGCAGTAGAAAAAAAGCTCTTGAGCTCATGAATAAATATAACGTAAGCTATGTTTATATCGGTCAACTTGAAAGGCAGATGTACGATATAAGGACGGATAAGTTCGAGGACGAAACTTATTTTGAACTGGTTTACCAGGACTCAGTCCGGATTTATAAAGTAAAAAATGAATTCTGAGAGTTTTCGGTTCTTAGGGGGAGACCTTAAACTCGGATTCATATAAAAATCAATTTATACAAATCGTAAATTCGCTCCTAATACTGGAATGAAAATAAAGGGGTTTTATCCATTACCAGCGTTTCGGTGGTTTTACCAGCTTATAATGAGGCAGCGAATATCGAAAAGGCTGTCTTTGTCACAGCGGAGACACTTTCTAAAATAACTGACCATTTCGAGATCATTATAGCAGAAGACGGCAGCACGGACGGTACGGACCGGATAGCTTCCGATCTTTCGAAACAGTACGCTTATGTTGTCCACCTGCATTCGGATAAACGGCAGGGCAGGGGAAAAGCTCTGAGCAGGGCTTTTAAAGCCGCTTCAGGAGAAATCCTCTGCTATATTGACGTGGATCTCGCAACAGATATGAAATATCTGGAAAAATTGGTCAGGGCTGTGAGCACGGATAGCTATGATTTTGCCACAGGCTCAAGAATGATGCGGGAAAGCGATGCAAAAAGGCCTTTTAAGCGGGAGTTTGCAAGCAGGGGATATAATTTTCTGGTGAGGCTTTTCCTGCGTTCAAAACTTTATGATCACCAGTGTGGTTTTAAGGCTTTCAGGAGAGAAGCTCTTTTTGAACTTCTAGACGAAATCGAGAATGAACACTGGTTCTGGGACACTGAAGTACTTGTAAGAGCCCAGCACAGGGGATACAGAGTAGCAGAATTTCCGGTTTACTGGAGGCATGGAGGGTCAAGCAAAGTTAACATGGCAAAAGATGTCAAAGGAATGGGGTCCGAGATATTCCGGCTCTGGCGGGAACTCTCATTCCCGCCTGTCGTTTCAGGAAAAGGGAAAGTCTTTCTAACAGCCGCCCTTGCAATCCTGATTCTTGCATTTGTTGCAACCTTTCTGGGCGCATCCGATATTCTGGAAAATGTGAAGCATGCTTCCTTCAGGACTCTGGTGCTCGCCTCTCTGGTATACTGCATCTCGTGGCCTTTAAGGGGAATGCGCTTCCAGCAGATCCTTAAAAGGCTCGGAAACCAGTACGGGCTTGGATTTCTCACAGGCAGTATTTTTATCAGCCAGTCTGCAAATGTAATTCTTCCGGCACGCATAGGAGACCTGAGCAGGATGTATATCCTGAAAAAAAGCAAAGACCTTGCCCTTACAACAAGCTTCTCCTCGCTGACCGTAGAAAGAGTTTTTGATATAGTTGCAATTACTTCTATAGCAATACTTGCGTCTTCAGGTGCCGCATCCCGTTTTGAGCTTGCTCCATGGATGGACTCCCTGATAAAGCTGTCCGGGCTTGCAGTAGTGCTTTTCTTTTCGATTCTTTTTATTGTGTCTTTCCGGGAAGGCCGCACGAAAAAGGTATTGAAAAAGGAAAATTCCCAAAACGAGCTCTCTGGCAGGATAAGGGGCTTTGCATCCACTTTTCTCCACCAGATGAGTGTTATTGCCGTACGTCCGGGCGCGTTTCTGGCAGTGACCGCATCTTCGCTTCTTATATGGGGAATAGATATATTCACCTGCTTCCTGGTTCTCAAATCTTTTCCGACAGTCGGAGTAAGTATCTCATCGACATACATGATATCCCTGATTTTCCTGGCTGTGGCTCTCGGAAATATTGCAAAAATCTTTCCTGTAACGCCTGGAGCCATAGGAACATATGAAGTTGCCCTTACTGCAGTCTTCGCGCTTGGGGGAATCAGACCGGAGATAGGGTTTACGGTTGCCGTACTTGATCATATTATAAAGAACGCAATTACTTTGATCGGAGGCGGTTTAGCCCTTTCGGAACTCGGACTCAGATGGAGAGAAGTGCTTTGCACGGATAAGGATGTTTTGAAAGGATAAAACGGGATAATCCAGAATAATCCAGGATAACGTAAAATAAACCTGATATTCTTAAGCCGGAAATTCGAAGAGGTAACTGGAAGCTTTAACACAAAGAATTAAAGTAATAACCACATGCTTTATTCGAACGGATGGTCAAGTGGAAGAAATGTCTGAGAAAAAAATAGTAGAAGTAAAGGATGCATATTGTCTTCCGGAAGACGTGCTTGAGGCCGTGCATACGGCAATGAATGAAGATGTGGGAGAAATCGTCAGCCTGTTTAAGGTGCTTGCAGATCCGACCCGTCTCAGGATTCTCAAAGCTCTTGAAGTCCAGAGCCTCTGTGTCTGTGTCCTTGTAGAGTGCACGGACCAGAAACACTCAGCTCTTTCTTATCACCTTAAGCTGTTAAAAGAAGCAGGCATGGTGGACTCACGAAGAGAGCGCAGTTTCCAGATTTACGACCTCACGGAATTCGGGAGCCTGCTCCTGAAGCACATCGAAAAGCACTTTGAAAAAGCTTAAACTGGAGACGAGAGGGATTCTTTTCTCTCTGGAATTCTTCCCTCTCATTACTTCTTTCTTCTTTAGGACTCTTCCCCCTCTGGAACTCTTTACTCTTATTAGTCCGGTTTTACTTGCCGCTTCGAACGCTATCCTGCCCTGCCAGAAAAGGTCAGATCTTTTCATTTGATGCTACAGTGGTAAGCTTTGAAAACTTTACCCCTTTGAGGGCCATTATAGCTTCGGCAAGTTCCTTAATCTCCTCGCCGTCTCCATCCAGAACGACTACTTCGAAGCAATTGTCATGGTCAAGATGGATATGCACCGAGGATTTTATCAGGTGAGAGTAGTGGTGCTGGATATCGGCAAGGGCATTTGAAAGCCCCCTTTTCGTATGGTCGTAAATAACTGCAACCGTTCCGACACGGTGACCTTTAATATCACCCATCCATTCGTAATAGGAAATATAACTCCTGATGGCGTCCCTTATGCCTTCCGAACGGGAAGAATAACCTCTTTTTTCTATAATCTCATCAAATTTACCCAGAAGGGTATCGGGAAGGGAAACCCCTATCCTCATAAGTTCTGTTTCCATCGTATCACCAGGTAATCTTGGATTTGTCTACAAGATAATACTTTAGCATATTGTAAGTAGCACTATATATGTTTTTTTCACTTAGCCACTAATATAAAAGAGTTAATTAATAGATATTCATTCTTCAGTAATATTAATCTTTGGGAATGATTTACATTTGCCACCGTGAAAATAGATAGGCTCTTTTACGGAAGAGAAATAATATAAAAATATAATAAAAGGTGAAAAGAAAGCCTTAACCGACTTTTTTTTCAACAAGACTTTCCGAAAATTGTACTGAACACACACTACTGGCATGAATACGGTTTCCCAGCATAAAGGCAGTTTTCCGGCTTAAATACGGTTTCCCGGCATAAACACACTTTCCATAGTGACATAGTCTTCCCGCTTAAAACATTTTCCCAGCATGAGCACATTTTTCCGACAAGAATATAATTTGTCACTCTGCGTCGTTGCGCTGTTATCGCCTATCCACAAGCCTTTTAGGCCTGCCCTTTATTCTGTTTAACTCGAGCCCCATAGGATCTGTGAAGTTGAATATGATTTTAAAAGTGCCTTCGGAATAAGCCCTGGAAAGTGGAGGCTTATACCTGAGAAAAGTACGGACAAAATTCTCTTCTATAAGATCCCGGTCACACATGTCAGGGTTTTTGCATTCCATACTCACCCTCAGCACGGTTTCTCCCTCGTCCTCTTCGCCGTAAAGGAAAGCCTCATATTCTCCTGTCAGGTAGTCCATATTTTCACGCTGGAAAACGCCCCTTTCTACATCTACGCGGTTAAAGGGAGCTCCTTCTACCCACACCGTTTCGGCCTCCCGTTGCGGAGTCATGATTTTCATGTGAGTTCTTCCGCAGGGGCATTGTTTACGCGTGAGCACTACAGTTGTATCTTCGGTATCATAGTTTAAAAGAAGGTTTCCTGCTTTTGCCCCAACAGGCAGCAGCGTGCTCAGGATGACTCTTCCGCATTCCCCGTCAGGTACGTAGTTCTCGAGATGAGGATCGTAAATGTCAAGGTGGACAAAATCTTCAGGTACGTGCAGTCCGGATACCTCATTACACTCCCCGCACATCGTGCCTTCCGTGCTCCCATACGTATTATACACAGGACAACCCCAGATTTCGGAAAGGTAATTCCTGGACTCATCAGCAAAGGCTTCCCCTCCCACGACCAGTTTATCTACGCCTGATTCCTGAGGGTCAGCACCCTCTGCCCGTATCCTTCTGGCGAGGTTCAGGAGTTTGAAGACGCTGCCTACTATGCCTGTAGGCCTGTAGGCTTCGATAACACGCAGGGGAAATGTGCATTTGCCCTCGGGAATAATGCTCATGCCAAGCTGCCTGGCCGCAAGGGTCATGGTATTCGCCCCTACATTCATCCCGTAAGAAGCACAGACAACAACCCTGTCTCCCTGGCCAAAACCCTGCGACCTGAAAATTCGGGCGTATTTTTCCGAGTATCTTTCCCAGTCTTCCCAGGTAAGAAAAAAACTTTTAGGAGTCCCGCTGGTTCCACTGGTCTCATGAACTGTGAAAACATCCTCCCAGCCCACACTCCTGAACATAAATTCCCTAACCTCGGGAGGCTGGTTTTCGCGGATAGTTTTACCCGAGATTATGGGAAGATCCAGAAGATCTTCATGGGTTTTAATCTCAGCCGGGTCTACACCCTGCCTTTCAAACCATTTTCTGTAAAAGGGGGAATTTTCTGCCGCATATTTTACCGTGTACCGCACCCGTTCCTCTATGAGAGCATCAAGCTCTCCCCTGTCCATGGTTTCTATTTCCGGGTTGAAATAAGGTTCTGAACTGCCCATATAAAACACCACCACTGAGAGTATTAAAACACACGAAAAGCCTGTTATTTATTGGTTCTAAATATGAAACATTTTTGGGCAAATTGAAGCTTTAAACTTCTTTTCACAGTTGTTAAAAGAAATCTCACAGCGCATATCTTCGATCAAAGTAATTATCAAAGACTTAACTAAAATTGACATACAAAAATATTTCAAGGCAGGCCATTGGATTAACAAGATATATATAATACATCGCATATGTGTAATTTGATGGTCAATAGAGTTAAGCGCAGGGTATCATGCCTTCCAAAGGCCACATATTATAAGCCCAGGGAAGTTCCTCTCTGCGATCTCGAAATTATCAACTTGTCCATAGAAGAACTTGAGGCTATCCGCCTTTGCGATCTCCTTCATGTAGAGCAAAACGAGGCCGCGGATATGATGGGCATTTCCAGAAAAACCTTCTGGAACGACTTGCAAAAAGCCCGACAGAAAGTGGTTGATGCCCTTGTCAACGGCAAGGGAATAGAGATCTCCGGAGGAGAATATGTGAATAGCGGCGAGTGCAGGGTCGAGTTCCATTGTAAAGGATGCGAGCATTCGTGGGAGTTATCGAGTAATGAAAGACGCCCCACAAGCTGTCCGATGTGCGGTGCCGGGGAAATTTACCGAATCGGCGGCGACGGGAGAGGAAAGAGGTTCATTGAGAACAGTTACTGCTGCCCCAAAAGCAAGGGAAAAATGGTAGTCAACGCTAAAACAGGATGTGTAGAAAATGACAAAAATTGCTATACCATCGATGAGTGACAGTGGACTGGAATCTGATGTTTGTGTCCACTTTGGCTCATGCGAATACTTTACCATTGTAGATGTACAGGACAAAGTTATTGCGGGCATTGAGGCGATAAGCAATCTGCCTCCTGATGGCGAACATAACTGTATTGCCCCTTCAATAATCCTGAAATCACATAATATTGACACTGTACTCGTCTCGGGCATCGGAGGAATGCCATTAATGGCACTGGTGGATAGAAAGATCAGGGTATTTGCAGGAGCAATGGGCAAGGTATCCGATGCGATTCAGGATTACAACAGCGGGTTGCTGCAGGAGTTATCTACTAATGGAACTTGCAGCTGCTCTCATCACTAAAATGAGCGATATTGAGAACTGGAGTTGAGAAGATGGATGTAAAAGAGATAAATAAATCTGGACAGGAAATGGTAGGGTGCCTGAAACTCAAGACTTCTCCTGTTGCAGTAAAATTGATTCCGAAAGGAGGAGAAATTCCCGAGGGAATTAAAAAAGTAGATGAGGCTATGAGACACTGCCAGCTGGTTGACAGAGTGAGAAGGACTGGCGAGGAGTTCTATACTCTGGTTGAAGACCAGATGTGCAAAGGCGGAGCCGGTGCAATGGGCCTTGGCGAAATGCCTCCTAAAGTCGCAAGCGGGGAATTCTATTTTAAAGGACTCAAACAATTCA
>Ga0105091_10001163_pt1 | contig 11354 bp, 9 predicted proteins | sample PPLLak1March2015_FD_87022 | JGI IMG/M metagenome (GOLD analysis project Ga0105091, IMG submission 87022) | Freshwater sediment microbial communities from Prairie Pothole Lake near Jamestown, North Dakota, USA - PPLs Lake P7 Core (1) Depth... | ecosystem: Environmental > Aquatic > Freshwater >... | reverse complement strand
GCCAAGGAATCGAAGGTTGGCGATGGCGTACCCGAAGCCTGGGGTGACTGGGCAGCGCGGGGTATCCTTTGGGAAACCGTGACAGCCACCGCGCTGGTCGAATCCGGCGCTGATATTATTGTGCTACGCCACCCCGAGAGCGTGAAGCGCATCAAAGCAGCCATTGCCGAATTAATGGTTACGGCATAAGGAGGACGACATGGCACTCTCTGGAATTCAAATCTACAAACTCCTCCCGAAGACCAACTGCAAGGAATGTGGCTTCCCCACCTGTCTGGCCTTCGCGATGAAGCTGGCCGCCAAGCAAGTCGAACTCTCCGTATGTCCTTACGTCAGCGAAGAGTCCAAGAAACAACTGGCCGAGTCAGCCGCACCACCTGTGCGCCTGATCTCTCTCAAGGCCAACGGCACGGAAGTCAAGGCCGGCAACGAAGTGGTCATGTTTCGCCACGAGAAGACCTTCTACAACAAACCCGGTCTGTTCGTCCGGGTCAAGGCCAGCGATGCAGACATTGCCAAAAAAGTTGCCGAAGCAGACGCTTACACCGTCAATTATGTGGGCATGGACTTCACCATCGACGGCTTCGCGGTAGAAGCGGACGGGGAGGATGCTTCGACAGGCTCAGCACAAGCTTTTGCTGCGGCCGTCAAAGCGGTGCGCGGCGCATCCAAGCGACCGCTCATCCTGATCGGTGATCCTGCCACACTTCCCGCTGGACTGGAAGCTTGTTCCGGCGAAACACCCATGATCTACGCTGCTGATGGGTCAAATTGGGAGACAATGGCTGGCCTGGCTGCAAAATACAAGGCTGCACTGGTTGTCAAAGGTGAATCGTTAGACGAACTGGCCGAGCTGACCCAGAAGATCCAGGCTAAAGGCGTGGAAGACATGGTGCTCGATCTCGGCGGCAAGAACATGGCCGAGTGGCTAACCCGCTCCACGCAGGTACGCAGACTGGCGCTCAAAGCCAACTTCCGCGCGTTGGGTTATCCCGTCATCGCCTTCCCTGGCAAAGCTGGTGACCCTGCCAAGGAGTCGGTTTACGCCGCGCAATCCATCGCCAAATATGCTGGCTTCGTGGTGCTGGACACTTTCACTCCCGAACTGGCCTACGCCCTGCTGGTGCTGCGCGAGAACATCTACACCGACCCGCAGAAACCCATCCAGGTACAGCCAGGCGTGTACGAGATCAACAACCCGACCGCTGATGCGCCCGCGCTGGTCACCACCAACTTCAGCATCACCTACTTCTCGGTGGCCAACGAAGTCGAAGGTTCCGGCCTGCCCGCCTGGCTGGTTGTGACAGACGCCGAGGGTATGTCTGTGCTCACAGCCTGGGCGGCTGGCAAATTCGACGCCGAGCGCATCGCCAAAGCTGTCAAGGAATTCGATGTCGCCAGCAAGATCAACAAAAAGCGCATCGTCCTGCCCGGACATGTGGCCGTCCTCTCGGGCGAACTGGAAGAAGAATTGGCCGGCTGGGAAATCCGTGTCGGTCCGCGCGAGGCAGTCGATCTACCCGCGTTCATGAAGCAGGCGCTTTAGTTATCAATATGTCATTGCGAGGAGCGCAGCGACGAAGCAATCTCAAATACCAAGTAGGTAGGAGATTGCCACGCTCGCTATCGCTCGCTCGCAATGACATAACTTAGTCAAAATGGCCGATCACAAAGTTACATTCACGATCGAAAACAACGCAGACCCCTTTGTAGCCACAGTTCCGACTGGCACATTGCTTTCCGACGCTGCCCGCCAGGCCGGTGTGGAGATCGGTCAACCATGCGGGGGCCAGGGTCGCTGCGGGCGCTGCGCCGTTCAAGTTTCATCGGGCAATGTGCGCCGCCGCAGTACCATGCGACTCTCACCACAGGCCATTGACGATGGGTACGCACTGGCCTGCCAATCAGTCGTGGAGGGCGATGCAGGCATTTACGTCCCGTTGCAGGAAAAGATCGTTCGCAATCTCACCACTGACCGGACAGCCGCCGAAGTGACCATCCCTACGGATTATGACTTCACCAGTTCACAGACATTCAAACGCATACCGCTGACACTCACACCACCCAGTATGGACGACCAGACCGACGATTGGTCGCGTGTCCAGATCGCACTGCGCACACAGGCAAACGTCGACAAGGTCAACGTTTCGCTGAACAGCCTTAGGTATATCGGCCAGATGTTGCGCGACTGCGAGTGGAAGGTCACCGCGATCCTGGAGACTGATCCTTCGGGCGGACCGGCGCGGTTGGTAAATTTGTTACCCTGTCATTTCAAGGCAATCGACCCACTGTGGGGAGTGGCTATTGACATTGGCACTACTACTGTGTCATTATGGATGGTGGACCTGATCACTGGCAAAGTCAGGGCACAGGTTGCCGAATACAACGGTCAGATCGCGCGCGGTGAAGACGTAATATCCCGCATCATCTATGCCAGCAAGAACGGCGGCGAGAACGAGATGCGCGAACTCGTACTCGACACAATTGACCAATTGCTGGTCACAGCCTGCAAACGCTTGAACGCCCGCCCTACCGAGGTCGTCAAGGCCACCATCACTGGCAATAGCACAATGATGCACTTGCTGTTAGGCATTCCCGCTGCAAGCATCCGCCTGTCCCCTTTCATTACGGCAGTCAATCACTTGCCGCCCATGACAGCGCGCGAGATCGGTCTGCACATCCATCCCGAAGCAAGCGTGGATTGCCTGCCCGGCATAGCATCTTATGTTGGCGCTGACATCACGGCCGGCGTGCTCTCGTCTGGCCTGGACCAGACCGAGGACATGACCCTGTTCATCGACGTGGGCACGAACGGTGAGATCGTGATGGGCAACCGCGATTTGCAAATCGCCTGTGCCTGCTCGGCAGGTCCCGCATTTGAAGGCGCAGGTGTCGTGAACGGTATGCGCGCCACCAACGGCGCAATCGAAGAAGTCTGGATCGATGGTGAGTCCTACGAACCATCCGACCGTGTCATTGGTAACCAAAAGCCGAAGGGTATCTGCGGCTCAGGGCTGATCTCCTTGCTGGCAGAGACGTTCTTAACGGGGATCCTCGACAAGGCTGGAAACGTCAATTTGACGCTGCCCACGCCCAGGGTCCGGGAAGGTGCGCACGGGGCCGAGTACGTGGTCGCCTGGGGGACGGAAAGCGAGTCTGGGGAGGACATCGTCCTGTCCCGCGTCGATATCGACAATTTGCTGCGCGCCAAAGCTGCCATCTATGCTGGTTTCTCCGTGCTGGCCGACCAGGTCGGCATCCCGCTGGAGACTGTTGCAAAAGTACAGGTCGGCGGGTCGTTCGGCAAATATATCAACGTGGAGAAGGCTGTGCAAATCGGCCTGCTGCCCGACGTGGAATGGGACCAGTTCGAGTTCTTGGGTAACACGTCGATCAAGGGCGCGTACATGGCGCTGCTGGATTGGCGCAAACGGCAACAGATCGCAGATATTGCCAATCGTATGACTTATATCGAGCTTTCGGCAGACAATACGTTTTACGAGGCATTTACGTCTGCCCTTTTCTTGCCGCACACGGACGTGAGCAAATTCCCGTCTGTGGTAGCGGCGCTACAAAAAACACCCTAACGGAGGGCATCTATGTACATCATTGGCGAAAATATTCATATCCTTTCAGATAAGGTCAAAGAAGCGCTCACCAACCGTGACCGCGAGTTCTTTATGGACCTGGCTGTCCGGCAGGTAGAAGCGGGCGCAAAAGCGATCGACGTTAACCTCGGGCCGCGCAAAAAGGACTGGGCGGAAGTCTTCCCCTGGATCATTGAAACGATTGAGACCGTTGTAGATGTGCCGCTTTCGATTGACACAACCAATGTAGACGGCATGGAAGCCGCGCTCAATACCATCAAGAAGACGCAGCCCATCTTGAACTCGACTTCAGCAGAGCCCGAGCGCCTGGAGAAAGTGCCTGCGCTGGCTAAGAAGTATGGCGCGAAGATCATCGCCTTGACTATGGGCTCGTCCGGTATCCCGGTGGAAGCGGATGCGCGCGTAAATATCGCAGTCGAGACGCTCATCCCGCACCTGATGGAGATCGGTTTCAACATGGAAGACCTGATCATCGACCCGCTGGTTTTAACCGTCTCCGGCTGCCAGCAATACTGTCCTGAGTTGATCGGCGCGGTACAGATGCTCCAATACTCATGGGATCCCGCCCCGTTGATCTCAGTTGGTCTCTCCAATGTTTCGAATGCCGTGCCGAAGGAAAACCGCCCGCTCATCAACCGCGTTTATCTGGCCATGTTGATGGGTGTCGGCCTGCAAATGATGATCGCCGACCCGCTGGATGAGAAGCAGAACAACGTCATCAAGTGGATCGAAAGCAAGGATACCTCCACTCCGCTGGCAGCGCTCTACAACAAGATCGCCGAGCGCACTGGGGCTGGCGAAGAACCCCAGATAGAAAACTTCGACCTGGGCGATCCCGACCAGGCAGCCATCTGGAAGACGACCCAAATCCTGCTCAACAAGGTCATTTACGCAGACGGGTATCTGAACCAATAGTGTAACCATGTGCCACGCAGTTTGAAGCTACGTGGCACATAAATTTTAGTCGTAGTGACGGCTTTGATCGTCCGAATCGGCTACCCATCCAGGATGACCAGAACTGTTGCTGCGGGGAGGGAACCAATCTATGAACGTCGAAGAACTGCTTGCAAAAGCAACCAAACCGGCTGCGGACGCAATGAAACTGCACCCGTTCTACCGGGGCAAAATCGAGACTACATTGAAATGCACCGTACACTCTTTCGACGATTTTGCCATCTGGTACACGCCCGGTGTGGCGGCACCCTGTAGGGCGATCCAGGCTGACCCTGAGCTGGTCTACGAGTACACCAATAAGTGGAACACAGTTGCGGTGGTCAGCGATGGGACCAGGGTGCTCGGCCTGGGCGATATTGGCCCGAAAGCGGGCCTGCCTGTCATGGAAGGTAAGGCTTTGCTGTACAAGTACTTAGGCGGCGTGGATGGCGTCCCGCTCATGCTGGATACGAAAGACCCGGACGCTATCATCAACACCGTACTCATGCTCCAGCCAGGTTTTGGGGGCGTCAACCTGGAAGACATATCCAACCCCAAATGCTTTTACATCCTCGATACGTTGCGCGAAAAAGCCGAAATCCCCGTCTGGCACGATGACCAACAGGGCACGGCCACAGTTACATTAGCAGGGTTAATTAACGCTTTGAAAGTTGTTGGCAAGGAGATGAGCGAAGTCAAGATCGCCTTCATCGGCACTGGAGCATCCAACGTTGCTATCTCTCGCTTGATCTTTGCCTGGGGCGCAGATCCGGCTAAATGCTTCATGGTGGACAGCAAAGGCATCCTTGGCAAGCATCGCAAAGACCTGGAGATGCGCAAGGCTGAGTACGTGGACAAGTGGAAACTGTGCAACATTACCAATGCCGAGGGGCGCGAAGGTGACATCCCTGATGCAATGAAAAATGCGGATGTAGTCATCGCTCTTTCTAAGTCCGGGCCTGGGGTGATACTCCCAGAGTGGATCAAGTCTATGGCGAAAGATTCCATCCTTTTCGCCTGCGCCAACCCTGTACCGGAAATATGGCCGTGGGAGGCGCTCGAAGCGGGCGCTGCTGTCGTCGCAACCGGACGCTCCGACTTCCCGAACCAGGTCAACAATTCGCTGGGATTCCCCGGAATTTTCCGTGGCACGCTCGATGTCCGCGCTCGAACGATCACGGATGAGATGTGCTTCGCGGCAGCCAAAGCCATGGCCGACCACGTGGGCGACAAACTCGATTCCGCACACATCCTGCCGAATATGGATGATTGGGAAGTATTCCCACGGGAAGCCGCTGCGGTCGCCATGAAAGCAATAGAGCAGGGACTGGCACGTATCGAAACCACTTACGAACAGGAATTCCAACTTGCGACCAAGATCATCGGGCGTTCCCGCGACATGACGAAGCGCATGATGGAGGAAGGTTTCATCCCCGAAGCACCAGCAGATGACGGAGATGGCCCTGAAGTGGATCTGGAAACGGTCAAGGCCGCGTATTAGACGGAAAGTGCCACAAAGTGGTAAGGAGAAAATCATGTACGATTTGATTATCATCGGAGGCGGGCCTGCGGGCCTGACTGCTGCCATCTACGCCATCCGCAAGCGGCTGAACGTATTGCTGCTCAGCAAAGACCTTGGTGGCAAGACCAATTACCGCCTGGCCCTGCCCTGGATCGAGGATTACCAGGTCATCAAGGGGCTGGAAATCGTCAACAAGTTCCGCACCGAGCTGGAGTATCTGGATTTTGCCCGACACATCGAGGCAGTCGAGAAGGTCGAAAAGCGAGATCATCACTTCGCAATCACGACCAAGGGTGGCGCAGTGCTCGAATCCAAGGCCGTGATTGTGGCAACGGGTGCCCGCCAGGTGCGCATGGATGTGCCAGGCGAAAAAGAATACACAATGAAAGGTTTGTGCTATTCGGCTCTGTCCTATGCGCCGCTTTTCATCGACAAAACTGTCGTGGTCATTGGTGACGCAGAGTTAGCCTTGCGATCAGCGGGAGAACTTTCCACGGTAGCCAAAGAAGTGACAATGGTTTGCGCAAACGACAACATGATGGAGACGCCTCTCGGCCAAAAATTACAGGCTGCCGGGAACGTCAAAATCATGAAAGATTGTGAGATTGTCGAAGTGCAGGGCGACGAATTTGCGCGCAAGCTTATCCTTAAGGATGCTTCCGGAAAACTCAATAATTTAGAGGCTGACGGCATGTTCGTGGAAAAAGCACTTGCGCCGAATACGAAAATGGTCGAAGGCCTGGTCGAGTTGGACGAGCAAGGCCGCATCGTAATCGATTGTGGCTGCCGCACAAACGTTCCTGGCCTGTTCGCCGCCGGGGATGTCACCAACAACTACGCAGAGCAGGTCTTGATTGCAGTTGGAGAAGGAGCGAAAGCAGCGCTTAGCGCGTACGAGTTCCTTTTGCCACAACTGTAAATCAGTCGATTGTGTTTCCCTTTGAGGCCGCCGGTTTCAGCGGCCTCAAACATTTAATCTCTACAGGCTGACGTATCAGTAAAAAATGGTTCTTCCGCTTTTAGCGGGGATAGAGCCCCGAAAATTTGGTTGTGAGCGTGCGTACACACGCTCACAACCAAATTTTCGGTATTTTTCCCGCCATTAACGGTAGAGCCTAAAAAATATGCTGAATAACGACAAATACTTATTGCATTTGTCTAAGCCTTTTGTGACATTCGGTCTAACAGCCTGAATATCCCAAATGCTACAATATTAGTTAGATTTATTTCGGAGGTAACTTATGCCCGGCTTTACACCTGGACGACGTTGGCAACCAGCCTACATCCCATTCAAGAAAGAAACCTTTGGCAACCGTGTTCTGGAAACCGTAGAATATATGGTCAAAGGTCCGCTGTTTGGTTGCCGTATGTGTGGTAACTGCCTGTTACAAGAAACTGCCTTTATCTGCCCGATGGAGTGCCCGAAGGGACTGCGAAACGGTCCTTGCGGAGGATCTACATCCGAACGTTGCTACGTTGACCCAACCCGCCCCTGCATCTGGTACAAAATTTATGACCGCGCGTTCAAGATGAACCGCCAGGAAATGCTGCTTGAAGTGTTGCCTCCATTGGACTGGGAGAAAACCGGTACCGAGACCTGGGGAGATGTCCTCAACCAGGTTAAAAAAGTCGGTGTAAAGAAATTCTTTAGCGGCCTTTTATCCGGTGACAAGGAAAAACGTGAAGAGAACTGGCAATCCGTCTTCCAGCCTGTGCGCCAGCCAGAATGGTGGCAGGGAGACGCAAAATACCATGCGGCCGCTTACGAAGAGCCTGTTTCCGAGCTGGAACGGAGATTAAAAGCTGGTGAATTTGTCGTTACCTCCGAGGTCGCACCCCCGGCCACGGTCGCAACCACAAAATTAAAAGAAAACATTGCGCTGATCAAGCCCTACGTCACGGCTATTAACTTCACCGACTGCCCTTCCGCTGCCGCGCGCATGTCTTCCTGGGCCTGTTCCACCATTGCTATTGGGGAGGGCGCCGAACCCGTTATGCAGATCGCAGCCCGCGACCGCACCCGTGTGGGCTTGCAGGCCGAGATCCTGGGTTCCAATGCCCTGGGCATCCGCAACGTGCTCTGTCTCTCCGGTGACAGCATGGTGCTTGCACCACCCCCACGCGGACGTATGGACATCGTCGACCTCGATGCCGTGCAAATGCTCTGGTTATTGCGTCGGATCCGGGATACAGGCAAATACCTGGATGGCCGGCCCATGAAATTCCCTCCGAAGTACTTCCTGGGTGCAGCTGCATCACCGTTTGCCTCCGAGCCGCATTTCCAGGCCCTGCGCGAGGAGAAGAAGTTCAACGCGGGTGCACAGTTCTTCCAGACCAACCTGGTCTACGATGCTGCCGGCCTGGAAAAATGGTTGAACGAACTCGCTAAGCGCAATATCCTCGATAAGGTTTACGTTCTGGTAGGAATCACGCCGCTCAAAAGCTATACCATGGCACGCTACATGAACGACGAAGTGCCAGGTGTATTCATTCCCGAAGCGCTGCTCGCACGCATGAAAGATGCCGGTGATAACGCCAGCGAGGAGGGCATCCAGATCGCGTTGGAATTGATCGAGAAGGTCAAGAAGTTACAAGGCGTCAACGGTTTTCATCTCATGCCCGTCAACTGGGAATCGGTCGTACCGCGCATCGTTACCGAAGCAGGTCTTTTGCCCAAGGGTTTTGTCGCACCTGAGCCTAAAAAGGAAAAAGCAGTCGCTTAGGGTCATTGCAGGATGCTGACCCTAAAACGGTTAGTTAAAGAAACTTCGAGGCAAGATATTTCTCGCTGCCAGGCTTGCCTGGACTGCGAGGTGTCTTGCCCCGAAGACATTGATATCCCCATCGGGAGCATGGTCCAGATGGTGATGTTCGATGATGAAGAAGTACTTACATGCCGCACATTGTGGTCGGACTGCGTCCTAAGCAAGGCACGCCTGGCCTGCAGTCGCGGTATCGATATCCATGCCGTGATGCTTGCATTGCGATCAGAAGCCCAGCGGAGGGGTATAGCCTAAGCGCTTTCTGTCATTGTATTATAAGGAATTCTGCCCTGACGGCACAGTACAATAGCGAATAATTCCTGGTTTACAGGGTGCTTTCCTTGCGAATCCCGAAATGTGAAATCTCAACCTCAAATTTTTGTCAGGTTTTGGCTCATCTAGGTATGTTTTTCCTGGGGGTAATTCTCCTGGGCGTTTTTTCCATTCTCCAAAAACGATTATTGGGAATTGAAACTTCCCTGGATTTCCAAACTTATATGATGCCAGTTATTATCGGGGGAGCTTGCAGCTTGATCATCAGCAACATTTTGGTCCGCTTGAAAATTGCCAACTATAAATTGAGTCGAAGTCAGGAACATCTCCAAGATTTCATGGACAATGCCAGTGACTTAATCCAGAGCATAAGCCCGGAGGGAAAGATACTTTATACAAATCGCGCCTGGCAGGAAACTCTTGGGTATAGACCGAATGAGCTGTCAACTCTGAATATCTTTGACATTATTACCCCTGAATATCGCTCTCACTGCCAATCTGAATTGCAAGCAGTTTTGGATGGCAATATAATTCACGCCAGCTTTGCACTGATCGCTAAAAATGGGAATCGAGTATTTGTCGATGGAATGATCAATTGCCGGTTCGAAAATGGGAAGCCTGTTTCAACACGCGGCGTATTGAGAAACGTTACCCAAAGCCGGGAGGCAGAAGAAAAACTTCGTCTGGCCGCAAAAGTATATGAAAATATTAACGACGGTATCTTCGTTACAGATAATAATGGGAAGTTCATCATAACCAATCAGGCTTTCACATCTATCACAGGCTATGGTCAAGCTGAAATGCTGGGCAAAATGCCCAACACGTTTATTTCTGAAGAGAATCAGCTTCAAAGTATCAAAGAATTACACAGTGCACTAAGAGCATTATGTAACTGGCAAGGTGAATTAGAGGTAAGGCACAAAAATCAGAATCGTTTTCCAGCCTTCATCAAAGTCACGACCGTAAAAGATGCCGAAGGGCATGCTTCGAATTATATTGGCGTATTGACAGACATCACCACTCGCAAAGAAACAGAAGAACGCTTACGCCACCTCGCTACGCACGATATGCTGACCAACCTCCCCAACCGTATGCTATTCGTGGACCGGCTCCAAATGGCGGTCTGGCATGCGGAACAGACCGGCACGAAATTCGCAGTACTATACATCGACCTGGATGGTTTCAAGGATATTAATGACACCTACGGCCATGGTCCGGGTGATGCCTACCTGAAAACAATTGCTCAACGATTGGTGGAAACAATTGGGAGTAACATTGTCGCGCGCTTCGGTGGAGATGAATTTGCCATTCTGCTTGAAAAAATTGAATCAGAGAAGGATGCCATCAAAATGGCAAGGAAAATTCTGAAGGTACTGGCAATACCCGTTCAAGTTGAAAAGAATGAACTCAGCGCAACTGCCAGCATTGGCATCAGCATCTTCCCCAATTGCCCCAATCCAAACAGCCTGTTATCCAAAGCAGATACGGCGATGTACAAGGCCAAATCCCAGGGCAAAAATACAGTTGCATTCTTATCTTAAGTTTTTTAGAGAACGCAGTTCTTCTGAAGTCAGATCCCGCCATTCCCCGGACGCTAAATTTCCCAACATAATATTTCCGATCGCCACCCGTACCAGGCGCAGCGTGAACAGGCCAACTGCAGCGGTCATGTGGCGGATCTGGCGCTTTTTACCCTCTCGCAGCTTGATCTCCAACCAGACTGTAGGTCCGTGAGGGGTAACCGGCCTGGATCGCGGTGGCAGGCCCGGGTCCGGAATGATGCGGGCTTGCGCCGGTCGCGTCGTATAAGCCTTGAGCTGCACCCCGTTTCCCAGGCGACTCAGCGCTTCTTCGGTTGCTTCCCCTTCCACCAACACCCAGTAGGTTTTCTCGATATGGTGTTTTGGGTCTGTTAGATGTTTGATGAACGAACCATCATCTGTCAGCAGTAACAATCCTTCCGAATCACGATCGAGACGACCCGCCGCATAGACGCCGGGAAGGTCGATATAATCCTTGAGCGTAGGATGGCCGGTGCCCTCGTCCGTGAACTGCGACAGCACGCCATAAGGTTTGTTGAAAATGATGGTTGGCACGATATAATCCCACATTCCGTACAAAGCGAATTTTTTTCGGTTCTTTGGGAAATTCCGTGGTAGATACCCGGATTTGGGGGTGCGAGCGTGCGTACGCACGCTCGCACCCCCAAATCCGGCCCCCTTTCACACCGCCAAAGCGCGGCGGGGCCTACGGCGG
>Ga0105091_10001160_pt1 | contig 11370 bp, 14 predicted proteins | sample PPLLak1March2015_FD_87022 | JGI IMG/M metagenome (GOLD analysis project Ga0105091, IMG submission 87022) | Freshwater sediment microbial communities from Prairie Pothole Lake near Jamestown, North Dakota, USA - PPLs Lake P7 Core (1) Depth... | ecosystem: Environmental > Aquatic > Freshwater >... | reverse complement strand
TTTGTATTATGTTTGTATTATGTTTAGATTTGTCAAAATGTCTGCAGAGAAATTATGTAAGATCCCCTGAAAAGACTCGATACCCGAAAAATCACAAAATATATAACAAGAGATAGAAGGTTTCTAACTATGCCTGAAATAAAAATTGACAGATCGATTTCATATCTCGAAGGTACACAGCGAGTATATGACGAAGCTACAACCCTGGAAAACACTAAAGATGAGATAAAAAAGATAGGCGTTACCCGAATTGCTGACATTACAAACCTGGACAGGCTCGGAATCCCTATTTTCTCAGCAATCCGCCCCAGTGCCGCAAGGGGAGCGATCAGTATTTACTCAGGCAAGGGTTCGACCGAGCAGAGGGCCCGAATCTCGGCAATAATGGAGAGTTTCGAGCGCTGCCTGGCAGAAAGGCCTGGCCTGAATGCAAATATTGAAGGTGAGATTTCTGCCCCGGCTCTTGTGGAATCCTATACCAGCGCCACAGAAAGCTGCACAGTGCTCGACCCAGCGACACTGCTTCTGCCCCAGCCCTATCTTCCCCAGTCCCTGTTTGAGTGGGTTGGAGCATACGATTTGACTAACAGGGAAGAAGTGTTCGTAAACGCCAATGCAGTTTACCACCCATATGACTCGCCTGGACAATGCCAGAAACTCTTCCTGAGCAATACCAATGGGCTGGCCTCCGGAAACGTGATTGAGGAAGCTATTCTCCACGGGCTGCTGGAAGTTGTAGAAAGGGATGCAATTAGCATAGCGCAGTTTTCCCGCAACCTGGGAAAGGAAATCGTGCTGACTGAAGAAGACGGGTACCTGTACGAACTTGCCAGCAAGTTTAAAGACGCAGGAATAGAACTCAAGGTCTGGCTGGTTCCGACCGATACCGGCATTCCGACAGTAATTGCGGTAACTGACGACTTAAAACTCAAAGATCCGGCTCTTCTTGTCATGGGGGCAGGCTCTCACCTCAAACCCGAAATTGCGGTTGCGAGAGCCATAACCGAAGCTGCCCAGTCACGAGTAGTCCAGATCCAGGGCGCAAGAGAAGATACGGATAGGGAAGGCTTTATCCGGAGTGTAGGGTATGACCGTATGAAACGTTTGAACGGGTTCTGGTTCGAAGAAGGAGAAAAAATTTCCCTTTCTGAAGTGCAGGATCTATCCAGAAAAAGTCCTGCAGAAAATATCGATGTGATACTCGAAAAACTTAAGGATCTTGCCGAAAGAGTGCTGGTAGTAGATCTTTCAAGAGAAGAGGTTAAAGTGCCGGTTGTCCGGGTAATAATCCCAGGCTTTGAACTTTTCACTATTGACCGGGACCGGAAAGGAAAAAGGATTGGTTCCCAAAGGAAGAAAGAATTTTCCAGAAGTAAAAATGAAAAGCCGTGGAAGATAAGATGAAAGCAAGGGCGGTAATCTTTACAGGCAACAGTATCAGCCATGAAGACGCAAGAAAGATCCTCAGGGCAAATTACCAGCCCCCTGTACGCAGGTTCCAGCTTGAAACATTCGTCCAGAAAGGGTATAAGGTCATAGGAATAATAGACGGGATTTTTTTCGACAGGGCCGCTGTAGGGCACAGGGAGATTCTGTCTGCGCTCAGTGCAGGCGTAAAGGTCGTCGGAGGCGCCAGCATGGGAGCTCTCCGAGCCTCGGAACTGGATACCCACGGGATGATAGGTGCAGGAAAGGTTTACGAATGGTACAGGGACGGTGTAATTGAATCTGATGATGAAGTCGCGGTAAGCACAAACCCTGATACCTTCGAGCCCATTTCCGTGCCCCTTGTCAATATAAGGGAGACCCTGAAAGCCGCATTCATCTCAGGACTTGTGAACGAAAAAGAACATAAAGACCTCCTGGAGCTTGCAATTGACACCTATTACCCTGACCGGAGCTATCTCGGGCTTGTAAAAGAAGGGGCGAAAAGAGGACTGATCCCGGAAGAAAAGAAAAAACTTATTCTGGATTTTTGCGCAGGTAATGAGGTTGACGTAAAAAGGGAAGATGCAATTCTTGTGCTTGAAACCGTAAAAAAGTTGATTGAAGAGGCCTGAAGTTTCAAGCCTTCCAGATCAGCGATTTCTAATTTTCAGACTTTTTTTCAGCGCCTTACAATATAAAGCCTGATAATGTACAGGCTCAGGAGCAGGACAAAAAGATAATACACAGCCTTGAAAACCATGGCGTACTGGTACTCGAACCAGGTATCTATTATCCTCTCTATGGAAAAATAAAGCTGGAAGGTGGCTACAAGCAGAAGCAGCATGGAAATAAGGAAAACTCCTTTTTTGAAATTTTCCCCCAGCTCTGATACTTTTTCCACTTTTGTCTCTGGTCTCATATCTAATGTTTCACTCATGCAAACCGCCTCCTGAGAATTACTGCCGAACAGAGCAGGATTGCAGATAAAGGTAGGCTGAATCCTGGTGTACTCTCTCCTTCCTCTGTATATTCCTCTTCAGGAATCATCCCGGTTTCCACCACGTTTTCGAATTCGCTTGTCTGAATCTCCCGGGCCTGCGTGGTATTTCTGTCTTTAATCTCAGTTACGGGGCTGAGCCGAATATAGCCTTCTCCGCGCTCGACTATTGTATCATTGTTCCAGATCAGGACTTCGACAATGTAGTTGTACTGGTCAGGCATTGTCAGGTTGACGCTCTGGATAACTGTAGCTTCGGGTTTGATTTCTCCTGTACGCGTCCAGACTTTATCCGCAAGAAGTCCGGCATCCATTTCGCGGACCTTAACGAGCATACGAAAATCCTTGCTGTTTTCCCTTCCTTCATTTGTCAGATAGATATCATTTTCAACAAGGACTCTTCCACCTTCCACTGCCTTCACCCTGAAGTCCATTTCGGGAATTTCAAGCCCTATTTCCTGCACCTCGGCAGGCAGAGCATCCAGATTGTAAACTTTGATTTCTCCGTTGCTTTTCTGCACACTTTCCTCAAACAGGACACAATGGATATCGTATCCTCCGGTTTTCGGAAGTGTCAGGACCTGACTCACTGATTTCGTCTCTCCTTTCTTTAGCATTCCGAGTTTCATCTCCTTCTGTGCCTCAAGCAGCCCGCTTTCCTGGCTATAGGCTTTAAGAAGAAGCGAGGTATTCTTCGCAGAATCCCCCTGAGATTTTTCGATATATGCTGTGACATTCAGATCTACGAAAGCCGCTCCAGTACGGTCTGCCGAGATATCCATATCCCTGACATTGTAGTAACTTTCTTCTTCAAAATCCTTGACGCAACCGCCTGCGAATGTGAAGATAACGATAAAAAGGATTACAAATAAACTTTTTAAGAATAAGATTTGAGCTGACTTGGTTACCAACTTTCTCAAGATCCGCCCTCCACCATATTAATTATATTTTAAAGTATATGCTTTTTACCTTCACGAACACTTTCTCTTTTTCCTGAGGAACAATTGGATGAAAATTATTAATATGAACACATCAATATTCAGATAAGTAGTAAAATGAGTTAGTCAGAGCATAGAGCGTAAGCCTGAATCATTCTAATTGCGGCCTGTGGCTCTGAAGTTGCTGGAAAAAACGCAAGCCTGTAAAAAGGATGAAAATCCAGAATGCGGGAATACAAACAAGAGATAGTAAACGAGAACACAAGGGGTAATTATGGAAGGAAACATTGATGTCATATCTAAACCGCGAAGACAGATACTGATCGCTACTGATGGTTCAGAGACCGCAAACGAAGCCGCAGATTTTGCAATAGAGATGTTTGGGTGCAGTGGGGCAAAAGTATATGCCGTATATGTCATCGATACAACTCCCTATCGCTCAGTTTCACTGGATAAGATATGGTCAAAAGAGACACTTGATGAATTTGAGAGAGCAGGGCACGAAGCGACCTCTTACATAGAAAATGCAGGAAAAACTGTAGGAGTAGATGTTGAATCCAGAGTGCTCAAGGGGCACCCGGCAGAAAAGATCGTGACTTTTGCAGAAGACAATAATATCGATATGATTGTAGTGGGATCGCTTGGAAAAGGCGGATACGAAAAAGTCTTACTTGGAAGCGTATCCGAAAAAGTCGTGAGGCATGCAAAAGTTCCGGTGATGGTTGTCCGAGAAAGGCACAAAAGTGATAAAAAACTGATACAGGCATAATCCGGTTTCGGGTATAATCAGTCCTAGCAGATAAACGAAATAGCTGATTCTGGACAGACCTTTTCTATACAGGATCAGCTTGTTAAATAAAGAATAAGCTATAGCGGGGTAATTGGGGAAGAGAGAGGGTATGGGGAGAGGTCTGTACAGAATGCCGAACGTTTCCTTCTTGGAAGCGTATCCGAAAAGGTTGTCAGAAATGCAAAGGTTCCGGTACTTGTCGTACGTGCAAAAGTCCCGTAAGAAGGTTGAAAATCCAGAGCAGGGATGAGCCAGCCCACAAACGGACCGCCGTTTGATTGCGGGTTTTTAGGAGTTGAAAATCCAGAGCAGGGATGAGCCAGTTCCAGATTCAAAATTTATTTCTTTAAACCTTAGTTTTTTGGCAAGCAATTGAACTTCCGATTACGAAAATAGTTATAGAAATCTAAATCAGTTAACAATAAAATGGATTCTGGTATCGGTTCGATAATAAATCCAGAACATAGGGGGGATTAGTGTGGAGGAGAGTGGTGAACTCAAATTTGAACCGCAAAGAAAAATTCTGATAGCTACCGACGGTTCAGAGACTGCAAAAGAGGCAGCGGATTTCGGGATAAAAACTTTGAGATTTAGTGGAGCAAAGGTCTATGCTGTATATGTCCTCGATACAACTTCTTATGGCTCACTTCCAAAGGACGAGAAATGGTCAAAAAAGATCGAGCAGTTTGAGGGGATAGGGCACGAAGCAGCCTCTTATATTGAGGAAAAAGCAAAAGCTGCCGGACTGGAAGCTGAATCCATAGTGCTCAAAGGAAATCCGGCTGAAGAAATTCTGAATTTTGCAGAAGGGCAGGACGTTGACATGGTTGTCATAGGGTCGCTGGGAAAAAGCCGAATTAAGCGTCTTGTGCTTGGAAGCGTATCCGAAAAAGTTGTAAGGCATGCAAAAGTCCCGGTGCTGGTTGTCAGGAAATGGAAAGAAGAAAAAACACACAAAAATATTCTGATAGCTACCGACGGCTCAGAAGCCGCTGAAAATGCAGCGGACTACGGGATAGAAATTGCAGGATGGAATGGGGCAAAGGCCTATGCCGTATATGCCATTGATATATCTTCTTTTGAATCAATTCTGATGGATGAAGTATGGGTAAAAAATACGTACGAACAGTTTGAGAAAATTGGTCGTGAAGCAACATCTGATGTGGAGGAAAATGCAAAAGCTGCCGGAATAGAAGCTGAATCCATACTGCTTAAAGGAGATCCGGCTAAAGAAATCCTGGATTTTGCAGAGAAGCAGAAAGTTGATATGATTGTGGTAGGTTCTATCGGGAAAAGCGGAGTTCAAAACTTCCTGCTTGGAAGCATATCCTTAAAAATCTTAAGAAATTCAAAAATCCCGGTACTTGTCGTACGCGAGATTTTTAAATTTACCAGATTCTTCAGTCATATTCAAAGGAATGAAAAAGTTCCGACCGATGTCGTACCCGGCGAGGGAGAGTGAAAAGCCGGGATCCAAAAATCAAGAAAGCTGGATCGGGAGGATACCTTATGAAACGAAGACCTTACAGGAAAATCCTGATTGCAATCGACGGCTCGGAAAATGCAAAAAGTGCAGCCTGCTCAGGGCTTGAAATCGCAAAAAATACCGGAGCTGAGGTCTATGCCATATACGTTGCCGGCATATCCTGCTGTTCTCCTATCATGCCCGAAAGCTACGACTGGGAAATCGGAAAAGAAGGAAGTGAAGCCGTTGCTGAGATCGAGGAAATGGGAAGGGAGGCCGAAGTTCCTGTAAACCCCGTTATCCTGCAGGGACACCCGGCCAAGGAAATTCTGAATTTTGCAGAACAGAATAATATCGATATGATTGTCATGGGAACGCAAGGAAAAGCCGGAGTTGACACAACCTTTTTAAAAAAAGCTTGACCAAAAAGATATGGGTTTACTTGCAAACAAGGTTCTGACACAACCTTTTTAAAAAAGCCGCGTCTGAAAAAGAATAATAGAATATACTTGCTAGAGTGTGAATTCAAGGATGGAGGGGGAGAGTTAATGCTTAATGAGAAGATGCAGGAAGCGCTGAATGAGCAGATCAATAAAGAGTTTTATTCGTCCTATCTGTACCTTTCTATGTCGGCATACAGTTCATCGGCAGGACTTCCGGGTTTTGCTCACTGGTTTAGAATCCAGGCCGATGAAGAAAATTTGCACGCAATGAGGCTCTTTGATTACATAAACGACCAGGACGGGAGGGTGAAACTGAAGGAAATCAAAGAGCCGCCTATAGAGTTCGGGACAGCTGTAGAGATGTTCCGGCGGACCCTGGAGCATGAACAGTTCATTACCCGCTCTATTAATGAGCTGGTAGAGCTTGCCAAGGCTGAAAAGGATGAGACTACAGCTTCTTTTTTGCAATGGTATGTTGAAGAGCAGGAAGAAGAGGAAGAAAACGACAAAGAAATTATTGCCAAACTGAGAGGTGTCGATAAAAACGAATATATAATTCCCTCAGTTGATCAGGAACTGGCAAAAAGACCTCCTCCCAGATAATCGTGGAAAAGGAAGGATGGAAAAATTTGAGGGTTTTCGTTTTTCAGAAGCTTAAACAGTAATTTCGATCTTGAAGATTGAAAAACAAAAACCACAGCCCTCTCCTGTTATTGGAGAAAACTTTTTTCTTTGAGAAAGGGCTGTTTTTCTCAAAAAGTTATTTGAGATAAAGGCGTCTAAGAGTGTACTTTTTGTGTAATTATTTTGCCCTGTAATACTTTTCAACCTCTGAGCTTATTATCTCTATTTTACCTTCATCAAGCAATTTCTCGAGCATAGAGGAGAGATCTTTAGGATCAATATTTAAACTCTGCCATGTTTGTTCGAAAGTACAGGGTCTTCTGAGGAGAAGAGCATACACCTCCTCATCCAGATTTATATGTAACACCTTTGCTTTCTTCTTTTTTTCCTTCAAAACTAGCTTTACCTTTCTATCTCCGAATTCAGAAACGAAACGCTTTGCAATTTCCCTTAACCTTTCCTCTGGAACTGGTCTCACCCATTTTTCAGAAGGAGGACGGCTGATTGTTAGAACTTCGATCTCTTCCGGACATATGTACCTGATTGTTTTTACCAGCTCTTCGATCTCTTCGTCAGTAAAATTTAGGGGCTTGCCGGTTTCACTTTCAAGGAACATGATCTCAAGTGCAAGTCTCTTCCCGATTCCGGCTTTTGCAAGTTTCCTTAAACCCTCGATGATTTCCTTCAGGTTTATGCCCGGAGCAGGTCTATGAATTTTTCTCCAGGTCTCTTCATTTCCAGAAGTCAGAGTTGCAACTACCAGATCTGCCTCTGCCAGGTTATTTTGAACATCCTCTCTTCCCAGAAGGGAAGAATTCGTAATTACGCAGATAGGGATTCCACTTATTCTCCTGACGCTCCGGATAATTTCCCCTAAAGAAAGGTTCAGCGTAGGTTCGCATGTGCCGGAAAATGTAATATAATCCAGGCCCCTGATATCGTTACAGAACTTTTGCAGGTTTTCGGAGACTTCTTCTGGAGTCACAGCTTCCCTTACATCCTCAGGGCTTCTAATTTTTAGCTCAACATGCCCGAGCTGGCAGTAGATGCAGTCGTAGTTGCAGTTCTTTTTCGAGCCGGTATTTTTTATTATATCGACTCCCAGAGACCTACCGAGCCTTCTTGAAAGAATTGGGCCGTAGACGATTCTCGACTTCATTTTTTAACTCTTCCTTTCACAAAGATCAGGGCCCGAAAAACCGGGAAATCTCGCAGGAATCTCGCAGGAATCTCGCAGGAAATCCCTCTATATTCCAGCCCAAATTCATTTTTTTAAAAACTCATTCATGAATGAATTTGGAACCCATCAATGAATTATTTCGTTAATGAACTCATTTCTGAATTTACTTATTAGTTTATTCTTTTTCATCGCTTTTCTGGGACCGGCGTCTCTTCAAACTTTCCATAAGGATCTCAAGTTCCTGTTTCAGCGACCTCATCCGGTTCTCAAGGAAATCGATATTCGATTCCGCCCTGTTCTGAGCAGGTGCAGGATAGTAATATCCGGGGTACTCACTACGAGCAGCAAGCCCTCCACCTCTTCCGAAACCGGGAGTTCTCCTGCACCATAAACCCACACCTGCTCTGCGGCCTGTACCTCGGCCCACACCACGCCCGGCTCCACGGCCAGCGCCCTGGCCTGCACCCGCGGGAATTCCGGTCATATAACCCGGGCTGTCACTGCCCGAGCAGTAACCCATAGCCCGTCCTGTCTTTGATCCCTGGCCCATCGGACCTGTTCTGTTTCCATATGGCATTGTTTCCAACTCCTTTCATTGTACTTTTTAATTTACCACGGATTTTTTTGTTAAGTCATAATATGATCAGGTAAAAATCTTTAAACAATCCTGATAAGACAAATTGAAATGGAGTAGCAAAGGAGCACTGGTTGTGCTTTTCTCCCACTCTTTTTTTTCGAGTCGCTTTTTAACTCACTTCCTGACCATAGGGCTTCCGCATTTCTCACACTTCACCTGGCTGCAGGCGACTCCCGGAGTATGGGGCATTTCATGCCCACAGGCAGGACATACGCAGTTTCCTGCAGGTCCGCCGGACCGTCCACCCCGGCCTCTGCCCTGTCCGCGGTTTCTTCCGCCGCCAACCTGGCCCTGGCCTGCAGGACCTGTTCCGTCCCCTCCTGGCATCCTGTAATCCCCTCCTTCGATTCTTATTGCTTTTCCATGGACAAGCGCTTCAGTTACTTTTTCAAGTGCTTTTTTCAGAGCCCTCTGAAAGGTGGACTGGTGGATCTCCATACGGACCGCAGCCTCACCCTGGGAAAGGTTTTCCAGAAAGCTGCGCCTCATAGTCTCAAGTTCGTCGATTGTCAGCAGGATTTCGTCGAGAGTTTCACTTTCGGGACTGAAAGGCCTGAACTCCCTTGCCGAATGTTCGAAATCTACCATCCTTCGTTTTCTAGGGCGCATAATTATGCATAATAATGCAAAAGTTATATAGTTTTGCATTCATGCAGGCTCTGGCCCTAAAATGGCCTTCAGATGAAAAGAAAGGAGACGTGTCGGTCAAGTTTTAATAGATGGAGTCTGAAAAGCACAGCTAAATGTCAAGCAACCTGGAACTCGAGATTGTGAAAAAAGGGTTTGAATGGCTTTCTGCCCAACAAATTCAGTCCGTAAAGGAACTTTCAAGTACCTTATCCGCACACGCCCTCTGGGCACTCCCGAACCCCTATATAACCCGCCTGATCCTTAAACAGGAAAACGATGGTTCCTGGAACTTTTCAATCAGGGATACTGCCAGGGCTTGCTCAGCCCTTTCAACGGAAGGAATTGTATTCATGGCCTCAGCAAAATGGCTGCTTGCCAGAAAAAGCAAAAGATCCTGGAACAGGGACGTTTACGATACAGCCTATGCCCTTACGGCTCTTGCAGACACGGGAACTAAGGACAGAGACGGGTGCAGCTGGCTATACGAACACTATTGCCCTGCCTGGGAACAGGTCGGCACCTCATCCCTTATCATTACAGCTCTTAAAAAACAGGATCATCTGGCAAAAACCAGAACCTTTGAGACTTTTATCCGGGAAAAAGCCGAATGGATCCTCTCAAAAAGAGGACCCGACGGAGGTTGGGAACACATCTCCACAAGCAACCTGGCAATCCAGGCCCTGCTCCTTGCAGGCTTTAAAGAAGAACTTGAAGCTTCAGTCCACTGGCTCCTCAACAATATCCACGAAAGCGGAGCCTGGGGAAATAAGAACGACGATATAAACGCTACTTCTCTAACTCTGAGCACATTGGGGCTTTATAAAAAGACTTGAAAAGAGAAAAAATTTGTCTTCGTGGTCTATTTTGTTTTTTCCTTCTTTTATTTTCAGCGCACCCACTCAACTGTTTTTTTAATCTGATACTGCTTTTTTGCAGACATCGTTTTTGGAATTTAGATAGGACCTACTTGCTATTTCCATACTGCCTTCCATTTCAGCAATACTCATATCAAAAGTCCGGGCATAATTTAAGACATTTTTGTCGAATTCGCTTCCTATTGAAATTTCATTACTGATTTTGACAACTTTTCTATAATGTCTTTTCAAAAAACTTATATTGAAGTCAGAAGTGTCGCTGGATTCCTTTCTCATTTTTTTTAACTGGAGGCCCATAGGGGGTCAGGTATATCATACCTGTACCGTTCCCACTCTGCATAACTTCAGCATAATTATCGTTGCCCCCAAGAGCTACGCTGATGCAGTCATCCATAATTTCTCCTTTTTAATCTTTTAGGAAATAAAGAGAGCAAGGAAGATTTTTAAAATCAGCTTCCGTGTTCCTCATAGAGTGTCTACAATTTCCATAAAAAATAAGAATGCCATCTGAAAAAGCCGCCATTTTTCTAATATTCGGGTAGATTTCAGACCTTAAGAGTTGACAATCTGCATGCAGGCCAAGCTTAAGAGTGTTTACAATTACAGTAGTTTTTTCTTTGTTCTTTTCTTTACTCTTTCCTATTATATTATGAGGTATTTTCTTAAAAAAGGGAAATTTCAACAAAAGTCTCAGAGGGTTCATGGATACAGAGTTATTTGCCTCTTTTAAAAAATAGGTATCTTGTCCAAAGGAAAAATTCTGGGCTGACAATTTCTGGATTTAAGCTTTCGAACAAGCCTGAAACTTTGCCTGCTTTCAACTACGATTAATTGATTTAAGTCATGGTCTTTTGAGAGGACATATACCAGTTCGTCTTCAAGCATTTCACAGGCAATTATGCTAAGTACAGACATCCGCTCACCATTCGTTTATAAATACAAAATCTATTCAACCTTTTGATTTTTCCTAAAGTTCCACTTTGAGTTCGTTATAGCAATCTTCAAAAATTTCCTGGTTACCATCATCGAATTCCAGGATTTCGAAATCAAACAATTCTGCAAATTCCCGAATAAAAGCGTCGAAATTTTCAGTGTATTCAAGGCCGGTATTAATCTTAGCAACTCTTTTGTAACCGATCATTTCGTGGGTCTTTTTCATTAATTTCAACGCTTTGGCGGGGTCTTTGTTTAGCTTATCCAGGTCAAGCAGTTCCCTCCAGCCCTTGCTGTACATGGGAGTAAAAAGGTATGTTCCAGCATCACTAACACTTTTGAGTATCCTTAGATAGTTATTAACTCCTCCCACAGTAGCTCCTATGCAGTCATCTACAATCCTGTGATCTTTGTCTTTAAGAATACGGAC
>Ga0105091_10001159_pt1 | contig 11372 bp, 8 predicted proteins | sample PPLLak1March2015_FD_87022 | JGI IMG/M metagenome (GOLD analysis project Ga0105091, IMG submission 87022) | Freshwater sediment microbial communities from Prairie Pothole Lake near Jamestown, North Dakota, USA - PPLs Lake P7 Core (1) Depth... | ecosystem: Environmental > Aquatic > Freshwater >... | reverse complement strand
TGAAACGAGTTAGCTACAGCTCAGGCATCGATACCGAGCCATCCTTTTCGCCGGACGGTTCGTCCATCATATTCACTTCGGATCGGGGTGGCAGTCCACAGATCTACCGCATGTCGGCAAGCGGCAGCGGTGCGCAGCGCCTGACTTTCGAGGGCAATTACAACGTTTCCCCGCGTTTCAGTCCGGACGGCAAGAGCTTCACCTTTATCCAGCGCGTCAGCGGATCTTCCTTTCATGTGGCCTTGCAGGATCTTGCGTCTGGACAGATGCAACTGCTGACGGATACGCGCATGGACGAATCTCCCAGTTTCGCGCCTAACGGCAAAATGTTACTATACGCCACTGAAATAGGGGGGCGCGGCATACTGGCAGCAGTTTCGAGCGATGGCCGGGTTAAACAGCGGTTATCCACCCAGGCAGGAGACGTACGTGAGCCGGAGTGGGGTCCACTGTTGGCGAAATAATAGGTTTGTTTAATTTAATCATGGAGTAATAATGAAAAAAGTTTTGTTCAGCGCGTTGGTGGTTGGTCTGTTGGCAGGGTGTGCCGGTCAGGATGTGAAGGAACAGTCAAAGGCGGCGGTCGAAGATAGAACGGCGACTCAGGCTGGTGCGGACACCAAGGGTGCCGGTCAGCAGTCGGTATCGGCCAATCCGCTGACCGATCCTAATAACATTCTCTCCAAGCGCAGCGTGTATTTCGACCTGGACAAGTATGACGTGAAGGCTGAGTACAAGCCGATGGTCGAGGCGCATGCCAAGTATTTGACTGGCAACAAGGGTGCCAAGGTTGCCGTGCAGGGCAACACCGATGAACGCGGCAGCCGCGAGTACAACATTGCTCTGGGCAACAATCGCGCCAATAACGTGAGGAAGATGATGAACGTGTTCGGCGCGCCCGACAGCCAGATCGAGGTCATCAGCTTCGGTGAGGATAAACCTCGCGCAGCCTGCCATGACGAATCCTGCTGGAAGGAAAATCGTCGCGCCGATATCGTTTACCAGGGAGAATAAGCCTTGCGCCGACTTGCGCTTTTCCTGGCTTTGTCTCTGGGGTGGGCCTCGCTGAGTACTGCGGGTCTGCTTTCGGACGACGAAGCACACCAGAAGATTGCCGAGCTGAAGCAGCAAATTCAGGGGATGGAGGAGCGTGTCGGGCAAATTGAAAGCACGGCGCGTTCTCAAGGGGTGGGAATACTGTCCCAACTGGACGCACTCAAGTCCGAAATAGCCACATTGCGTGGACAGATCGAGGTACATAGCCACGACATCGAAATCACGCAAAAGCGGCAACGCGATCTTTACGTCGATCTCGACAGCCGCCTGCGCAAGTTGGAGCAGCAGCCTGCTGCGGATGCGCAGGGGCAAGCAAACACCACCAAGCCGGCTTCTTCCGATCAGGCTCCGGCGGTTGTTGTCGCAGACGAATCCAAGGCGTATGACGCTGCCTTGGGTTTGTTCAAGTCGGGTAATTACCAAGGGGCCATCGACGGCTTTCAGGGCTTTGTCGGTGCCCATCCCAACAGTCAGCTTGTACCCAGCGCCTATTACTGGATCGGCAACTCCTACTTTAATCTGCGCGATTACAAGAACGCGATCGCCAATCAACAGAAACTGGTCAGCCAGTATCCCAGCAGCCCCAAGGTGCCGGACGCCCTGCTGAATATTGCCAGTTGCCAGCAGGGTCTGGGCGATGCCTCTGCAGCGAAAAAAACGCTTAAAAATATCGTCGACAAATATCCGCTCAGCAACGCCGCGGAACTGGCGAAGAAGCGTCTTGCCAGCACCAAATAAAAGTAGGAGCGCCCTCACCTCAATCCTCTCCCGCAAGCGGGTTGTCCTCATCCCAACCTTCTCCCAGAGGGAGAAGGGGCAATGGAAAAGGGCGTTTGTTTTGATCTGGAGGCAAACGTGAAAGGCGCTTGTTCAGCATTGCAGCCCAGTCTGCGAATCAATGAAATATTCCATTCTCTTCAAGGCGAAACCAGCCGTGTCGGACTGCCCACGGTATTTATCCGGCTAACCGGCTGTCCGCTGCGCTGTACCTACTGCGATACCTCTTACGCTTTCCAGGAAGGGGAAACCCTGGCACTGCAGGAAATCCTCGACAAGGTGGCGCAATTTCACCCTCGCTATGTCACCGTGACCGGCGGCGAACCGCTGGCCCAGAAGAACTGTCTGCCGCTGTTGCGGCAGCTTTGCGATGCGGGCTATTCGGTGTCGCTGGAAACCGGTGGGGCGATGGATATTTCTAAAGTTGATTCGCGTGTTTCCAGGATACTGGACATCAAAACACCAGGGTCCGGCGAAGTCGGCAAGAATCGCTGGAAAAACCTGGAATTTCTGACGCCGCACGACGAAGTAAAATTCGTCTTGTGCGGCGAAGAGGATTATCTGTGGGCGAAGCATGTATTAAGCGAGAAACGCCCTGCCGACCGCTGCCCGGTGCTGCTGTCAGCTGCTCAGGACCAGCTTGAGCCGGCCAGGCTGGCGGAATGGATACTGCGCGACAATTTGCCGGTTCGACTGCAAATCCAGTTGCATAAACTATTGTGGGGCGAAGGGCGCGGGAAATAAATCCTGAAATGCAGGTTGGGTTAGCGGTTTTATCGCCTAGCCCAACCTGCATTCTCAGCCCTCAGCAACGCGTTTCGCGATATGGGCCAGAGCGGCATCAACATCATCGATCAGGATCAGGCACAGGTCGCCGGGTTCGAGGCGTGCCAGGGCAGTGTCGATAGCGAGGAATTCGCCGCGAACTTCTTCAATCCTGGTGGTGCGAGTGGCCTGTTCCAGCCCTTGTTGCAGAAGCGCCAGCACTTCGCCGTCGGAACGTCCGCGCTGGCATTGATCCTGGTACAGGATCAAGGTGTCGAACGCATTTCCCAGGATCTGGGTTTGCTGCCGAATATCTTCATTGCGTCGGTCGCCCGCACCGCTGATCACGACTGCACGCCGCTTTGCCGGCATTTGTTCGACAGCCTTTACCAGCGCCTGGATGGCATCCGGATTGTGTCCATAATCCGCGATTAGGGTGGCGCCACGGTAGTCGAACAGGTTGAAGCGTCCAGGCACGGTTGCCGCATCGCTCACAAACGAGGCGAGTCCGGTATGGATGATTTCCCAATCCAGGCCCAGTGCCCACCCGGCGGCGATAGCTGCCATCGCGTTCTCGACCTGGAAGCCGATCGAGCCGTTTCGGGTGAGAGGAATCTGCGCCAGTGAGATGCGATGCTCGAAGTCGCCCTCGGTGGCCACGATGGCATCTCCGTCCACGTACACAACACGCAGACCGCGCGCATGGTGAGTGGCCATGACCGGATGATGCCGGTCGCTGGTGAAGAATGTCACCGAGCCTGGACAGGCATCCGCCATCTTCACCACGATCGGGTCTGCCGCATTGAGAACCGCAACGCCGCCTGGAGCAACGTTCTCGACGATGACCCTTTTCACCACGGCCAGATCCTCGACCGTGCTGATATAGCTGAGGCCAAGGTGATCCCCCATGCCGATGTTGGTGACTACTGCCACATTGCAGCGGTCGAATGCCAGTCCCTCGCGAAGTACCCCACCGCGCGCGGTTTCCAGCACCGCAGCATCGACATCGGGATGGAGCAGCACGGTGCGGGCGCTCTTGGGACCGCTGCAGTCGCCGGTGTCGATACGTCGCCCCTTGATGTAGACGCCGTCCGAGTTGGTCATACCGACGCGCAAACCGTTCTCGCCGAGGAGGTGAGAGATCAGGCGCACGGTTGTGGTTTTTCCGTTGGTGCCGGCAACCGCTACCACCGGGATGCGTCCATCTTTACCTTCGGCGAACATGCTCGATATGATTGCTTCGCCGACTGCGCGACCCTTGCCGAACGAGGGTGCGAGGTGCATGCGCAGACCCGGAGCGGCATTGACTTCAATGACAGCTCCGCCCTGATCTTCAAGCGACCTGTGCACACTGTCGCACACCACATCCACGCCGCAGATGTCGAGCCCGATCATCTGCGCCGCAGTTACGGCACGTGCGGCCAGTTCTGGGTGAACATCGTCGGTCACGTCGGTTGCCGACCCGCCTGTGCTCAGGTTTGCGTTGTTCCGCAGGACTACGCGCGCGCCCTTTGTGGGCACTGAATCTGCGGCGTGACCTTGCTTGGTGAGCGTCGCCAAGGCAATGTCGTCGAAGCGGATTTTGGTGAGCGAAGTCGAATGTCCCTCTCCGCGCAGGGGATCGCTGTTGACCTGCTCAACGAGCTCACGGACGGTATGAACGCCGTCGCCGATCACTTGGGGAGGGTCGCGGCGCGCCGCTGCGACGAGATGCTTGCCGACTACCAGCAGGCGGAAATCATAGCCCGGAATATAGCGTTCAACCATGATCTCGGAGCTGACTTCGGCGGAGGCGGCATAGGCCGCCAGTACGCGCTCATAGGTCTCGATATTGACGGCGACACCTTTGCCCTGATTTCCATCCTGGGGTTTTATCACCACCGGGCCGCCGATTTCGCATGCCGCCACCCAGGCGTCCTCTGCATCCGCTACGGGCCGCCCGTGGGGTATTGGAACCCCGGCTGCATCGAGTAATGTTTTGGTTAGTTCCTTGTCCTGGGCGATGGCCTCGGAAATGGCACTGGTGCGATCTGTCTCGGCAGCCTGGATGCGGCGCTGCAGGCTACCCCAGCCGAACTGCACCATGCTGCCAGAAGTCATGCGCCGATAGGGTATCCCGCGCGTCACAGCAGCCTGAACGATGGCCCCGGTGCTAGGGCCGAGGCGTTCGTCCTCGTCCAGTTCGCGCAGGCGTGTCAGTGCGTCAGCGAGGTCGAAGGGAGCATTGCTTGCGGCTGCGTGGCAAAGTGTTTGCGCGATTTCGAACGCGAGCCGGCCTACCTGTTCCTCGCTGTATTCGACTACGACCTGGAAGACACCGGGTTCAGTCGTAGCGGCAGTGCGGCTGAAAGTGACCGGGCATCCAGCCTGCACTTGCAGCCCAAGGGCAGCAAACTCCAGGGCGTGCGCCATGGAAATGGGTTCTTCGTGACCAGCAGGCTTCAAGGAACCAATTTCTGGAAACCGTGCGCGCAGTTTTGCTTCAAACCCGGGCATATCCTCGATCAGACACTCACTGCATTTTACAATGGCTTCAATCGCAGTGCGTCTGCTCCACAGGTTGGGGCCGCGCAACGCCCGGATACGTGATACTTCCATTTTCTTTCCCTAAGTTACCCGGCTATCTTTGCCGCGGCAGGATGTTTATTGGTTGGCACTAAAGGTTTCGATTCCGGCACGGATCAGTTCCGGAGGCAAGCCGAGCGCCCATGCTGCGCCGGCCGCTGCCAGCACATTCTCGATCCGCATTTCGGCAACCCCGCCGCCTGCCAACATGATGCCGGACACTTCGACCAGCCGTAGCTCTTCATTTCCGGTAGCGAGCACCACGAAGTCGTTACGCACCAGTACCGCACGTTTTCCTTGCGTCAGGTGCTCGGCGATGCCTGGAATGTCAGGATCGGAGCCGAAGAAGATGACTTCGCCGTCACATAGTGGTGCCATTTCCGTGACCATCGTGTCATTGGCGTTGAGTACCGCCACTCCATCCGGAAGTACCACGTCGACTTGGGTGCGGAGCACGTTGAACACCTGATCGGGAGTCTCAATGTAATATTTTCCAAAGTGCCGGGCCGGGTCAATGTCCGTGACGACGCCAACCTGGCATCGGTCGTAGGCCAGTCCTTCACTGAGTATCATATCGCCGCCGTTTTCGAACACCGCTGCCTCGGTCACCCGATTCAGGAGTACCTTGCGACCGGCGGCCCAGGTCGCGCGGTTTCCTTTTTCGATCAGTCGCTGATCATGGTAGAGGCCATCGCTACATGCCAGGCCTACGCGCTTGCCACTCAGGTGAAGCAGGAACGCCAACAGTCGTGCGACCAGATTGGTTCCATTCGTGCCAGTAATCCCGACAATGGGGATGCGGCCGCTATCGCCTTCTGGAAACAGGCTGTCGACGATTGCACGGCCGACGGGGCGGGGTTCGCCACTTGCCGGCTTGAGGTGCATCAACAGGCCGGGGCCCGCGTTGACTTCGACGATCGCGCCCCGCTGCTCATCGAGTGGGCGCGAGATATCCTCGGCAACCAGGTCGACCCCCGCAATATCCAGCCCCACAATACGAGCAGCGAGAGAGACGGTTGCAGCCACATCTGGATGGACCAGGTCGGTAACGTCGAAGGCGACATTGCCATTGCGCTGGATCAACACCTCTGTGCCCAGGGGCGGGATCGAGTCGGGCGCGTATCCTTGGCGCTCCAGTTCGAGTATGACTACCGGGTCTTCATCTTGAAACACCGGGTTGAGCGGGTAGTCCTCGGTCGTTCCGCGTCGTGGGTCCGTATTAAGTTGGGTGTCGATGAGATCCCTAATCGTCGAACGGCCATCGCCTTGCACCGATGCCGATTCGCCGCGAGCTGCCGCTACCAATTGGCCACCGATGACCAGCATGCGATGCTCGTTGCCGCTCACAAAGCGTTCGACGATGACTTCGCTGCCTTCTTCGACTGCTACCTTGTAAGCAGCCTCAATTTCGCCACGTGTCGTCAGTTCGGTGGTTACGCCGCGTCCGTGGTTGCCGTCACTAGGCTTGACGACAACTGGTACGCCAATATCTTCAGCCGCCTCCCAGGCGTCTTCCGGGCTATTGACGATTCTTCCTTCGGGAACCGGGACCCCGCAAGCCTGGAGCAGGTTTTTTGTCAGATCCTTGTCGCTCGCGATGCTTTCGGCGATGGCGCTGGTCTGGTCGGTCTCAGCAGTCCAGATGCGGTGTTGGCGAGCGCCGTAGCCTAACTGTACGAGGTTGCCTTCGGTCAGCCGGATTGAAGGTATGCGGCGGTCAGTGGCTGCGTCGGTAATGCATGCTGTACTGGGGCCAAGCAGAAGTGAATCAGCCAGATCACGCAGGTGGGCAATCGTGGAGGGGATATCGAAGGGGCGGTCCTCGATTGCCGCCATCACCAGATCTCGAGCCGCATGCATGCAGGCGCGGCTGACTTCTTCGTGTCGTGACCGCACGGCGATTTTGTATATCCCTCGTACCGGGGTCTCGCGTGCCTTGCCGAAGCCGGTTTGCATGCCAGCCAGGTTCTGCAGCTCGATGGTGACATGTTCGAGGATGTGAGCCGGCCAGGTGCCTTCGCGTACCCGCTCCAGGAATCCACCGCGTTTGCCGACGCCGCACCGGTGCTCGATCAGCGCGGGCAGCCATGACGACAGGCGTTCGTAAAATCCCGGTATGGTATTGGAGGGGGCGTCCTCCAGTGCGCCTATATCCACCCAGGCCTCCAGAACCGGACGGTACGTCCATATATTCGGTCCACGCAGGGGGGTGATCTTGAGAAATTCGATTTTCTTTTCCATAAAAATACTTAAATGCCTCTCAGTGGATCCAGCCATAGGCGGGCCGAGCGGCAGAGCCGACGTGTTTTTGGGGTGACCCAGAAGGATAGGGTGATTTGAGCATATTGCGGTGTTGCTCGCAACTGGTATGGGGCAAACAAAAGGCGCCCTTTTTGTCGGGCGCCACGCTCAAATCGCTCTGTGGCATAGGGCTTGGTTGATGGCTCTGGAGGTTAGGTGTGTCACATGCATTATAAAACAGTTGTAAGTTTTAACGCGGTATACAGTAATCCGTTTACTGACGAGGGCAGAAGATTGTCATTAATGCATCCTCTCGCTTATGGCTAGACTTTGTAAGCCTGAATCTGTCTGGTGATGGCTACTATTTATGTCATCAATGCCTGCCTGGATTTGATCTGGTTGAGGTTGATGCGGAGATTGCGTTGGACCATGGTTTGATCCATTATTCAGTTTGGAATGTGGCGCCGCATTGGGTACGTTGTTTTACTCACTCGCTCAAGCGGGATATCAGCCCAGCGGCAAGGTATATTGAGCAACTTGAACGACCGGAACCAAAATGGGATGCCGAGAAGGAGCAATGAATGAAATTTATAGCTGTGCGCTTATTCTTGTTCTTGGCTAAGATGCCTGGCGGCCTCATTATTGGCTGCAGATACGGTACAGCAAAAGCGGGAAAAAACATGCCGCCAAGACCGGCTCAAAGATGGCGTTTCCCCTGTTCTTTACGCGAAAATCTGTTCCTGACCTTTTTTCTGTTCTGTTCCGCCAGTCTGTTCGCCGCCGAAAAGCCCTATGCCCCCGTATCCATCCCCGGCACGATTATTGTCAGTGCGGAAGAGGTGGTTGAACTAACGCTTTCGAGACCGGAACTGGTCATCATCGACTCACGCAAGAAGTCCGAGTACAGCAAAGGGCATATCGAGGGCGCGGTCAATCTGTTGAATACAACCACGCGACGCGAGGATCTGGCAGCCCTCTGCCCGGACAAGACCACTCCGATCGTGTTCTACTGTAATGGTATTCGTTGTCTGCGGAGCTCCGATGCCATCCGTAAGGCGATGGACTGGGATTACAGGAACGTCTTCTGGTTCCGCGGGGGGTGGAAGGAGTGGATGGACAAGCGTTTGCCGATTATCGCTGATTAGGGTGCGCGACCATCAACATGGACAGAGATGGCTTCAACTTCCAGGCACGCTCACATAATTATGCGTATTGAAGCCCTATCCATCAGAGCCGTTACGGTGATCATTTTTTTAATGATCGGTAGTGTAGCCAGTATTTTGTCCCTGTTCGCCGGCAATTATTTCAGACAGGCAGCACTCGAGGCTCAAGTCAAAAGTCTGTCGCGTGTTATCGAGGTGGCCTCACAGGAAATGCTCAAGTCAGTAAGAGGGCATACCTTCGATCTCGGCATGCGCCTGGTTCACAGCGATGAGATGAGCCGGGTCATCCGCAAAGCGGGCCGCCCTGGCGGCAATGACCATTTGGTAGGCTTGCTGGACGACCCTTTTATCAATGGCTTTGTCGGTTTTGCCAACATCAACCTGGAGAAGGTCCGGGTCTATGATCTCGACTTGAAGCTGGTTGCCGAGAGCTCAAAAGGCATTGCCGGTCTGGAGGGGAAGCTTGCCGGCCACCTGGCGCAGAGTCTCGCACAACGTTCAGGCATCGAGCGCCTGAAGGCTGTCGATGCGCTCTGGATATCTTCTCAGGGGCCGCTGTATTCAACGATTGTTCCTATTGGCGGGCTTCATCTGGCCGGCTACCTGGAAATCATCGTCAATCCGGTATTCAATCTCCCGGATATTGGTGCCATCACCCAGACACCCATCAGCATCTTTTCGCCTGCGGGCAAACCCATCATCGCCGGGGTGCGCCATGACGCAAACAGCCATCTCCCGGTCGAATATGTGCTGTACGCTTCGGACGGCGCGCCGGCATTCAAGATCGTCGGGTACGAGGATGTCGGAAAACTGAATGCGGTAATGGAGAAGACCCGCCTCATCACGGTCAGTGTTTTTCTGCTGCTGACCTTCATTACTCTGCTGTTTGCCTTGTGGCTGTTCAACCGCTTTCTATTTGTGCCGGTCAGACGCATGGTGCAGGACATGAAGCAGATGGCTGCAGGGAACCTTGATCTGACGGTAAACAAAAATGGTTTGCGGGACTTTTCCATTCTCGCTGAGACCTTTAATGCCATGGCCAATCAGGTGCGGCGTCGGACAAATGATCTGGAACGGCTGCTGGATCTCGATGACAGCGCGATTCTGTGTTTTGGGAGCGACCAGGAGGCGGTGTATTTCAATCGTGGGGCATTGACCCTGTTTGGCTACGCGGCTGACGAAATCGGCGATCTGGATTTCGGCGATCTGTTCGGCGATGACGTCGTCGGCCTGATGCAGCATCCCGGGCTTTCCAGTGTGGCGTCGAACGGCAAGACGCAGGCGCATCTTGCTTGCATCCGCAAAGATGGAACCCGCTTCGAGCGTGATGCCGTAATCCGGTTGTTGCATGTGCAGGGTGGCCAAGGATATGTGGTTGTGCTGAATTCCATGCTGGAAACCGGCGAGTATCTGTCTGCGGAAACGGTCATTACGAGCTTCCAGCGCAATGAACAGCGCATGAATGCGGGCGAGGAATCGCTCAACAGCCTGCTTGAGATCGCCCGCAACGCACCGGGTTTAATGCCCACTGCATCCGGCATCGAACTGATGGGCGGTGAAGACACGGAGCCTAGCGCCGAACGGCCGGCCATTTGCGAACAAGCGGTCAATGTCATGCTTTGCGCGCTGGCCTGCTGGGAACATGACCTGGACAAGACCAAGCTGGATCTGGCGGAAGAAAGCCGGATCTGGCCGGTATATATCGACAAATCGACGCCCACGACCCGGACACTGGATAAATACCTGAACATCGAGACTTGCCCCAAAAACCCCCGTTCTCAACGTGTTATCGATACTGCCGAGTTTGTGCTCAAACAACTTGGCCGCAAGTCGAGCCTGGAACGCAATAAGCTTCAGCAGACTTTGAATGATTTCCGACTGCTGCTCTCGGGTATACCCTCTCAGGGAGATTGACCCGAGCTGTTCATCCTGTGGCGCCGCCCAGGTGCCCTGCCTTGCAAGCTCTATTCACACCCTCCGTCGGTTTTCGTTGAAACATCCCGATTGAATGTTTTATCTTCTTGAAATATATAAAAAATTAATCTTCACGAATCCATACGAATATTGACGAACAATTTGCTGGATTTACGCCATCGGCCTGTATAGATTCGATATTGGAAACGGGTCATGCGATGTCATGCTCGTACCATCGGCAGAAAAAGTTGCGGGCTTGAGCATCGATCTCTGTCGTTGCATCACCTACATGAAGCGACATTAACCTATAAGAGGAGCAAATAAAATGCATATATTCGAAAATAGTCGTGGCAAAAAAGCCCTGTTCGGCGGGGCGGCTCTGGGTCTGGCCATGACCCTGGGTATGCCGTCTGCCATCGCCGGAAACGGCAACGACGACTTCGCCACTGTCACTCCGTATAGCCGCATCGCCAGGCTGCCGGTGGTGAAGGACGCCTACGACCAGGTCGACCACGTCGCCACCTATGCCAAGGTTAAGGCCGCAGCACTGGCACTGGCCCGCTACGTCGCCCTCAGCAAGGACGTGGACGTACTCGGCGACAATGTCATCAAGGGCACGGACTGGGTGCTGGGCGGTACCTCCGCGCCCTGCCGTCAGACCCGAACCTGCACCGACACAGAAATCAGCAAAGCCATCATTGAGATCCCATCGCCCCAGCCGATCAACCCCAATGACGCCGCCTATGTTTCCACCGGCGTGGTGACCGAGGCTAATACCTATAAGGTCAGTGTACTGGATTTGTGCAACGAGCACTATGCCAAGATGGCGTTTGTTTTTTAGGATACGGTGACCACCGAGAAGGTAGTCAACGGCTACAGCCACACCCCGGC
>Ga0105091_10001156_pt1 | contig 11377 bp, 5 predicted proteins | sample PPLLak1March2015_FD_87022 | JGI IMG/M metagenome (GOLD analysis project Ga0105091, IMG submission 87022) | Freshwater sediment microbial communities from Prairie Pothole Lake near Jamestown, North Dakota, USA - PPLs Lake P7 Core (1) Depth... | ecosystem: Environmental > Aquatic > Freshwater >... | reverse complement strand
TTCGGGTTTCAGAATGGCTCCCCTCAGCTTTAATAAAACCACAAACGGGTACTGCTGCTTGTACGCGTTTTTATCCGTTTCACTTACACCCGACATCTGGTCAGCAACAAGGTCAATGGGTGAAGCACGAACTGAATAGGTTGCATTGATTGAAACATCCGCATCCATCGGATCGCCATTCCATGTGATCCTGCTTCCGGGTTCAATATCGAATTTTCTTTTTACTAATGATTCCAGGGAAACAAGGTAGCTACCTTCATTTAAATTATAATTCCCGGTAAGACTCATTTTGCCGCTTCGGTCGATACCAAAACTTAAGGCAGCATCTCCCCTGACTACCAGTGAATCAGTAGTAGAGGGATCCAATAGTAAGCGGAGCGTGGCCTGTTCATCAATCTCAACAACCGAAGATATATCTAGTTTTGTGAAGTTCGATCTTAATTCTTTTCCTGTATCGTCCCTGTCCAATATCGGGTTAGATGACATATCAAATTCTAAAACACCTTCTCCCTTGTCGGTTGTAAGCTTTTTTCCGGGAACTGCAAAGGTAAAATTTGAACCTTCCTTGACTTTTAATTTAGCTGTAATGACCGGAAGGTTAACAGGACCTTTTACATCGATCTTGCTGTCAATGATCATCCTGCCAAACAATTCCTTATTGTCCCCGGCAGTGGTATTGAGTAATAAAAAATCCTGCGTATTCACACTGATTGCAAAAACAAAGTTTTTAAACTTATCCATTTGAACGGTCCCGTCAATAACTGCAGGATGTTGATGGGCATCTAACACGGTAAATGAATTAAAATATAACCCGTCCCTTTTCAATTGCACGGTTTCATGTTCCAATTGCAATGGGATATTTAATACCGAAGGTGTAAACAAGACATTGTTAAATGTCAACCGGCCTGTTATCAGAGGTTCGGTAGTTTTTCCTTCAATTATAAAATCCCCGGCAAGACTGCCTGATGCATCTGTAATTGATCCCATGGAAACAGCCTGCAGGGTTTTCAGTGTAAGTGCCCGGATCTCAGTTTTTACATTCAGAGAATTATTGCCGGCGTTAGTGATTATAAAACCCTTCACTGAAAGATTGTTTTCCGCGCCTGACAAAGCAGCATCAAAATCGAATTTTCCGGTAGCAGAATTCTCTGCTTTTAATGTGAAATTACCAACGGGCACTTCATGCACCAACAACTTGCTTATTTCAGCATCCGCGATTAAGCCATACGTGCTGTTCACTCTTTTAAGCAATAGTTTTGCGTTGACGTTTCCTTTGACCAGGCCTGTGTCTTTTTCTATAATACCGGAAATTTCATCCAGATTGAAATTTCTGATCGTAATTTCTATATCATCTTGGAATTGTCCATTTACAGAGTTGACCCGAACCTGACTTTGCCCTTTATTCAAGAACAGGTGATGGAGTAAAAATCCCTGTTTCCCGAATTCAATATAATTATCGGCGGCCATATCCCAGCGGGTATTCATCAGATAGAAATCCTCAGGATCAATTGTGAGCTTATAGCTGGAAGCATCTCTGGTAATCTGTGAACGGATTAAAAGTTTTTTGTTTTGCTTATCATCCTTTGAAGAAATGTTTGCTGTAATACTGTTATCCGCAAATTTTCCTTCAACCAATAGATTATCCAATTTTATCTGTGAGTTTGAGATATAGCTGCCGGAAATATTATAATTCAAGGCATTCCTGTCCGAATTCACATCTACTTTAAGATCTTTAATATTCATGGTCCCATATTCTGCTTTCCTGATTGTCGCTTTTATCTGCAGATCATTTTTCCGGCCATCAAATTTTCCTTTAATTATTCCCGGCTCGAATTCTTTTAACTGCGGAAAAAAAACTTCACTGAGTATAGGATGGTTATGAAACTCTATCTCAAAATCAAAATCCTGAAGCCCGGAAGTGTTCTCCGCCCGGGTTGAGCCGGGACCTGAAAATGAAAAATAATTATCAATGAATTTACCCAGTACCTTTGGAAGCTCAGCAGGTGATGATGTTCCATTATACTTTATACTAATCAATGAACTGCTGACATTTAATTCACTTTTGCCAGGTTCATTTATTGAAGCAATTATAAAGGAATCGAGCCTGTATTTTTTTTCTTCATGGGCAATAATAATGTTGGATACAGCAGCCGTACCATTTATTGCAGTTGCTGACCTGCCTTTCAATTCCGATTCCGCAATTAAACCAACCCTGATATTTTCCCTTGTGAGATGGAGTTTTTGAAGATCGGCGCCTTTAAGGTTTAAACGCAATTTATATTGTTCCTGATTGGGTTTTAAATTTACGTGTCCTTCTATATCAAATGCTGCATTTTTGTCATCGAGGTTTACTTTTCCTTCGAATTCCTGACCAGTAACAGTTCCAACTATGTTAAGATTGTGATATGTATATTCATTTGCAGTGAGAGTTGATATTTCGGCCTTAATTTTAGCTTTAATGTTTTGTTTATCCAGGCCATGCCCATTTGTTTCGGCAAGAAAGGATACGGGACCGAAGAGAACGTTTTTTTTTAACAGCCTGCCAAGATCAAAATCAGTGACCTTTATTTTGCCATTGAAATTTTTATTCTGATCAAGGTGCGCAAAAATATGCGCAGAGCCATAGCTGCTGTTCATATTTATTGTCGATTCAAAGGAGCTTAGTTTTCCCTTTAAAGCAATCTGAAGGTGTAAATTTTTAGGAAGTTCAATGCTCTTAGGGATCAGCGTGTCGGCCATCCTCGAAATATCTTCTTTCCCCGATTGAATAGTAAGATTTGGAAAACTAAAATATGCAGTTTGAACAGATGGCAGTCCACTGACAATAAAATCGGTTTTTAAAATGGTTCGATCACCTGTCTTTATCACCATATTTTTTCCGGAAAGATTTTTCACAGGTCCCGTTATATTTCCGGTTAACTCTGTAATATTCTTTTCGTTCTTAAAAAATGGCAGTTTAGTGAGCCGGGAATTAAAATAAAGGATGTCGGCATTTGAGATGACCACATTTTTTAAATCTGCATTCAGGACTATGTATTGGATGGAATCCACGAAAGAACCTAATGAGGGATACCGGACTTTTAAATCAGCCTCAATGTTGGAACGGAAGGTTTTAATCTTAAGCATTTTTGCCGTTATGGAGTGTTGATCCATACTGAAATCGGTTTCAAAATTTGTTATTGAAAAATTATTCTGATCAACCGCATTAAATTTTTTAATGGAGACTTTGCTTTTAACAGTCGAATAAAAAAAACCAGTAGCTGCAAGCGTTACATGGTTATAATCAAGGTGAGCTGCATCAAACTTATTTTTAAATTCAGGTTTATTTACTAATGAATAAGCCAAAGAATTATCATTCAGGTCAAGGTTCTGCACCGAAATTTTCCAATCGTTTTTTCCGGTTGTATTTGTCTTGGCGATTTTAGAATCGGCTGGTAATTCATTTTTATTTGTATTGTACCGGATTGAGCTCTTTGATAGAGAAAAATTTTGAGATGTAACAAGTTGCTTTTGCATATCAACTGTTGTCTTTATTAATACCAACCTGTGAAAAAAAGCTATGACAGAGTTTTTAGCTGTTGAATCGTCATATCTTAAATTTGCATTTTTAATCTGAAACTTATTTACAGATATTGCCGGCAATACACCATCCTGATCTTTCACTTGTTTTACTCCAGGTTTTATAAGAACAATAGCATTAAGGCTTTCAATCAACAATTCCTTCACAATATAATTTGACTGAGCCATGTCAGTTTTGTCGATATCTATTTTTAGATCGGCAAAGGATGTGGCTGCGTACGTTCCTCCGTATGCATCATCATAATTCAACCGAATATTCTTCAGTTTGATACGAGTTATACCAAAAGTCCAGTTTGATTTTTTTTTAACCTTATCTGCTTTAGGCCCGGTATTTTCACCAAATGAATTTCGAAGGAAATTATAATTAAACAGGGAATCGCTTTTGATTCGGCTTACCTTGAGTTTTGCGTTATCCAGGATAAAGGAATTTACATGTATCTCACGGGTGAGCAAGTCCTTAATACCCAGGTTAATTTTCACTTTCCCTGCATACAACAAAGTGTCTTGTTGTCTATCTTCCAGATAAATGCCTTCAACAACCCATGATTTGGGAAAAAAGATATTGATCTTTTCTATGCTGACCTTTGTATGGGTTTCTCTACTGATAACTGAAGCGGTGTAATGTCCTAATTTTGTTTGAACTGCGGGAATTTGAAATAATAATGTTATCAGGATCATAACAAGTAAAAAACTTAAAACTATCCATCTGAATACTTTTAAGGTTTTATTAAAAATTGAAACTGCTTTATTCATCTCAGTGAATCTCAGGATCAATACTCACACAGGTTCACGCACAGTGGTTTTGTAAAGGTCTGCACCTCTTTTCGGAATATTGTTGCGTAACTATGGGAAACATTTACATCATTCACACCCTAAATCGGGGGTTTCAGGGAGTCACCTGTCATTCGTTACTCACCGCCGCCAGGGCTTCCTTTGCCTGCTTCATAAACGCAGTGACTTTGGGGAAAGGATCTCCTTCGCCCAGGGTTTCCAGGGGCAGATACCCTCGGTAAGCCGATTCTCTGATTATTTTGAAAAGACGGATCAGATCCACCTTTTCTGGTTTCCGGTTTACATATACTTCTTCTTTGATTTGCCAGTTCACGGCATGATTGGCCGTCCTGGCAATTTCCGTATAAGGATCTCCCTGCCGGAAACTTCCTGAATCCAGTATAAGTCCAAACCAGGGTGAATTTACCCGGTCAAGGATTTTTATAGCCTGCTCTGCGGATTTTACGAAATCATCGTGATTTTGCATTGCCACAATAACACCCCGTGATTTTCCATAATCCACGCATTCAAGGATATCATTTATGATCCGGTCAGCAGCCTGATCCCAGGTGTTACCGGCTAAGTCCTGGTTTCCTGCAAATATCCTGATCACAGGCGCTCCCAGTTTCATGGCAACGTCAATCCAGTTCCTGACCAGCATTTTTTCCTCTTTTCTCCGGTTTTCATCCTTATGGGTAAAATCATTCCTTACACCCGTACCGCTGATTTCGATCCCCTTTGACTGGGCTTTTCTTTTTACCTCATAGATATATTCATCGGAAGGTACTTCCGGATAACCTTTAAAGTAATATGCCGTGATATCAACCGCGAAAAATCCCTGGTCTGCACAAAAGTCAATCAGTTCATCCAGACTCATATCCCCATCCAGGAGGGGCTTGTTAAAAGAGAATGCATTCAAGCTGATTTTCAGGCGATTGCTGCAATTGTACCGGTTTCCCGGAAGATCTTTGTAAGAAGGTTTTAAGCCCATGGCCGGAATAAGCGGCAAGGCAGCGACACTTTGCATAAAATTCCTGCGTTTCATAAGAGAAGGGTGGTTTTAGACAAAGATACCGAGTATAACCTAATTTATTAATTTAGTACAAGAATTAAAGATGAAAAAATGGATCAGCTGGCAATGAAAGATACCCTGATTAATGCCCTGGAACAGGCGGGACAGATACAAAAGAACAGCTTCAGGAAGTCGCTTACAGTATCCCGTAAGGAATCTATAAGCAGTGTTGTTACGCAAACGGACCTGGCCAGTGAAAAGGCCATTTTTGATATCATCCGGAACTCATTTCCAGGACATAACCTGCTCGGTGAAGAGACAGGATTGATCCATAACGGTTCAAACCTCACCTGGGTGGTGGATCCACTTGATGGAACCTCTAACTTTGCGGCCGGAATACCCTGGTTTGGAATTCTGATTGCCGTACTGGAAAATAATATTCCGGTTATGGCCGGTTCTCTCATCCCGCTGGAAAATTCACTTTGCTATGCCGCTGTCTCTGAAGGTACCTGGATAAACAGAGAAAGAATTTATATGGCGGATTCAAACGTGGGATCCTCCCTTATGGCCTTTTCAATGGATTATACCGAAGATGAGAAATTGATGACAATGGGCATGGCTTTTTACAGGCATCTTCTGATGAATGCCAGAAATGTGCGGACTACCAATTCCCTAGTGGATTTTCAATATGTGGTGGAAGGAAAATTAGGAGGATGCATTAACCTGTTTACAAAAATCTGGGATATTGCTGCACCATTTCTTTTTCTGAAGGAAGCGGGAGGGGTATTGACAGGATTGGATGGAAAGGACGTCGAATTCAGCTTAAGTGAAAACGGGATATCAAAAACCTATCCTGTAGTGGCAGGCTCTCCGGGTGTCATCCGGCAACTGATGCCTATGTTGTCCCGAAATGCATAATGATTTTTTTTTTACCAGGGCTAAAACCGAACAATACCAATTCCTTGATTGTTTTGCATCCTGTAAATGCAAATAAAATTTTGCATTCACTTCTTTTCCTATCTTTTTCTAAATACAAATTAATATAACGGACATGAAAATTCCTACTGAACCTATAGGCAGTATTCCACGGTCGGCAGAGCTGATCGAAGCAATGACCTCACAACCCAATTCGGACTACTTTAAAAAATTGCTGGCCAGGGAAACTGAATTGACTGTCAGGGAATTTGAGGAAACCGGTTCACCGGTTATCTCTGACGGAGAGCAGTCGAAGTCGAGTTTTGTAACCTACCCATTGCAAGGCTTATCCAACATTTCAAACGGAGGGATGAAGATCGAATTTGCTGACGGGCATTCGCGGCAACTTCCCCTGTTAACGGAAGGACCTTTCCGTTATGGAAATTATGCCGTTCAATATCTTACCATGGCGCAGAAATTTGCAAAAGTTCCGGTTAAACAGGCTGTAATTTCAGCATCAGCGCTTAGTCTGATATATCCCCCGGCCGGGATAAAAGGATATTCCCAATCTGAATTCATTGAAGATCTGATAAATGAATGCGAAAAGGATATCCGGCAATGTCTGGAACAAAATGCCTTTAAGGTCCAGATGGATTTTACCGAAGGCAGGCTGTCCCTGAAGCTTGATCCTTCCGGTGGTGTATTAAGACAATTTATTGCCCTGAATAACAGGGTGTTTGACCGCTTTTCAGGTGCTGAGCAGAAAAAACTTGGAATTCACGTCTGCCCGGGCGGGGACATTGATTCCACCCACAGCGCCGACGTGGACTATACGTTGTTCCTTCCCGAGCTTTTTAAGATACACGTTGGCAATTTCTACCTTCAGCTTGCCAGCGAAAAAAACAAGGAAAAGATCCTGCAAACCATCAGGGCAAATATGAAGCCCGGCCAGATGGTTTATATCGGTGTAATCGATGTTAACAATCCCAAAATTGAAACCCCCGAAGAGGTTCAGAACATCATACTGGAGGCAGCACGGTACATTCCGGTAAACCAGCTGGGTACTACGGATGACTGTGGTTTTTCCCCATTCTGCGATGACAAATCCACGTCGCGTGAAACTGCATATTCCAAAATAAAATCCAGGATAAGAGGAACCAGGATGGCAGAGGAAAAGCTTTCATGAAATTTCCGGCTGACGATCAGTTCTGATAAGCCTCCTTGTTCCTTGCAACACGGATCATCATCATGATGTTTTCAGGCGGAGTCGTGGAAGGCAAAGCACATCCCGCATTCAGTATAAACCTGTTGATGCCGGAAAAGACACCGAGCAACGCAAGCGTCCTTTTTTTTACTTCCTCGGGAGAACCCAATGCCAATACTCCGCTTGGATCAATATTCCCGATAAAGGTAGTTTTTTGGTTCAGCAGGTCCCGCGCTTTTACAGCGTCGGTTTTATAATCAAGTTCAACGGCATCGGCACCTGAAAGCAGCATATCGGCCAATATGGATTCGGTATTTCCGCAAATATGAAGTGCATAAGGTTGTCCCAGGGAATGTGCTACATTGATTATTTTTTTCTCATAGGGTAATGCATATTTCACATACATATCCGGAGAAATCATGTCAGGGCCGCTTACACTGTCACCGTTAGAAACCATGTCCGCACCTGTCTGAGCCATCAGCCTGATAAACTGACAGGTAACATCTGTTGCGTATTCCAGGAGGTCTGAGACCAGGTTTTCCTCGGCGACCATCAGGTCCAGCATCCAATTCTGGGAGCCCCTTATCATGCTGGCTAATGAAAAGGAAGCCTGATCACAATTACCGCGGATGAAAATTTCATTTTTAAAATATTCCTTGAGCAGTCGGACCGATTCCAGCCAGACCTGTACATACCTGTAATTTTCGAGCCTGACCGGCTTAAGGCGATGGACTTCGTCCAGGCTTGGAAGACAACCCAAGTGACTCCGGGCAGGTTCATTAACCGGAAAATCCACCGGAACTCCTGTTGCCCCTGCCAATGTAACCGTATCAATGTCAACCAGAATTCCATCATATCCGTATTTTTCAACCGATTGAATGAATGAGGCAGCTATCACAGCCGGATTGTTGCGGTATTGTTCCATGGTCACACCATACTCGGAAGCTGCCATCATGAAATTATGGAGCATTACAGGAATGCTGTCGGCCTGCTGCCCGGCAAGGGCTGCCCTGATCCTCTGGTATCCGTTCATTATGTTTTGTTTGGCGGAAAAGTTTATTTTACTATTTGGGTTGTTCAATTACCACTTTTTCAAGTGCTTCCAGTGATTTCCATTTTGTCTCCACCAGGTACTTCCTGAAGTATACAAAGCTCAACAGGGTAGCCAGGGCGTAAAAGCAGAATATGTAACCTGTACCTGCACCATTATGGAAAGCACCGGAAATCACCGGGAAAAGGAATGACAAAAGACCATTGAAAAACCAATGTGAAAATGAACCGATTGAAGATCCGCGTGACCGGATGTTATTGGGAAACATCTCCGATAAGAGCACCCAGATCACTGCGCCCTGGGATGCAGCAAAGAAGGCAATAAATCCAATCAGGGCAAACAGGAGGATAAAACCTCCCACATTTCCAATGAAAAACGAAATTGCAAATATTCCCAGAAAAACGGACATTCCCAGGGATCCGCCAAGCAGCAGGGATTTCCTGCCGATCCGGTCAATAAGCTGCATTCCCACCAGGGTGAAAATAAGGTTGGTTATTCCGATTAGAACTGTCTGGCCAATGGCGGAATTTGTGGAGAATCCGGCTGATCGAAATATATCTGTGGCATAGTACATTACAATATTTATTCCTGTAAACTGGTTGAACATGCCGATCATGATCCCGATAAAGACGAGATGCAGATAAGGTTTCCTGAAAAGATAAATTCCCCTGTTTATTATTTCTGTATTGAGTGATTGCCTGATCTCCGATATTGTTTCCTCAACATCATTATCGGAATTTACGGCTCCTATTGTTTTTTTTGCCTCCTCAATACGCCCCACCTTTACAAGCCATCGCGGACTTTCTGCTACGAAAAACAGCAGGATCAGGAATACGGCAGCCGGTATTGCTCCTGCCATAAACATCCATCTCCAGTTGTTGATGCCGGTGTCGAGTAAAAGATAGTCTGAAAAGAAAGCCACCAGTATACCGATTACAATGGCCAGCTGAAAGGTGATGGTGAACCTGCCCCGGTACATGGGTGGAGCAATTTCGGAGATATACATGGGAGATAGTACTGATGCACCCCCTATGGCAAGTCCCCCGATAAAACGAAAAATGACGAACGAAGCAAGATTGCTGGCCATTCCCGATCCTATTGCCGAGATCAAAAAGAAGAGAGCCATCAGGCGCAGCATTTTCAACCGGCCGAAATAGTCTCCGGGCCTTCCAATAACTATGGCACCGATAATACAACCGAACAGTGCCGAACTCACCGCCCATCCCTTTAATGCTTCTGTCAATCCGAAGTATTCAGTGAAAAAAGGCAATGCACCATTGATCACCGCAGTGTCAAAACCGAAGAGAAGCCCACCCAGAGCCGCCACAAATGTGTAAAGGTAAATCTGTCGTTTCATCTATTTGGTTAAAAATGTTTCAATACTGTACGGTTCAATCTGAAAGGTCAGTTTCCCGTTGGAAACCGGAACCGGTATCCTGTTTTCTTCGATCAGGTTTGTCCGGTATGCGGTTTTCAATGGGTTAAAGCAATTCACGGTTGCTTCTGTCGGTTTCCCGGAAATGTCATATATCCTGATCACTGCAGCACTTTCATCTTCTGACTTTTTAATGGCAGAGATCACCAGATTTTCGTTTTCCACATTGAAAAAACTGATTTCCTCGGGAAGGGGGGCAGTTTTATATGGAGCACCGGCCGCCAATACGATGAGTTTTTCATTTGCCTGCCGGCCAAACCGGAAACCATTTTCCCAACCCGGCTTGTGGGATAAAACAGAAAAAGAAAAGAAGTGGCTCCCAGGTTGCAGGTATTCATTTCCTTCCCAATGGCAGCTCCTTCTGGATGCGAGGAGTATAGGCTGTAAAACAGGAAAATCTGAAGGATGGCCTGTGGGGTCGATATAATCTGCTACTGCAACGCTTGAACTCATCGTTACCCCAAATTCGGGGTTATTGATGCTGATGAAATTTTCTATACCCCTCGGGTGAATGTCAGTGCAGGGTGTTTTATAACGTTCTCCTGCATAGCCTTTTATCTCATCTTTCCCAATATTCACCACTCCATAGGGAACTTCATAGCTGATCATCCCGTTTTTCATATTGACCGGCAGAGCCATCCTGTATTCCCTGTAAAGAATGCCCTCATAATTCAGCAGGGCAATTTCAAAGTCGATCCTTTTTAACCTCTTATACAGGATTATTTTTTCTTCAATCACAGCATTGCGGATCGGCTGGCGGTTTTTAAAAGTCGTAAAGACTTCACCGTCCTCTGTCATCTTCCACCCTGCCTTATAGTTTGCGGCCCTGTCAAATCCGACCATATCGGGTTGCTGAATATCAGCAAATTCACCTGCCCCGGTTCCTTCACTATGAAGTGTAAAGACTTCACCTGCTTTCATTTTTTGTGTATTGACAATCTCACGGTTCAGCTCTTTATCAAATACAGATGCGAGGCCACCATCCGCAAATTCAATTTTATAGTAATCATTCTCAAAAGGAGCGCCCGGTTTTGTTTTTTGCGAAGGTACCGGGCTTGTTTTAAGATAATAGGTCTTATAACCCACCGAAGGTACACCCGAAGCTATAAAATAAACCGTGGCCGATTTTATGGATTCGTCATCATAATAAACGGGATCCGCCAGCTGGGTCGCTATTTTATTACCTTTTGAATCGATGAGAATCACACCGGCTGCCTCAGACTTTTCAAAGGACAGGCTTTTGGATGCCACATCCGTTCGTTGCCAGCTAAGGCTGTTAAAAACAACCAGGGGAATACCTTTGTCAGGGTTGAGCGAAATTTTGGAGGATATTTCACGCAGGCTGCGGTCAATGATTTTTTCTGCTTCGTTTTTGGCAACCAGGTATTTTTCCATGAAAAACTGGTCCGT
>Ga0105091_10001155_pt1 | contig 11382 bp, 5 predicted proteins | sample PPLLak1March2015_FD_87022 | JGI IMG/M metagenome (GOLD analysis project Ga0105091, IMG submission 87022) | Freshwater sediment microbial communities from Prairie Pothole Lake near Jamestown, North Dakota, USA - PPLs Lake P7 Core (1) Depth... | ecosystem: Environmental > Aquatic > Freshwater >... | reverse complement strand
TCTGATCAATATTGAATTTATTATTTACGATAAAGCTTTTCATAATTAATCCTTAAATAAATATATCCCTTATTTTACCATCGGAATTTTAACCATGAATTTAGTTCCGATTCCTTCTTTACTGCTGAATTCAATAGAACCCCCGTGCATCTCAACCGAACGGTTAACGATAGATAATCCCAGGCCGGTTCCCAGAACATCTCCTACATTACTTGCCCTGTGGAAAGAATCAAATAAATGGAATTGATCTTTTTCGGGGATACCTATTCCGTTATCAGATATACTGAAGACTATGCTTTTTCCTTGGGTAAAAACAGTGAATTCTATGATTCCTCCGTTTACAGAATACTTTATAGCATTTGAGAGTAAATTTGATAGGATTAGTTCTAATAACTTTTGATCCAGCAGAAAAATTCTGTCATCAATTATATACTTAAAGATCAGATTATGATTCTTAGTCAGGAGAACATTCATATTTGCCAGAATATTATTGCAGATATTTTCCAGGTCTGCTTTACCCGGTTTAAAAGTGATTTTCCCGGAATCTGCCCTGCTGATTAAGAGCACGTCATCCATAATCCCTGTCATTCTGCTTACATTTTTTTTAATTCTTTGAATTTGCTGGTAAAAAACTTCAGGATCCCATTTCAAACCATAGCGGTTCAGTAAATCGGCAGACGACAATATGACGGAAAGGGGGGTTCTGAATTCGTGGGAGGCAATAGATATAAATCTTGTTCTCAACTGATTTAATTCTATTTCTTTTTTTAACGCCTGCTCCACTTTTTCTTCTGCTTCTTTTTGTTTTAATATTTCTTCTTTCAGCTTTTGATTAACCTTATTCAGCTCTTCCGTTCTGGTATTAACCAACTCCTGAAGGTGATCCTCTGTATTTTTACGTTCTGTAATATCTTCAACCATTGCAAGATATATATTAACATCCCCTTTTTTATCACGGATAGCTGAAGTCATAAGGCTTCCCCAAAATAGTTTTCCGCCTTTTCTCAGATATTGCTTTTCAGTTTTATAAACCTCCAATTCACCTCTGGATATCGCAATAACATTTTTATTGCTTACTTCAATTTGATCCGGGGCTGTTATGTCTTTAAAAGATAAATTTTTTAATTCTTCAACAGAATAACCGATCATCCGGCAGAAAGTTGGATTTGCATTAATAAATTTATAATCCGGAGACGCAATTGTAATACCTATTTGTCCTTCCTCAAAAATTCTCCTGAATCTCTCTTCGCTTTCACGGAGAGCTTCCTCCGCATTCTTTCGGTCTGTTATGTCTCTTGTTAGTGAAAGTATATACTTTTCATTGCCAATGTTCATAAGTACCGCTGACATCAGACCAATTCCAACTTTCCCATTTTTAAGTCTGAAGCCGGCTTCCATATTAATAACTTCCCCTTTTTCCGTCAGTTCTTTAACTAATCTTTTCCTGTCATTTGGATCGGCCCAGATATTTATTTCAAGCGAGCTTTTCCCGATAGTTTCCACAGCAGTGAAACCGGTGAGCGAAGTAAATCCGTCATTAATTTCTACAAATACTCCATCGTTCAGGCGATTAATATTGATTGAATCCGGTGAAATATGGAAAGCCTTGGAAAATTTTTCTTCGGATGCTTTTAATGCTTCTTCCGCTTTTTTGCGATCTGTAATATCAAGAGCTGTTTCTATATAAAATTGTTCATCCCCCAGTTCCATGATTTCCCTGAATAATAATGAAGTGCCTATCTTCCTGCTTTTTGTAAAAAAATTTGTTTCGTAGTTTTTTAATATTTTATCCCGGTGCAAAGCATTTATCATTTTTTCACGATGTGAGGGATTTGCCCAAATACCTAATTCAATAGATGTTTTACCGATTACTTCATTACGTTCAAATTCTATCTTTTTTAAGAAAGCATCATTAACATCAACATAACCGCCATCTGAGAGACGCGAAATTGCAATAGGCACAGGACTGGAATAAAAAATTTTAGAAAACTTTTCTTCACTTTCCCGCAGAGCCTCTTTCGCCGCCTTGCGAGCGGTGATATCACGGGCTATTCCTGCCACGGCCGGTTTGCCGTTTACAATCAATCTAACCAGGGCTAATTCAACAGGTACAAGTTTTCCATCCTTACAAACATGAATACTTTCAAACATACCGGTTTCATTACCAAGGATTTGAATACGATGGGCCGCATTAGGAATTTCATGCGGCTGAACAATTTCAAATACTTTCATTCTTAGAAATTCTTCCCTGGAATAACCCAGCTGATCGCAGGCAGCGTGGTTAACTTCGATAAAACATCCATCCTGCCCTACAATGAACAGCGCATCAGGAATTCCTTCTACAATAGCGCGAAATCTTTGTTCACTTTCCCGAAGTGCCTCCTCCGCCAGTTTCCGATCTGTTATATCCTCAATTGTATGGACTGCACCGACCAGCTTATTCGCCTTATCCAATACGGGATCTACTGTTATATTAAGCCAACGGTGCCTAATATAAAGTTCCTTTGTTTCCCGTTGTAATGTTAATCTCATACGCGCAAAGGGGCACTCCGGTACCGGTCTTTCTGCACCATGTACTATTTCACAACAATAGTGTCCCTTTAATTGTTCACTCGTCTTTTTGAATAATACTTCAGATGCATTATTGCTACGCAGTATCTTCTGGTCGGCATCCAGCAGCCATACTGCATTATTAACTGCATTAAATGTTGTTTCCCATTCATGCGCAGCATTCTGCATTGCTTCTTCTGCGTGCTTACGATCAGTTATATCCAGGGCTGTAAAAGTAACACCTACTGATTGATCCAGAGGATTAATCGGAGCTGAGCTTAACAAGATATCAATAATTTTCCCATTCTTATGCTGCCATCTTGTTTCAACAGTCCCGACTCCGAATTCATTTATCTGCTTATATTTTTCTCTGCCTACATATTCAAAATCGTTATTACTTGGATATAAAATCCGCGAGGATTTTCCTATGAGTTCTTCTCTGGTATAACCGGTTATTTCACAAATACGATCATTAACTTCCATTAAAACACGATTTATAACCATTCCAATACCGGTCGGAGCTACACGAAAGATGCTTGTAAGTTTCGCTTCATTCTTTTTAAGCGCTTCTTCTGCTTCCCTTAGTTCAGTAATATCTGAGATAAATCCCTCATAATAAATCACCTCGCCCCTTGTATTTTTAACAGCACGTGCATTCTTCTGAGTCCATATATGTGTACCGTCCTTCCGATAATTTTCACAAATGAAGTTTAAGACTTCTCCCGTTTCATCCAATAACCGGATAAATTCTTTTCGCTTTTCGGGATTAACATACATTTGTTCTTCGATATTATTTACTTCGTGCGTCATTTCTTCAGGCGAGTCATAACCGAACATTTTTGCCATAGCCGGATTTACTTTTATAAACTTACCTTCATTTGTAGATTGGAAAATACCTGCAGTTGCATTCTCAAAGATTAAACGATAATTTTCTTCAGCTGCTTTGATAGCCTCTTCTGCACGTTTTCGTTCGGTAATATCTCTGGAGTTCATGACAAATCCATTTACATAAGGATTACCAAAAAGATTAGTTCCTATTGCTTCATGAATGTGCCAGGAACCATCAGCATGGCGGACTCGTGCTTCAATTGGATTTGGAATAGTTCCTGATGTTTTTGTAACTTTTTGCCATTCTTCTTTCACCATTTGGATATCTTCGGGATGGATTAATTCAAACACAGATCTATCTATCAGTTCTTCAGAATTAAAACCCATTATATGCTTAACGGACGGGCTTAAATATCTGGTTATACCGTTTTCATCTATTACTCTGATCATATCCGTTGCATTTTCAATTAATACGCGAAAGCGTTCGTTATTTATTTTAATTGCTTCTTCTGCTTTTTTCTTTTCAGTTATATCGCGGACATGTGCAACATGCAATTCGGTTTCTCCAAACCAAATATGATTGGAGGACACTTCAACAGGAAAAACAATTCCATCTTTCCGGCGATGCAGAGTTTCTATTTGTTCATTACCGCCTTTTTGATTTTTTTGATAAGATTCCCAATTGGAATTCCATTGTTCTTTAGGATAAATTGGATCAATATCCCATAGATATAAAGATAGAAGTTCTTCACGTGTGTAGCCCAGTGAACGACAGGCCTGATCATTAACATATGAGAATCCGCCTTCTTTATTCATCCAGAATATTGCATTTGATGATTTATCAATAGAGTATTGAGACATTAATAATCTTTCTTCTGCTTGTTTACGATCAGTAATATCCAGATGAGTTCCATTCATTCGGACCGGTCTGCCGTCTTTGTCCCATTCAGTTACTTTTCCCCTATCCAGAATCCATACCCAATTACCTCCTTTATGTTTCATCCTGAGCTCGCACTCGTAAACTGAAGACTCCCCGCGAAAATGTTTCTGCAGTAAATCAAAAGATTTCTGAAGGTCATCGGGGTGGGTTAAATTTTGCCATGTCTTAATACTAATAGGTTCTAATTCCGTCAATGTATATCCGCAGATATCAGCCCAGCGTTTGTCAAATTTAGTTTCGCCGGTCTGAACTTTCCAATCCCACATTCCAACGCCTGATCCTTCTATCGCCAGTTTGAGTCTTTCCTCGCTCTGCTGTAAAGCTTCCTGTACTTGTTTGCGTTCTGTTATATCCCGGGCAACTGCATATATCGATTTACCTTCCGGATAGGACCGCCATTCAATCCAGCGATAAGACCCGTCTTTACATTTATAGCGATTTTCAAAATTCAATACTTTTTTTTGTTTCCTCAGGTTTTGTAATTCAGCAATTGTTTTTTCAACATCATCCGGATGAACCAGCTCTAAAAACCTAGTGCCTTCTAACTCAGCCGCAGTATAACCTAAAGTTTTCTCCCATTCGGGATTCAACCTGCGGAAATAACCATCAGCATCAGCAATACAAAGTAAATCAAGACTTGAGGTAAAATATTTATCCAGTTCATCCGTACTTTTATGAAGCTGGGTTGTAATACTATTAATAATACTCTTCGATTTATTATCTTTTTTCATGTCATCACTCAATTTTACTACAACTTTTTAATTTTAAAATTAAGTCCTTTGTAAAACACAACTCGCTGAAACCATAATCTTGAACAGAAACATGAATTCATCTTTACTGTCGAAAGATCCGTATTCGATTTTTTCATCTATATTTTTTATAAATCTTCTTAAAATCCTGTCTTACAGATCCAATTGTCTGCGAGCTATTCAGCTGCCTGAATTTTGTCATACATAAAATCTGAGTTCTAATCAATAGAACACATTTTTCACCCTGGTATGTGCATTTATATCAAATCATCTTTCCGAATATTATTTATTAGTGGCTTCTTAAATCCTTCATCAATCAACTTCCTAAACAAATACAAACTTTTGGGCCTGCAGAGAGTGATGGTGGTATTCTTCGGAGGGAAATGCGTAGTTTCACTAATAATACATAATCCCCGGCCTATACGACTACAAAATATTAAATAGCTGCTCACCAATCACCCAAATTAAGTAAGCACTACCTACTAATTCGACCGTAACTCAGGAAACCGCCGCAACAGCTTACATATAAACCATACACATTGATAAAAAGAAATTACGGTCGTTATATTAATTTTTTATCAAGGTTTTAATAGATAATACGACAATTTTTTCTAAATACCTATTTCAAGGCAATAAAAAATAAAACACCCCGGATCCTGGTTCCGGTTTAATAGAACATTTCATAAATTTAGTAATTGCAGATGCGGGGAAAAATTTGAATTCCTGAATTCTGAAGTGATTGTTTCCGACCCCAGCTACAATGACTGAAGTAGTGACAAGTATTTAAACTAAAAAAAGATAGTTGGAATATTAGAGACAATTGTTTGTCTTTTGCAGAATGCTATGATAATTTTATGACTGAATGGTTTTTTCTGAAAATGTAAGGTGCTTCTATCAATAAAAGCGAGGATAAATGATGAAGAAATTCATTTCCTATTTTTCAGCGATATTCCTTTTCATCTTAATTCTACTAACATTACTATCGGTAGGCAGTGGTCAAAGAAATACAAAAACTGAAATAACATTACTTTCCTACAATGCCTGGATAGGAGGAACAAATGTTAATGATGGACAAAGCAAACATTGAATGCAATCCGGAACGGGATGCAAGACATGTATACTGGGCTGCAGGAGATTGCTTCATGGTATATCCCGGGGCTAACAGCAGTATACGTTTTGAAAAATTAAGGGAAGGCATTGTTGATTTTGAAAAGATTAGAATATTAAAAGATATAGGTGCAAAAACTTCCGATAAAAAATATTAAGAATCTAATGATGAAATTGAATAAACATTTGAATTCAATCACCATAAAAGGTAATTTCGGTGAAGATTATTTTATCAATTCATTAAATGACGGTAAAAAAATTTTAGAAGAATTAAGCGAAGAGGTCAGCGACATCAACTAATTTTCCGGGAGGGAAAAAATGTTTTTATTTAACAAGCTAAAATCACATGCATGCCAGATCAAATTATATCAAAAAAAACACGAAACTTTTACTGGGAAAGCCGCAAGTGAAGGTTTATGTTTATTTATCTTATTTATTATCCTGTCTTCAATTCCAGGATTAGCCCAAGATAAGAAGGCATCATATTCAAAAGGTGATGTTTACCTTACAGCTAAAAATACCAATGATAGAATTACAAAAAAGGAATCATTAAAATTTGAGCCTCTTGAGCAGCCTGACGAACATACGCCCACATTAATTTTAGATAGGGACAAGACTTTTCAAACAATTGCCGGAATTGGCGGAGCATTGACGGATGCTTCTGCAGAAACGTTTTATAAATTACCGGCAGAGAAGCAGCAGGAGATTCTTACGGCATTTTTTAATGACGAAACAGGAATCGGTTTCTCTCTCTGCCGAACGAATATTCACAGCTGCGATTTTTCCAGTGAAAGCTATGTTTATGCCGACAGCGGAGATACTAAGCTTGAGAATTTCAGTATTGAGCATGATCTGAAATATAAAATACCTTTCATCAAAGCTGCCCTGAAAAGTTCAGGAAACAAACTTAAAATGTTTGCTTCCCCATGGAGCCCGCCTGCTTGGATGAAGACAAATAAGAATATTCTTCAGGGAGGCAAATTACTGCCGGAATACAATCAAACCTGGGCAGATTATTTTGTAAAGTTTGTAAAGGAATATGATAAAATCGGTATTCCGATGTGGGGTCTATCAGTTCAAAATGAGCCTATGGCAGTCCAGACATGGGAGTCATGCATCTTTACGGCATCTGAAGAGAGGGACTTTGTTAAAAATTATCTCGGCCCAGCGTTAAAAAATTCCGGATTGGAAAAAATAAAACTAATAATATGGGATCACAACCGCGGGATAATGTATCAGCGCGCCAAAGTAGTATATGATGATCCTGAAGCTTCAAAATATGTATGGGGAACAGGCTTTCACTGGTACGTTGGAGATCACTTTGACAATGTAAGGCTTGTTCATGATGCATATCCTGATAAGGAACTTATCTTTACCGAAGGCACCGAAGCAAATTTCGACTCCAAAAGAGTTAATGAATGGCAATGGGGCGAATTCTTCAGCAGGCATATGATTATGGATCTGAATAACTGGGCATCAGGATGGGTAGCATGGAATGTTATTCTTGATGAAAAGGGCGGTCCTAACCACGTGGGTAATTACTGTATGGCGCCTATCATATGCGATACAAAATCAGGTGAACTTACTTATATGAATTCATTCTACTACATCGGGCATTTTTCCAAATTTATCCGTCCGGAAGCAAAAAGAATAGTCTGCTCATCAAATTCAGATGACCTGCTGGCAACTGCCTTTATTAATCCTGATGGGAAAATTGCCGTTGTGGTTCTTAATCAGACCGAAAAAGATTTAGAATTCCACACCTGGCTTGAGGAGAATTCCATTAAAACGAAAAGTCCGGCTCATTCAATATTAACTTTAATTTTATACTAAATAATTTTTGTATTGCATAGGTAGTGATTGTTTCAGGCCCTCGCTGCAACGATGGAAGAAATCCTGATTGTGAAAACAGTCGGGATTTTCTTTTTTTAAATCGAAGGATTAAATATTAGGATAGTGATTTTCTAAGCCATACATTTTCCCATGAGTTAGCAAATGGTTGCTTTATAAATCAGAAAATAAGGTTCTAATAAGAATCAGATTAATTTTATGTATTCTCACGGTCCAATGCATAGAACTTCATAGAACATCGTCCGGATAGTTGTTTCTAGCGCATAACTTATGGGAGCTTCTGTTGTTCCTGCGCTGGTTTACATGCTGCGGCACACTCGAAAACCCTGATCGGGGCCCTTGCCATTTGCTTCAAATTTACCCCGGTAAGACGAAACGCAGGCGTGTTCGCCGCCGAGCCAACCTCCGCCCCTCTGAACCCGGAGATAGCCTATATATATATCCGCGCTTTTAAACCACTCCTCACACCATTCCCTTACATTACCCGACATATCGTAAAGCCCCAACTCGTTGGGTTTTTTGACACCAACAGGTTTTGTTTTACTATGGTTATTTTCTATTGTGGTCCAGAGCCAATCTCCTGTTAAGATTTTATCTCCGGAGTTTCTCCAATACCATGCTACCGAATTTACATCATCGCTGCCGCTGAATGTATAACTCTTGCTCAAATGGCCTCCGCTGGCAGCATATTCCCACTCTGCTTCCGTTGGCAACCGGTAGCCATTGGCTTCTGGATTGATCGTGACCATCCACTTTATGGTATCGATATCCATCTTATTGTTCGGGTCTTTGTTATTCTTGTCAATTGTGTAATACGGTTGTAAACCCTCTTTGATACTTCTTTTATTACAGTACTCAACGCAGTCATACCAGCTTACCATTTCTACCGGCAAATCGTTTCCTTTGAATTGTGAGGGATTACTCCCCATTACCCCAATCCATTCTTTTTGAGTTACCTCATATTTGCCAATATAAAAGTCTGGTATCGTTGCATTTTTTCCGTAGAGGTTGGACTTTGTGTTTACAAAAGTTCCCCCTTTGACCAGGACAAATTTTTCAGGCTTTTCTTTCATACAACCGCTGATAGCAACCATTATTGCTGTTAAAAGGAAAATGAATAGTCTTCTCATATGAGACCTGTCTTTTCTTTTCATTTATTCAAGTTTTCTTTAATATAGAACTGCCCGGTGAAAAACCGGGCAGCTATTTCCATGCTTATAACTATCAGGTTGCTTATATCATGGGATGCATGCCAACTAATTCACTATCTGCCACTGTGCATTTTGACTAGTTGTATTGGCCCACTGTCCCACATCTGCGCCGTTATTTGTTCTACCCATACCATCAAGTCTCATGTTGGTACCGCGGTTTATCAGATAATAAGCCGAACCTACTGCAACAATGCTCCACTGTGCATTCACATGCGTGGTAACGTTCGAATATTGTGCACATGCCTCGCCATTAACGGTTCTGCCATACCCATCTAATTTCATGTTTGTTCCCTGATTTGTCAGGTAGTAATAACCCGAACCTGCCGAAGTAATGTTCCAATGTGCATTAACATGGGTTGTATTGGCGTACTGCCCTGCAGCTGAACCATTAGTTGTTCTGCCCATACCATCAAGATATAAACCTGTTGCCACGTTTCTCACTTGTTTTAATCCGGTGAAGCCGCCGCTGCTGCTACCGCCGCTACTGCTGCCACCGCTTGAACTTGATGAACTGCTGCTGCCGCTGCTGCCGGCACTCCATACTGTTGCGTTACTGTATCCGCTACTTTGGCCCCACGCCTCTGTCAATAGGATCGCAGCAGGCGACAAATCACTTCCCAGACCCCATCCTGCATTTGCCCAAGCGGTTGCATGGTTGGCAAAAGTGATGGTCTGGTTGCTTCCGGTCGGAGCTTGAGCCGTCCGGGTGCTGAAGATCTGCCAAAATGTTTGAGTTCCGTCAATCGAAGGTGCGTTCACTCGCTGAGCCCGATATAGATTGTATGTGCCGCCATCGCTATTAATGGTACCCATGCTTGTGCCGGTGGGCCTGGTGCCGGGCCACTTCTCATTAACGTAATATTCTCTCAGCGGATTTCTCGACCACCCGTAATAGGCAAATGACCCGCCGCCGCCGCTTTGGCTATAGGCGCCGCAATTGTAACCCACTATTCTGGATGTTGATCCGGTACTCCAGCCTTTGCCGGTAGTAAAGTTCCCGTTGCAATTCCAGGAAACGCTGTAATTACCACCGGACCCATTCGAGTAATTTACCGACCCGGTGAGACCATCACTTGTCCAAAGCGACCAGAAGAAACCATCGTGCGTGCCCGACTGGTAAGCTTCAGTTTGCATGCCGTCGTGGTCCCTATTAATGCCGGAATCTTGTTTTCCTCCTTGTTGTACTGGTGATGACTGATCATCGGAACATCCGATATAGAAAGCGGTTAATAGCATAACCAATACGCCGGTTAAAATAGTATTGAGTTTCATAGTATTCTCCTTAAGTTAAAAATTTTGGTAAAAAAATTTTTAAACTGATGCGAAGAAAACTACGGAGGACTTAAACAATGAAGTGGAAATGCGGGCAAATGAATGAGAAGAAATACATTCGCTCTTTTGTGTTGTGCAAGTTTGGCTTGCATTGCTGAAACCTATCAGTTAATATACAGCGATAACAATAATTCTGACTATATTTGTTTTTTTGCTGACAGAAAATTCCACATACACAACAGATGCAGCTAAATTTAATAACCTAGTACAATAAACTTTGCAACTATATTAATCTTGAAATAAGTGGTTCATCTAAGCGAATAAAATCTTTCACGCCGGTATTAAGAAATCTTCGAAAGTTCCAAAGTTTTTTTATGTGTTTGAAACCGGCAAATTTATTAATAAAAAATACAACCATTCTTCAGAAAAAAGTAGCCACTTTTTCTCTTTATATAACCAAAAAACGGCTGCCAATTACTACAATGTTTTAAAGAAATAATGTCTATATTGCTGAAAATGAGGGAATGTTAGATCGGATTGACAGGTCCTGAATATCTTTAGAATTCCTTACTTCCAAAACAACAGAGATTGAATAATTAATTTTTCATCTTTTCAATAGACACTATTTTTTGGAAGGTATTGATTTGGGAACAGTAAACCCGGAATAGTCTTCTAATTGGCTTAAATATTTTTGAGGATTATATTTTAAAAAAGGAAATATTCTAAATAATCCTTTGAATACACTCCGCTTGTTCATGGCGAGGCCATACTTGACATAATTGGGATCCTGAGATAAATGCCGCTCTTCAGTAATTGCCCGTAAAACATAAATGATATTCAAAAACAGCAACAGCATTGATTGCCGAATGGCTTC
>Ga0105091_10001153_pt1 | contig 11387 bp, 12 predicted proteins | sample PPLLak1March2015_FD_87022 | JGI IMG/M metagenome (GOLD analysis project Ga0105091, IMG submission 87022) | Freshwater sediment microbial communities from Prairie Pothole Lake near Jamestown, North Dakota, USA - PPLs Lake P7 Core (1) Depth... | ecosystem: Environmental > Aquatic > Freshwater >... | reverse complement strand
TTAACGAATCTTTAAAAATATTAATAAGTTGAGTTATCAAAATTATGCCGTGAATTTTTACTTCATGGCACTTCAATGACCTTTTGATTAATCAATTTTAAACCCGAAGGAAATAATTGTTGAGCTCATCCCAAAACTTAGAATTACGTCCTTAAATCTCTAATTTTGAATAGTCAATCGATCTTCCGATTATGAGATTTCCGATTATGAGATTAGTTCTGAAAATCTTATTTATGTGCAAATAAGATCGGTTTTGGGATGAGCTCGAAAATAATTTCGAAGTTGAAGTGAAATAGTGGGCTACCTGTATAAGATATAATTGTAATAAAAGAAATTAAAAAAGCAAAGTAATTTTGGGATAAAACAAAGAAGTTATTGGGTAGAAGATTTCATATAGGGAAATTAATTTTCCCATAGTACAAAAAAATATGACATCAAATTTAAGCAAATAATAGAACCTTGAATTGTATGAATAAAACCGAGAAATGAAGCCCATTACAAATTATAAATTATATGCTTCTGCAAAATGGGGTTACAAATAAAATTCCTTATCACTTAATCAACTTACGCATAGCAATCCAACAAACAACAGTAAAAATAGCAGCGATAATAAACAAAATGAAGAACTCAGTCCAAGACATACCAATTAAATCAGTCAGGAACATAATAAAAAATAGCACAAAGTACTATAAAAACATAATCCCAAAAAAGACAATTCGTATACAGGCAGTGAATAAAGGATACCCCATGCTAGAAAGCCGTCAATCTCTAATTTATCACTGATGGAAGGCGTATGGGATGAGAAGAAGATTCCGAGATATATCCAAAAGTCGACTTTCTGGCTCGTGCAGTAACTTATTATGACAGTAACGTTTTGACCTGAACTGTTGCTATTTTTCTAGTTCTGAAGTCTGGTCATCCTTTCGGCTTATTTGGCCACTCATCAGGTCGATCTGCTTTTTCAGGTCTTCAATTCTTACTCGCTACAGAACAATTGAGTTTGGCATTGAAAATCGTCATTTCTAACGACATTATATTTATATTAAGTTGTTCTTTTAATTGGTAAGTTGCCCTCAAATTTGAATTGCCTTTCGCTAGAGAAATTTGCGGTATTACACCATGCAAATATCATACACAAGTAAAGGGAAATGCTGGCCGAAATTTGCATGAAGTTCAAGGATTTCATGAAAACCGAAAGTCGCCCGGCTATTTAGAGCCTATCCGAAAAGTGGGAATCAGTGGGAATCTACTGTAATTTTTACAATATGCAATATGCAAAACCGGAAAGGATACTCTGAGATTATAGACCTGTTGTGATTTTTTAACATCTTACGGACTTGTCGGCAGACTCTTAAAAACAGAAGGAAGTACATTGATGAAAAAGAGAAAGATAGGAAAACGAAGAAAAGAACATCGCTTTGTTACTGGAATATTTAAGATTGTGCTATACCTTTTCTTAAAACCAATTAAGCTACTGTTTAGTTTTTCAATTTACTCACTGAAATCAATCTGGCTACTTTTTAGTTTCTCGATGCGCTTACTGTATAGGTTAATAAAACAGCTGCCTAGAAACTACCCATCAAAACCCGCATTAAGCACATTAGCCGAAATCGATGAAATGGATGGATACAGATTTGAAGAATTTATGAAACACGTTTATGAACAGTTAGGATATTCAGTTTATCACACTCCATTATCAGGTGATCAGGGTGCAGATCTTATTCTAACATCAAAAGAAAAGACAAGGACTGCTGTTCAGGTCAAACGATACTCGGGTAAGGTTTCAAACAGTGCAGTACAGGAAGTTGTAGCTGCAAAAGGCTTTTACAAATGCACCGAGGGTATAGTAGTTACAAATAGTTACTTCACCAATTCCGCCAGACAATTAGCTGAAGCGAACTTTATTTATTTAGTTGATAGAAATGAACTTGAAAAGCTGATCAATACTCTCCTGAATTAAGCTCTGAATATGAACACAGCCTGTTTTTGTGTGACTTCATTAAGCTGGCTTATCTGGTCATCCTTCCGGCTTAATTGGTCACTCATCAAATCTATTGTTTTCTCAGGTCTTCTATTCGTTCTCTCAATCCCCTGATACAAGTTAAGAAACTTGCCTTCACATAAAAAATACTTCAACCGCTTAAGTCCGGTAACACTTAATCCGACTTACTCGATCTACTTTTTCTTATTTCGTCTCTTACCTCTGCAAGTTTATCGCGGGCAGAATTATATTCATTTCTTAGAATTTCGATATCCGCTGGTACGGTTTTCATCCTTGCCTCTACCAGTTCCCTCATCTGCTCATTTTCGATTTCATCCGACAACTTGCAGCTTAAATCTTCTTTAATTTGCCCTACCTCTTCGATAAATTCATCGAATTTCTCGACGGAATCTGTCAGCTTTAATTCTCTGGCTACCGCTTCCAGACTCTCCAATTCATCTATCAGAGCATCTGCACCCCTATCCAGATCGTTCATTTTCTGTTCCAGCTTAATTAATCTGGACATTACATCCTGCTCGGTTAACTCAGACAACACACTTCCCCCTTAAACTATTGAGTGTATGATTATAGTATAGCAATATAGACCTTAAAGCGCAATATAGACGTTAAAACCCCTCTTTATGAATTAACAACGACAGTCTTTATATTCACAAATTCCCTGAGCCCGTACTGGGAAAGTTCCCGCCCTACTCCGGATTTCTTTACCCCGCCAAAAGGCAGCCTCGGATCGGATTTGACCATTCCGTTGATAGATACGGATCCGGACTTTATTCTTTTTGCCAGCCTTTCGGCCCTATCCAGGTCTTGAGACCAGAGCTTGGCTCCGAGCCCATACTGCGTGGAGTTTGCAATTTCCACGGCCTCGTTCTCATCCTTTACAGTAATTACCGGGGCAATAGGCCCGAAAACCTCAGTCCTGCATACTTCCATCTCGGTACTGGCTGCAGGAATAATAACAGGACTGAAGAAAAAGCCTTTTTCAGGCTTTTTTCCGTAAATATGGGGTTCGGCACCTTTCTTTTTCGCGTCTTTCAGGACTTTTTCAAGACTATCGACAAATTCTTTCTTCGCAAGAGGCCCGAGATCGGTTTCCTCATCCATAGGATCCCCGATTTTCAGTTCCTGCACTTTGAGTTCAAATGCCTCGATAAAATCCACAACAACGTCCTCTACGGCGATGAGCCGCTTGGCAGCGATGCAGCTCTGCCCGGCATTCAGGAAGCGGGACTTTACGGCTGCCTGTGCAGCTCTCTCGAGGTCGGCATCTTCAAGCACTATAAAAGGGTCCGAGCCGCCGAGTTCGAGTACTGAAGGCTTGATGCCTCTTCCTGCAAGTTTCCCGATTTCCGAGCCTGCACCTATACTGCCGGTAAGCGAAATCCCATCCACAAGTTCTTCTTTGAGAATCTGCATGGCAGTCTTCGGGTCAATTAAAAGAGTATTGAAAACATTTTCCGGAATCCCGGCCTCAAGAAAGATTTTTTCAATCTCCAGCGCCGACCCAGGCACATTGGAGGCATGTTTAAACACACAGACATTGCCTGCACAGATTGCGGGCACTGCAAACCTGAAAACCTGCCAGAAAGGGAAATTCCAGGGCATAATCCCGAAAATCACTCCCAGGGGCTCGAAGGTCACATAACTTTTCTCAGCGTCTGTATCCACAACTTCATCTTTCAATAATCCTGCCGCGTTTTCCGCATAATAGTCACAGAGCCGGGCGCATTTCTGAACTTCGTTTCTCGACTGCCTGATAGGTTTTCCCATTTCCTTCGTAATAATTTCGGCATAAACACTGGTATTTTGCCTGAGAACCTCTGCGACATTAATAAAATGTTTCTCCCGTTCCTCAACAGGCAATGAACTCCACTCTGAAAAAGCAACCCTGGATTTTTCGATTCGGGCCCTACATTTCCCGATAGAAAACGAATCATATACCCAGTTTACTTCTTCAGTATAAGGATTAATGGATTTAATTTTCATACTCTCCCCCGAAAAAGAGTCCCTATTAGTATTGATATTTCCAGTATTATAAATTAAGGAAAAATAAAATCTGAAGAGGAAAAATGTATCGAACTTAAATTTTGAATTTAAATGTAGATATCTGGTTTCGGGAGAAGATGAATATATTTAATTTATCCTTTAACCACGTAAATCCTGTACAAGTAGTCCTGCAAAAGTAGTCCTGTAAAAGTAGTCCTGTAAAAGTAGTCCTATGAAAATAATCCTATGAAAATAATCCTATGAAAATAATCCTTTACAGGTTACTTCAACACTCCGTTTTTCCAGAAAAACGGCTTGCCGGCATTTCTTTCGAACTTTTCAAATACACTTGAAAAAAGTGCAGGGTATTTTGCTTCTCCAAGGGGTATGCAGAACAGCCTTTCCGGAGAGCCTGGTTTCAAGCCGCATCCTATAACAACGAAGAAAGGAAGCCTCATTTCCCTGGCAAAATCCTTATAACGCCTTAACTGCTGGGGGTCGGACCACTGAAGTTTACCTTCAAATAAGCCGGATCTGAATTTACATTCAACGCAAAAAACCTCGTCTTTCGGAATATAACGGACAATAAGATCCGGGCCGGCATCCGATTCCACAAACCTGTCGTGTTTTCGTGTAATATCCGTGCTCCACTGCACGATCGAGAAGTATTTGTCGTCAAAAAGATTCACAACATATTTTTCAAAGTCGTTTCCTTTTTCTATGGATTCATCTTCTTTCAATACGTCAACTGCCCTTTTAAGTTTATCAACTAATCCCGTAATAAGCCCCCCAAACACTAAATAAAAATATATTATGTTTTATTACTTTAAAAACTATTGGTAATTATCGTATCTTTTTTTTCCAAGAGTTATTTTTCGCTTCTGCCGGCTTCCAGATAACAGGAAAACATATAGGAATTTACAGAAGAGGTTAGAAAATGTTGCAGAAAAAAATTAAAAGATCTGGCCGGAAAAAGGTTAGAAAACTTGGCAGGAAAAATTAGAATATTTGGCAGAAGAAAATTAGAATATTTAATGAATATGATTGATAGAGGATGAATAAAAAACAAAAATTTATTTCAACACTCCGTTTTTCCAGAAGAATTTCTTTTTTGAACTCCTCTCAAATTTCTCAAACCGGCCGGAGGGAAGTGCAGGAGATCCTGTTTCTTCAAGCGGGATGCAGAACATTCTTTTCGGTTTCCTGGCCTTACCGCCGAGCCCTATGACAACGTAGAACGGGATCTCATTGTCTCTTGCAAAGAGCCTGTAGCGCCCAAGCTGCCCTGGAGCGGACCAGTGGAGATGATCCTTGTAGAGATTCGACCTGAACTTGCATTCAATGCAAAAAATCTCGTTTGTGGGCCTGTGGCGGAGGACAAGATCCGGGCCGCAGTCGGATTCGACAAACCTCGTGTGTTTCCTTGCCATATCGGTAGTCCACTGCACAATGGAAAAGTACTTTTCATCGAAAAGATCCACAACATACTTTTCAAAGTCGTCTCCTTTTTGCTCGGATTCGTTTTCAAAAATTATCTCGATAACCTTTCTTAGCTTTCTCAATAGACCCATAGTTAACCACTAATATTTTTGTGAAAATATCGGAATATTTCAGTATATTTATAAATGTGATGGTATGCACAGGGAGAAAAGTTTACAGGATGCCGAAAGATGAAAAAGAGTTTTAACAGCTTTTGTTCGGGAATCGGCAAACCTGAACCCTGACATGGATTCATCCGGAAAACCTTAATCTAAAAAAAGGATATACTATATTGGGGAGAAATTTAAGACTTAATAAAAATAATCAAAGTAAAATTAAAGTTGCCGGATTTTACGCCTATGGGGAGAAGGCTGAGAAACTATGAGGAGAAGCTGATAGCTCCGGAACGAGCAGCTGAGCTTATGGAAGAGGGCTGGAAGCGAGCAGACCTGCATGTTCATACCACCTGTTCTTTTGACGTACTTCCTGTCAGAGATCTGCATCCAGAGAGTCTTTATGAGAAAGCCCTTAAGCTCGGAATGGATTATATCACATTTACGGACCACGATACCGTAGAAGCATATGAGATTCTCGGATGGGACCGTGAAAAGCTTGTTCCTGGGGTTGAGATGAGTGTGCATGACCCGGAATTTGCAGGACATGCCCTGCATATTAACGTTTTCGAGCTTGACAGGGAGGATTTTTTTGAGCTCAGGGAAATTGCGGAAATCGAACATGACCTGAAAAGCTTTATCAAATACCTCAAGCGGCATAAACTACCTTTTATATACAACCATCCTTTCTGGTTCGAGTTCCACCGTGAACCGAATCCGTCTGCAGTACCCAGGCTAGCGAAACTTTTCCCTGTGCTTGAGTACAACATGAATGAACTCAAGCAGAAAAACGAACTTACTATTGCCCTGGCTGAGAAATTTGGCAAAGGTATTGCCGCGACAACCGACACTCATTCAGGGAGACTCGGGAAGGTATATACCCTCGCAGAAGGCGATGATTTCAAAGAGTTTTTCGGAAATATAGAAAAGGGGAGAAATTACATCGTACCCGAAGACCTTACCAGGGAACTCCTGATCGATGAGATGAATATCTGGATAGACCTGATTTTTGAAAAAAGCCAGAAAAGCAGCGATATAAAAAGCTACCTTACTGGAATAAAATCCCTGGATGCAATGGTAAGGATTTCCAGAAGTGCGCTATTGAGCTGTTTTCCGGGACTCAACAGGACAACCATGAGCCTGCTCTATATGATCTCAAACACAGGGCTTCCGGCTTCATTCTACCTGCATTCGGAGAAAAGTTTCGTAAAGGAGATTGAAAAACAAATCGAAATTGAAAAACAAAAATAAAACAATATAAATATTAAAAGCCTGAGCTCAAAGGGAGAAATTAAAAAGCTAACAGGGAAAAAAGAAAAGTAATGTAAATGATGAAAGAAATTCAGGGAAGTTCAGGAAAAAATTAAAAGAAATCCAGAATTTTTTCAGGGCTCTCAAGCACGGTAATTCCCTGCAGGCTTTTTACGATCTCAACATTGCGCATATCCACGTCCCGGACCAGGACTTCCACAGGCCCGCCTTTGATTGCGTCATAAGGGCAGAGAGCTTTGCAGATTCCGCAGCCCTTGCACTTCAAGAGTTCGATCTGGTCTGTGAAGCCGTTTTTCTCAGTTATTGCTTCATGAGGGCAGTTTTCTCTCGGGGGGCAGTCCTCGCAATGCCTGCACTGTTTTCGGTCGATATTATAGGGCATTTCCGAGACGATCGAACCTTCGATATCCACAGGCACAATATAAACAGGTACTCTTCCTTTTACGGCCTGGGCAACGGCATTGGTTACAAGGGAATCCGCAATGCCATAGGCTATTTTCGAAACCGTGTTTGAGGTTGCAGGCGTAACAAACAGGGCGTCATACCTGTCAAGCAGGAAACGCCCGACTTTCGGGGAGCTCGAACCCTGCTCGCTTTCCCGGAAGATTTCTTCAAGGTAGTCCCCTCCCGAGATTTTAACAAGCTTTTGTTCAAGCCCGTACATGCGCAGCACCTCCTCTGCAGCCCTGGAAATAAAAGTGTTTACGGAAACTTCGGGGTATCTGAGCTTAATTTCCTTAAAGACCTGGTAACTGCGGTCCAGGAAATGCCCGGCACCTGTAATGCCCCACGCGATTCTCTGAAAACTCATGAAAAGAAGTCATGCCCTAAGGGGATAATATAATTTTCTAAAAAAGGTTCAGGACAATGAAAGCGAGAAAGCGTACAGCTTAATTGAGGAGCCGCCCACAGTTAAAAAAGTATCACAGCCCCAGAACTTCAGAAATTAATTTCATAGCTTTTTTCTCGTTTTCTCCCCCGCACCTGGAAGCCAGAGATTCGTAGCGGCGGATCAGCTCGATATATTTTTTATCTTCTGTAAGCTGGTAGCGGGTTGCATGAACAGCCGCCTCAAGCACTGCATTGAATCCCCTGTTGGGCGCAGGCAGGTTTTTCCGATTAGCTTCATTAAAACCTGCTTCTATGGGAATAAGGTCGGCTACGAGAGCCTGATCCGTGTCCTTGAGATTAACACATTCGAAAATGACCCAGGCTGCAGCCTCTTTTAAAACAGGGAAATTTAGCCCGCGAGCAGGCACATAGTCAAACTCGGAGGGTTCAAGATCGAAAAAAGTTGAACGCACGAAAAGCAGGGAGTCATAAACAATGTTTGCGGCCAGATGCTTTTCTTTAAAGACGTTTTCCCAGGTATGAGTGCCTTTGAAAAGCCGGACAAAAGTCCTTCCGCCTTTTACGATTATTCCGATAGGGGCCGCATTGGGGGATTCCATACATGTGCTGACGATAGTTTCGGAAATGCCTTCCCGGATCCCGAAGGAAGAAAGATCGACAGTGCAAGCTTCGCTTCTGCTTTTTCCGCATTCAGAGAGAGATTCGGTCAAAAGCGCAGTCCCCCCAGAAGGGCAATGAAAAGTCCGGCTATGATAATATCTGCTGTTGAACCCGGATTGATTTTCTTCCTGAGAAGCTCGGAGTCAAACTCCTGTACAGCAGGAAGCAGAGCTGCAAAGTCTCTGGTGTTATGACCTGATGACTTCTCCCAGGCCGAGAGAATCTCGCCTGCCCTGGATGAAACATAGTCCGCAGTGGCTTTATCGAACTTGGTCTGGATGAAAGTGTCCCTGTGCCGGGAAAGCGATTTCAGGAAAGTATACACGATAGCTTCGTTGATACCTGTGCCTGAGCAACTGAAAGCTGAATCTTCAGCTCCCGAGTTTCGAGCCTGCATGAATTCAGTTATGATTTTTGCCCCCTCAAGGCAGCGCCCGAAGCCTGAGGTCCATTCATCTGCAATCAGGTCATATCCCCTGGCGATATCCATAAGCTCGTAAAGGGTGACTTCCTGTGCCCTGAGTTCGGCTGCTGACTCGGGATCTCCAAGGCTGAATTCCTCCACGCTGCTAACCCTGACACCCGCTACTTCGAAAGCCCTGTAGAACTCGATAGCGTCCTCACAGTCCGTTGCCCGGACAAAAGCATGTGCATGCGCAGCAAGGGCTTCGAATTCGTCCGGTAAAAGCTTATAAGGGGTTTTTCCACATAAATCAAAGAGTTCCCCTGCAGCCATGGAAAGAGGAATGAGTAACAGAAAAGCCCCGAAATGGGTATTTCCTCCTTTCTGCCAGGCCGAGCTCTCGCAAACCGCACTTCGGATAAGCGACCCTATCCCGTTCCTGCTTCTTGCAGCCAGCTCGATGACAGGGTAAATGCTCACCGAAGAGGCTAAGAAATGCTCAAAGCAGGTATCAGGATAGTCATGTTCCCGATCCACATTCCCTGGCTTGGGAGAAGCTGAAACCTCAAGCAGCATAGCAAGCTGGGCACAGCGGGCAATAAGGCTTGATATATGGGGGTTTTCTGCCCATCCAGGTACCGGGCAGATAAAACCAGTATTATTCGGATTCATTTACCGGAATTCTGGCTTGATCCAGTACGTATTTTGCCAGTTGCTCTTTAAGTTTCATGTACTCTGCGTCAGAGAGGCCAATTGTGTTCAACACCCCATCCCTTATCCAGCAGGGCTTGGTGACCTTACAACACCAGACAAGGCTTCCGAAGCACGTGTCCCCTCCGTATTCAAGCATTGTGCCTTTTGCAAAGTCAAGCTTTGTCCTGGCAAATTCTTCTGCTGTATATCCGAGTTTCCGGAACTTTTCGTGCACAGGACAGGGTTTTACAGGCAGGCAGCAGAAAGCCAGCGCCCTGAAGTCCCCTTCACTGCAAACGTGCTTGGGAGCATTATACCAGCCTATTGACTGCTGGTAAGAGGTAACGTTTTCTACCAGCTCCTCTATAAGCCCTGGATTCTCAAGGACTCCCCTGGCAACCGAGACCATATCGGCTCCCCTGGAAAACATGTCCTTTGCGGCCTCAAAGTCCGTGATCGAATTATTTCCGATCAGGAACAGCCTTGTAGCATCCCTGTAATTAAGGATTGCATCAAGATCGGCCCCAAAGCCTTCCATTACGGCGTCAACATGTATGATATCCGCACCCGACTTATCGATAAGCCTTGCAAGTTCGATATCATCGACAATGTTCGCCCTAACTTTTACGGAAAGTACGACTCCGGTTTCCTTTATGGCCCTGATCCAGGCCGAAAGCCGTGAAAGATCGTGGAGAAGGGCTTCTCCGATTCCGGCTTCGAGCATCTCAGGCTGCCTGCAGTGGGCGTTTAACTCAAGGATCGCTCCCTCTTCTTTGACAATTTTTGCAGCTTCGATAAGGGGTTCAAGTGTAGTACTCCTGACATTTACCGCAACGGCACTTCCGGATGTTACTGCCCGGATTTCCTTTTTTATTAGCTCCATAGGTTCATCGGAAATGAACTCTTTTCTACCCCGGGCTACGAGAGCTGAAGCAACAGCTATTGAAGCCTTATCCAGATTGAAGGCTCCAAGAACTACCAGCCCGGCATTGCTTGCATACTGGTTAGCAAAAGCACTATCGGCAATTCCTGCCATAGGCGCCAGTGCAATAGGGTTTTTAAAGCGGACATATCCAATATGCAAATCGAATAGACAATCACTCATGTTTTACCTCTTGAAAATAAGCCTGCAAACTGACACGAATTATAGTTACTGCCCGATATTAAAGTACCGATAATCTTTTCTTCGGACAGGTCGTGGGGATGGAAAAAGTCCATCTATAACTTACGAATTATAATGCATATATATTAATATTTGGACGCACCCCAAACACATAAAATTTATATAAACTATAAGGAAACAGTATACCTGTAACCACACTTACCTGTAACCGCGGCTGAAAAGGAAGTAAAACTATCATAAAATTAAATATAAGTATTGCGCCATACCTGTAGAAAAACCTTTTTTCAAGCTTTTGCAGATATGGCTTTCCAAAAAATATATATAATTAGAAAAATATATAGAGGTAATCAAAATGTAACATGCGAGAGAGGCTGGACGGCTGACGGGCCTTCAGGTCTGAGGAAAGTCTCCCCACCGCTCCGGATACACGAACATCTGTAAAGGATGTCGGGCGAGAGCCCGGGCCCTGGCACAGAAACGAGAACCATCCCCTGAAAATGCGATGATGCAGAAGCTGAGGTCTCAGGGAGAGTGGATGAAACGGCGAATCCTCGTGGGTGCAAGTTGGAAATCGGGAAGAAAGAGCATTCCGGAATCTCCCGGTTGTTTTTGGAAACGCATAGCCGAATGCCGTCACTGCAAGAGTTCTCAGGAACCATTTCCTCCACTGATGGGTGGCAGGAAATCTTTGCAGGAACAGAAGGGAGCTTACGTGCCTCACTCGCATAAACTTACTTTATTCCGTTATTTTACTTTCCGTTATGTTATTTTACTTTCTGTTATTTCACTTTCTGTTATTTCACTTTC
>Ga0105091_10001152_pt1 | contig 11389 bp, 13 predicted proteins | sample PPLLak1March2015_FD_87022 | JGI IMG/M metagenome (GOLD analysis project Ga0105091, IMG submission 87022) | Freshwater sediment microbial communities from Prairie Pothole Lake near Jamestown, North Dakota, USA - PPLs Lake P7 Core (1) Depth... | ecosystem: Environmental > Aquatic > Freshwater >... | reverse complement strand
TTCGATATACATGAGGTCATTGTTCCTGTCGGGTTCAAACCCACGTCATCCATCTTTGAACGTAATGATCCGTCGCAGGAACTGATCGGCAGGATTGCAAAATCTCAGGGTATCCAGGAAACCGCGGTCGTTTCTGAAATGAACCGGATCATCAAAGAGCAGTTTGACGGGAATCTTCTGCCGGCAGCTGCGCTTGTCCTGCTTGCGAAAAAATACAATGTTCCTTTTAAAGACCAGAGAGATGCGCTTGCAGGAACCATAAAAAAAGGCTGACCGAAATGATCCTGTCTTTCTATAACGTAGCTGATGGCAGGGTTCTGACAAAGGTAACGACAAAGTATTTCGACTATTTGTTGTTATATATCATCAAACAGATTTGGTGAGGTGCATTTAATGATAAAAAGCAGACACGATTCTGGGGAAAATAAGTGGGTATTGCTCTTTGCAGTTTTGTTCCTGGCGGGAATTGTTGTGACGTGCGGGTGTGTAGGTCAACAGCCGACGCCGCAGATTACAACAACGCCCTCTGGTACGCAGACACAGGTCCCGGGGGGTACGACGTTTCCCACGGTAAAGCCAACAACACCTGTCATTATACCGGCCACCGGTGTATTCGTCAAAGTCAGTTATATTGGCGGGTTTAATGGGACATACGGCGTCAATGACGTGACCCAGAAAGTGAGAAACTCCGGTGACAGGTTATACACCATTGAAAATGCGGCGGGAACTGTCACAGCGACTTTCTATAAAGAGGACAAGTCTTCCCACGCTCTCACAGCTGAGATATGGAAAGATGGCAGACTGCTCACATCAGCGGCGAATTCTACCGCATTCGGTAAGGTTAGTGTTACCTATCAGGTATAACATTTTTTAATTTTTCAAATCACCGATTACTAGTGAACTGCTGATTAAAACCAAAAAAGAATGGATATTTTATCTTCTGCCGGCTTTTACCGGTTTTTCAGTTTTCTCTCCGGCAACCTTGGGGAAAAGCTCATCCAGGGTTTTATCCCCATAAGTGGTTACCCGGGCATTTATCTGAACGAAGTCAGCGGTGATCTCATTTGACCGGATAGTCTTTCTCCGGCGTTCACCTTCCATCGTCGGGTGGAATCCTACACCTTCCGTCATAAGCAGTTTCTTGCGGCCTGCTCCCGGCAGGCTCTTTTTTGCGGGTATCCCGGTCCTGTCTGACGCTCCGGTAATCAGGATTTTATACCCTGCAAGCCCCAGTGAACCTGCATCAATCTCCTCTCCGATACGTTTACCAACGATCGCTCCTGCTGCCCCGCCACTTGCGTCCACATTAAAGGCACGGCCGGTCTTTGGGTCTGATACTACGATCTTTAACTCCGCCATACTGAATGCTCCTTATTGGGTTTTTAAAAACCCGGTATTGGATCTTTCACGTCTCTTGACTGCCGGCAATTTTGCCTACACATGAGAAGTACCCATTTTATTATACCGGTATATTATTAAACCCTCGCGTGTTTCGCAGGTCCGTTCGCATCATTTTCCCCAGAACGGATCCTCTTTTCTTCTCATCGTCGTGAACTCATTGAGAATTTCCTGCGTGTTCACGTTTAGTGTTTTGAGCATTTCACGCTCAAGCACCTTTACATGCCGCTCGGGAATGTCTACGAACAGATCATCACCCACAAACAACTGCCGCCCGACTGTTACACCCTCAATCGATATTGCGACTTCGAGTCCGGCATCGGCCTCGCGAATAGATTCCTGGCGGAGCTGCATGGATTTAAGATGCCCGACTTTCTTTCCATCGGTTTTAACCAGATTTACATCGCTGCGGAGTTTTCCGCCAAGTACCCGGACTCCCACCACAGCCGGGTTGCTCTGCCGGAATACACAATCCGGAAGGAGCCGGATCTTTGCCGGCATCACGATATGCTCAAATCTCTGCTTTTCCTGGAGCCGTTTCTGCTCATCCCTCCATGCCAGATACTGGTCGATCAGCTGGTAAATTACCCTGCCTTCAAATACCTTGACCTGCGTGTAGAGCGGGTTTTTGATCATCTCGGCAGCATCAGGGAGGATCTGGGTGTTAAAAGAGAGGAGGACACGAAACACCGGGTTTTTGATAGTTTCAGTGTCGATAAGGTCGTGGCGGCTCACAGGGCCGACCTCTGCCCGCATCACCCCGATACCCTTTCCTTCAAGTTCCTTGCAGAGCGCCTCAAGCGCACCGATGGTATCTGCCTTGATCACGATTCCCTCGTCGGCCAGTTTGACGTGGATCTCTGTCATCTCTTTTTTTATCCGGGCCTCGACTTCGTCACGGTTGCCCCTGATTACAAAAAAAGGCGATCCTGCAATCACACTCTCGAGGTTCGGGGCTGTGACCTTGATCCCTGCTGCTGCCGCCACGGTTTTCACCCGCTCGAAACGGTCCTCAACAAGAATCTCCTTCATCGGGCGGGGTTTTAGCAGCGACCGCACTTTTGTCACTATGACATCATCCTGCGTGGCAACTGCAATTTCATCACCGATAGCGAGTGTCCCGTCATAGAGGATCACGTCAAGGGTCGTTCCCAGTCCCCGCTCTTCCTTCACTTCAAGGACAGTTCCGGCGCCCGGACCCTCGACAAGAAGGGCAAGTTCCTCACCCATATACCGCTGGGCAAGCCCGATCATGACGAGCAGCAGATCTGAAATACCTTCCCCGGTATGAGCGCTGACGGGCACAATTGCCAGGTTGCGCTTGAAATCGGAGATCCGGTCAAACCTGTCCGCTGAGAAGTCAAGTTCGGCAAGCTTACCCACGATCTCATACGTCTTGTTCTCAACCTCCCCTTTCACCCGTTCGTTCTGTTTTGCAAACGATGTCAGGAAAGATTCATTTTCGAAAACCCGCCAGCCATGGATTCGGTCGATCTTGGTCGCGGCGACAACAAAAGGTGTCCGGCAGTTCCTCAGGATCTGGAGGGCTTCAATGGTCTGGGGCTGGAATCCCTGCGTGATATCGACCACGAGGATTGCCATGTCAGCCAATGCCCCGCCGCGTGCCCGGAGTGTGGTGAATGCATGATGACCGGGCGTATCAATAAAAAGCAGACCGGGGATGTTGATGGATTTTCCCATTGTCCCGCTCATGGATCGGATTGCATCGATGGGGACAATGGTCGCACCGATGTGCTGGTTAATCGCTCCTACTTCTGAACTGACAACGGAGGATCCGCGGATGCGATCCAGGAGAGACGTCTTCCCGTGATCAACATGTCCCATCACGCAGACGATCGGCGTCCTGATCTTCGGGCTTTCCGCCATACCCTGTCACCTCGTTGCCGCCCTGATCCTGGATAAAAAAAACGCTCCCAATTCCCGGCACACACAGTCAAATGATTGCCGTGCTGCCGAACTGTTAAGGAATTGTGATCAGAGCCACCTGATATGTAATGGACACCTGACTCTATTAATAATCACCTTATGATCTCATGCGGTTGATGACTTTCTTCTCTCACGCTTTGTCTCCTGATCTGGTGATGGATGAACAAGGATACATTAATCAGAGTCCGGTGCAAATGTAAAAAGGACATCTGCCAGGGTGGGGTAGTTGGTTATCCTAGAGGACTGTGGATCCTCCGACCCGGGTTCGAATCTCGGCCCTGGCCTCACAACTTTTCATTGCAGCCGATTCCTCACTGCCGGTTCATTGAATCAGTCTGATTTTACCGGAAATCATCAGCACACTTTTTCAGGTCAACAGGCAACCATGAGATGTGGATGCACTTTCCCACGCCCTGATAACAGTAATTATTTTCCTTGCAGCTGGCAGCACCTCTTCGCTCATTCCCTTTGCTGTCATCGGGGCAGTTATTGTGGACACAGATATATTCTTCCGTATAATTTCTGACAGGGTTCCTGAACTCTATATGTTCACCCACGGAGGGTTCGCACACAGCATCCCGGGTGCTGTGGTCGTATCGGGGCTTGGAACCTCCGGGATCCTGCTGGCAGCGCTCACAGGAGCGGTCCCGGCCTGGGTTCTTTCAATTCCCCTCCCCCTAGCATTTGTTGCGATCCTTGCTGGTGCCGGTATTCACCTGGGTATAGATGCACTCGCGTATCCGGGTATTCCATTGCTGTATCCATTATCAGACAGCAAGGTCACGTTCGGGATATTGCCGGGTCCGAGTATTTTTCTCTTCATTACCACCAGCGCTATTCTTGTCGCCCGAGCTCTTGGACAGGTGAATACCTCCGGAGCCCTTGCTTCTGCATCCGCAGTTTTTATCCTGTTTCTGGTGTTCCGGGCACTGTTATTTCTCTTTGCACATCAGATGCTGCCGGTGGGGAAACGTGTACCTCAGCCCAATCCGCTGCACTGGATCATCATCGGTGAAAACGAAACCTCGTTTCTGATTACCCGGTATTCCCTGTCTTGCGGGATTTCCGGATCTGAAACATTTGAAAAATATATAAACACAGATCTTTGCGAGGCAGAAAAATTCCAGGCATTGCCCGGGGTCCGCCGGTTGAAGTTCCATTCATACATAACCGTTGCAGAAAGAACCCGGTCTGAATTTATATTTTCAGATCCACTTCGGGAAAAGGGCTATTTCCTGTATCCGCCCGATTACAAACGCTGGGTGATTCCGGGTGCTCCTGAATGCCGGAACCCTGAATAAAATCCCGGTGGCACCGTTTTTATACATGTATTTTCCAACGTGTATCGCAAAGAACCGGAACGAATGCACATGAGCCGGAAAAAATATGTCCACGGATATACGGATCGCGAGTCGGAACGGCTTTCTGACCAGGCGCAGACGCTAACCACGCTTCTCCATGACGACACGCGCTATCCTCCAGGATCGCACGTGCTGGAGGCCGGCTGCGGGATCGGAGCCCAGACACTCATTCTGGCCAAAAACAGCCCCGGGGCGTATATCACATCGGTGGATATTTCGGCTGACTCGCTCAGGCGGGCAGACGATATGGTTCGAAAGGAAAGCCTGACGAATGTTACCTTCTGCCAGGGGGATATTTTTCATCTCCCGTTTTTGCCCGACACCTTTGATCATATCTTTGTCTGCTTTGTCCTTGAGCATCTGGCGGACCCGCTACGTGCGCTGGAACAACTCCGCCCGTTCCTGAAAAAAAACGGGACAATTACCGTTATAGAGGGCGATCATGGCTCGGCGTTTTTCTATCCCGAAAGCCATTACGCCCAAAAAACTATCGATTGTCTTGTACACCTCCAGCGGATTATGGGAGGAAATGCCCTTATCGGAAGGCAGCTCTACCCGCTGGTGAGTGCTGCAGGATTCTGCAATGTTCAGGTTTCTCCCCGCATGGTGTATGTCGATGCATCCCGCCCTGTACTTGTTGAGGGGTTTACCCGGCTGACATTCACTGCCATGGTTGAAGGCGTTAAAGATTCCGCAATTGAACAGGGAATGATTAGTCAGGAGGATTGGGCTCGGGGACTACAGGATCTTTACCGCACCTGCAGGCCGGACGGCGTTTTTTGTTATACCTTCTTCAAGGCCACAGGAAGTAATGCTCAGGAAAGTTATATCGGACAAAAAGGAGTGAGATGAAGGGTTCTGTCATCATTGCCCATCCACACCCGGGCAGTTTCAACCATGCGATAGCAGAGACGGCAATCAGGGCACTCGAAGAGAACTGGCATACCGTCTGCTTCCACGACCTGTATCAGGTACGCTTCGATCCAGTATTCCCTATGATGAAATTTTTCGAAATGCTCTCCTGCCCCCGGTCATCGCGAAAACTAAGATTTCAACAAATTGCAAATTACCTCTTATCGGAGGGGACAGTGCCTGTCCCCCCGGTCTGCCCTGCGCTTTGTGATGGGGTTGTATTATCTTCTCAGGAATTAGCGCTCCAGAGGGGATGACGCAGCGGCGGGGGCGGAGGCATTGTGTGCCGAAACCCCCGAGAGCGTTGAGAAAAATATAGTGAGGATTTCCCATGTAAATCCCACAATTCCAGTATTTCGGGAAGTGGCAATCCAATTAATGCGATGACCTGCGCCGCACCAAAAAGGGACGACCCTGCGGCGCTTCAATTACCTGAAAACTCCGACCCGGCCTCTCAAGAGGCCCTTGCGCGGATGGCAGTCGTACCTTTACATTTTCATCGTTCGGGTGCGAACTCCAGGTTCATGTCCATTTCTACAAAGTTATTTCTACAAAGTAATTTTTTCAACACTTTCGCACCGTCCGACCGATCTGTTTTTCCCGTATGTCCTTTGAGAATTGGAAGGAGAACAGCTATGCAGTCTTTTCCCTCTTCAGGTATTGAACCGGAACCGGCCCTGCAGGCCGTCATCCGGAGAAAGTCCGTTGATCATGAAGGTCAGAATATGGCGGACAATAACCGGTGCGGGATCGTGGATACCTTTTCGCCACACATCAGTGCGATCTGCGTGACTACCCGGCGTCGTGTGGCTTACAAACGCTCCTGCCGTTTTAAATGAGTATATGGTTAATTATTCCGGAGATATTTCATGGACACCATCATTCTCACCGGCTATATCGCAGGGACCCTCACAACTATCTCATTTGTCCCGCAGGTACTCCGTACCTGGAAACTCAGGGAAACCAAGGACTTCTCGCTTGCAATGCTCCTGCTCTTTGCTGCAGGGATGCTCCTGTGGACAGCGTACGGGATCTGGATCAATTCGTACCCAATCATAGCTGCAAATGTCATTACTTTTGGCCTTGTCCTGTTCCTTCTCGGGATGAAGATCAGGTACCGGTAAATTTTTCTCCGGGCATATCATCCGGCATATTTATGGGCCGGGAATTTCCAAAAAAGGGTTTTTTATTCCTGGAGGAGCACAAGGCACCCGGCAATCCTGTCGTGGAGCCCCTGGCGGTTCCTGGTAAGCCCGATCATGAGGAAACCAAGGAAGATAATCAATGCAGAGATAATTTTTGCAAAATGGCGAAGGGTAACGCGTGCGAAAGAGGGTTTGTTTCCCTCGAGGTCGGTCACAACGATCCGCATCAGCAGTTTGCCCGGAGTTGCCTGGCTGCGCGAAGACTCAAAACCGGCAAAGTAGAGCCACGGAATGATGATAAAAAGAACGCCATAAGAGGCGACGATCGACCCAAAGAAGGCCATAGTGGTCCCCTCAGGAGTCAGCGAACTAATGGGTGCATGCTGGACCAGGTAGAAATAGAGATTCTGGACGCCGCGGGTCAGGCCAAGAACGAATGCCGCTACCAGATCAAACAGCAGAATGAGGATGAAATCAACAACAAATGCTATCAGACGTCTTCCAAGGCCTGCATATACTCCGATATCAGGGCACTCCTCCTCTTCAGGAGTGGCGATTGGTGTTTCCGGGACTGATACAATATCTTCCCCACACCACTGACAGAATTTTCCTAAAGCATCAGTTTCTTTTCCACATTTTGGACAGATCATTTCCCTTTTACTCCTGATATGTAAAGTTAATCCGGGTGTCCTTTTTAATTTAACTGTTCTTTCCTGCCATTTCATGCATTTATACCGCCCGGAACTGTATACAAACGAAAAAATCCTGTTTATTTGGGTAAAAATCTATCAGCGCGATTCCAGAACGCAATTCAGAAATACAAAAAAAATTAAAGACTATTCATGGAAATCACCCCGATTTTGTTAGCCATGGCCGTTCTTGCAGTCTGTGCGCTCTCTGCCGGTTGCACCAGCCCCACCCAGGTGGAAATCAAGCCCACGGAAACGACCGTGGTTACCACGCAGCCGCCGGCAACTTCCACAGCCACGGTCACCGTGGTATCTACTCCCCTTGCGGTAGAAACCCTTCCTGCCGAACAGGCCGTCGATATCGTAGTCTACAAACAGCGTCCTGATGCCACTATTCATCTTGTCTACAATGGCGGGATGGGGGAGATCTTTGTCCAGAATGTCATGATGAGAGTTACTGGTTCTGACGGGCAGGTTAATGAACGGTATTTAAATGACGGGACGAGAAAACCACGCCGTGGGGATGAGCTGGTGATGGACGGAACCCGGGGAACCGACAGGGTTGCAGTCTTTCTCACCAGCGCAGGAATAACCTACAAGATCTACGACGAGCCACTTGCAAATCCCTACTATTAGATATCAATATTTTTTCCTCAGATTCAGCTGCCTGAATAATTTTTCGCGATCAGTTCCGCGTACTTTTGCGTGATATAACAAAGGATGGCTACTATAGCCAGAACGACAGCAAGTACAAGCCATTGCTCCATTCCCGCGGCCCCTACCGCAAGTCTTGTCAACAGGTTGAGCGGATTTGACGGCACTGCAAGGACCAGAAGAATGACTACCACAAGCCCTGTCGAGAAGATGAACTGTGCTGCCGTCCGTTCGCGGTAGTGGAGGGCAACGAGGGTACCAATCAGGATAAGGATGAGCGACGTGACAGAAACCTGGAGCAGGATTTGTACCGGGTTCTGGATCGCGATACCGTTGATCGCAAGGAGGATCAGCCATGTGGCTGCCTGGATGGGCACAAGCACCTCACAGGCAAGGACTTTCCCCCAGATCATCTCAGGGAACGTGACAGGCGTAGAGATGAGCGTCTCAAGCGTTTCGTGCTGGTACTCTTCAGTGATTAAGTCTATCACGAGCGCCGAAGCAATAATCGCCGGCATGAACACAAGGAGCGGGATGAGCAGGCCGTACACAAACTCATAGAAATCTCCGCCTCCTGTTGATGCCGGGATCTGGAGCGGCAAAGGATGCACGTCCAGCCTCCCTTCCCGTATCTGCCTGAGGTTCTGCTCGTATTTCAGGAAAATGTCCTTGAGCTTGACATCGACAATCGCGCTCTGGAGATCATTTTGCACTGTATACAGGGTTATTTTGATGGGATCCACCGCGTCCGGAGGTGTATCAGGTACGTAAATCACGGCAGCCAGTTTACGCTGGCCGAGGGCAGCAACCGCCGTCGACAGATCCATCTGGTAGACGCGGAAGTCCGGGCTTTTCTCAAGATACGTGAGCAATTCCGACTCATTTCCGGCATAGGCGACGCTGTACCGGTAACGTGAATATTTCGAGAGTGATGAGGGATCGTACATCGACGTCAGTCCAACCATCAGGAAGGATGAGAACAGGGCGATAAAGAGCTGGAGCAGGACTGCAAGGAGGATCGTCTTTTCATTAAAGAGCCCCTGGAACTCCTTTTTTGCAATGATGGAGAGATGTCTGCCCTTCATCCGAGCCACCCCAGAATGAAATAAAGATTATACAGGCAGTGTACCACCATCGCGATGGTAAGCCCGGGCACAAACCATCTCTTTCCCCCAAGTTTCAGGCATGCGGCAACGATGAGTACACCAGCGAAATGCAGCAACAGCGGCAGCCAGAGAGAGCCCAGCGAAAGGAAGAGGATGCTGCCAAAGACCGAGTCGGAGATCTGGGCGATGGTAACGAAGAGGAGAAGCTTTTCTGCGACGAGGAACCCGATCGCTGTTGCAGCGCTGGCAAGAACGAGATTTTTCCACGTGAAGAAACCGGCATCGCGCGAATATATCGTATATATCCCGATGCCTTTTGCGAACTCCTCGATCAACGCAGCAAACAGGAGGAGGAAGACCAGCGACCAGGGCATGGGCAGGTTGAAGAAGAGGACGAGGCACATCATCTGCACCATGAAAACAAAGGGAATGGAAAAGCCGCTCAGCAGGAAAAGAGAGACGAAAGGATAGTTCCGGGGGAGGATTTCCGAGAGGAACTCCCGCACCCGTGTTGCAAGCGGCTTTTCAGAAAAGAGCCTTTCATCCTTGAAATTTTGGGCAGCGATGTAAAAGAGGACCGCCCCGGTCAGCCAGAAGAGCGAGGTCGAATAGAGGTAGTCGGTTGCCGTCCAGACGGAGCCCTGGATGGTGAGAACGATGAGGGTGAGGGGGGAAATGAGGCTGATAACATGGACATTGGCAAAAATGCTGGGAAAGAAGAGGTACGAGGTTGCCACCGTTGAGAAGAAGATGGAGATGAACGAGAGCTCCTTGAAGCTCCGTGAGAGCATCCCGATGAGAAGCGCGTTTGCGAGGAAGAAGAAGATAATCGGGATGAGCGGGAGGATGATGAGGGGTGATGCCCCGATATACAGGGTGAGGGCGGCACAGATGGCGAGCATTCCGATGAAATACGGAAGGGCTTTTCCGATGATGATCGATGATGCCCGCACCGGGGTGGAGAGGAGGATCTCACCTTTGCGCTCGATCCGTTCGTTCATGACACTCATCATGAAGAACTGGGAGGTGAAGTACAGCGGGAATATGAAAATAAAGACGAGGATTATGGAGTCGAACGGGAGCGGGGGCGACAGCTGTGACGGGGTTTTGAAATTGCCCATTGCTCCACTGGAGGAGAGAGCCTCAGTATACCGCGAAATTTGCGAGTTCTGCGCATTTGACTGGACCAGCTGTGCCCGGAGCTGATCTTCCGATAGCGAGAGGGACGGCGATGGGTTGGGGACATTCTGCACAACTCCTTCGGGGACTGGTGCGGCGCGGCTGGGGGCAGCACTGATGTACTGGCCGCTCTGCGTGGCAAGGAAGCTGAGCTCACTTTTCACACTTTCAGAATCGATCCAGAGAGGATAGGCCGCAAAGAGGTCGGTCTCGCTGTTGTAGATACTGTTGACATACTTCCCGTAATCCCGGGAAAGGGTCTTGAGCGCAGCATTGGCTTTGTCTGTTCCACGGGAGGATGCTAGCCCCCGCACGACAATTACATCGAATACGTCCCTGTTTGCATCCAGCGTGGAAGCATCCAGCTCGTACACTGAAAACCGTGCGTCGCTAGCGATCAGCCTGGCAACCTGGGGATCATCCACTCCCACGCGATACATCCCGTCCTGAAGATGAAGGCCGGTCTGGGCGGTGAGACCGGTCACGAGAACAAGAAGAACAAAAAGGATTGCCGCAAGTGGCAGGACATCCCTGCTCATCATCGAGAATGACTTCTTCACTTCCCAGCGGGCTATGGTGGTAATATCGGCAAGTGTGCTCATGAACGGGCTTCTGCAGGTTGCGTTATTGGAATTCCTCGGACTTAGCGAGGTTGGGTACAAAGGTGTACCAGCTAACGGTCAAATAATCATCGGTAGTGACACCATGTGGTCCCCGGTCATGGGGAATCTCAATACAAAAAGATTACCCCCTGACGGGCTCTTCAGGCCATCCGATCTTCTCCGATCAGTGGTCCCCTTACCTGCAATATGGAGGAGGTGATGTCTGCATCCCAAGGTATATGGTGCACTCAGGGCTAACCTGATTGATTAGGTATTTTCATGATCACTGCCCGCAACCTGACGAAAAATTTTGACGGTTTTACCGCCCTCGCCGATGTAAGTTTTGAATTTGAGGACGGCGAAATCTTTGGGATAATCGGGCACAACGGGGCTGGA
>Ga0105091_10001151_pt1 | contig 11393 bp, 9 predicted proteins | sample PPLLak1March2015_FD_87022 | JGI IMG/M metagenome (GOLD analysis project Ga0105091, IMG submission 87022) | Freshwater sediment microbial communities from Prairie Pothole Lake near Jamestown, North Dakota, USA - PPLs Lake P7 Core (1) Depth... | ecosystem: Environmental > Aquatic > Freshwater >... | reverse complement strand
GTCCGCCCATTGAAATCCCACGGGTTACCTCAATACAGCCGCTGGGACAGATATCTTCACAAAGCCCACAGTTGACGCAGCTTTCATTTACTGACGTCGGTTTCATGGCCCTGAAAAGATAGGACATGTCAGTGAGGGATTTTCCTTCCTGCCTCAATTCAAGAGCACCTGTGGGACAAACTTTCGCACAAATCCCACAGACGATGCACTCTTCTCTCTCTTTTATTTCCAGGAAATCCGCATCAAGAAGCCCTCTTGCTACAGCTCCCACAGCCCCTATGGCCAGGTTACCTTTAGGGCATGCCTGTACGCAGGTCCCGCATCCAATGCATTTTTCAGGTTTGTAGATCAATTGCTTGTCTTTTTTTTCGGCAAAGACAGACAATCGCATATCGTCTTGCATTTTGCTTACCTCTCAACGTTATTCTGTGCAACCGCCGCACAGCAGCTCTTTATCATGTTGAATGAACATTTCTCCGCAACTTTCACAGCACTGGATTCGCTTTTTTTTGCGTACCGGAACTTCTATATCCACAAATTTCCAGGAGTAGACCTTTTCCCCTGCAGCCAGGAGGATAGGTACAATCTCCATGTGGGGAAATTTTTCAGTATTCAGGAACCAGGCGTGGAGTTTGGGATAATTCTTTGTCTTCTCAGGGTCGAGGAGGATTCTGACACCTTTTATGCTGTTCGCTCCTTCAGGCGCCTGTTTATTTACCGTGACCGCCACCTTTCCCAGATTCACGATCTTTAATCCATTGTTTCCGATGGTTGCTCCGGCAAGGATCTGGAATGGGTCAGGCATACAGCTTTTCGTTTCGCAGGTCACATATATGCGCTCCCCGTCCTGGATATCAAGTTCCCTCTTTGCAACATTGAGCATCTGAATGCCGATTAATGCTCCAGAGGTGAGGAAGCCGTGAAAGTGAACTACTTTTTCAATCTGGGAAAACAACTCAGGGTCTTTTACCTGCCTCAGAATTGTCTCCGTCTGGTGTTTTTCTTCATCTGAGTTTTTATGCAATGTATGATCACCGCCATGAATCTTATCGTTATGTTATTTCAAACATAACGCCGACAAATGCGGAAGCCCGGACAAAATATGCCAGAAGGGGTAGGAATCCGATGTATCACGTTATGTAGAAATAAACATAACAGAGTGGACGCAACATATCTTAAGTTATTTTTTGACAGGAAAATCAGCCAATTTTACAGGGCTGGGTCGACAGATCCAATTCCCCGAAATTGAAGCCTAAGGCGAAAGCCAACAGGATAACATACAGTCCGATACCTGAACTTCAGGGATATGTTAGGACCAACATATCGATATTACGCAAGATAAATTATTGCGATTAAAATCATATAAGCATGTGATTTATAAAATTATCGATAGAGAAATATCTAGTGAAAGAAAAAGAAGAACAGAAAGAAAACTCAAAGGGTGGAGAAAAAAGTACCCTTAGCGGCAGAGTCACTTATAACCCCTTTTTAACAGAACCTTTAGAGATTCAATTATGTGTTCACGAATGACCCATTCGGTGGAAGTCCTGACACTCGACAAATTTGATAATTTTCTAAGCCGCTCAGGACTATTACTAATTTTTAGATTCCGTTAAAATTAACGACTGATTTAAGAACCGATTTATTTTCTTACTTCAGCCAGATCTTTTCGCATTTTTCTTCTTAGCATCTGTTCAGAGATCCAGCCGACTGCATTGTAAACAGGATTAACCGGCACATCCACGTAATACTTTGCTTCCGGGTTGAGCCAGCCTTTTTCCTTCCAGTACGCATAATCGGCAGGGGAACTCAGGCCAGGTTCGCCAAAACTCGCCTTCTGGGCACGGAAAACAAATACGTCTTTAAGCCCCGGAGAGCGGCGTTTTTTCTGGAAGGAATTATAAAACTCGAATGCAGCTTTCTCAAGTTTCCGGTCATTTTCCTGCTCTTGCTTCTCGAAGATTATACCTGGAGGAGTTACAAGGCCAGCACTATAAGTTACCTCAAAACCCCATATACCAGCTATCAGTTTGAGGTAATCGAGAGTTTCCTTAAGACCCACCGCGCCTGTAGTAGAGAGAAGAAGGGCTTTTTTATTAAAAAAACGGGGACGGTGAAGGATGTAACAGAACCTGTCAATGAACGTTTTCATGAGTGCAGAAACATTCATACCATAAACAGGCGAAGCAAAGATTACCCCATCGGCAGCATGCATTTTTTGCTCAATAAGAGAAGCGTCGTCTTTACACGGACAATAATTCTCTCCTTTTGAGAGACAGGCAAAGCAGCCACGACATTGCGATAAATTTGCGTCTTTGAGCATCAGATATTCAAATTCAACTTTGCCCATAGACTGCATGAATTTTTCGATTTTCTTCGCCGCCTGATAAGTGTTACCTTTTCGCGGGCTTCCCATGATAACCAGAATTTTCATAACTTTGAACACATTCCTTCCATTTTTACCAGATAGTGTGAGTATAGTGTTCGACCTCAAGAATTCCTGCGAAAGAGGTCCAGACCTATCACCATTGACCTTGCTTAAAATATCGCAAGAGGAATAATGCTTAACTGATCCCTTTACTGATCTTTCAAAATATATCAAAATTACCTGTACTATTTTACCTGAAACTATTTTACCTTTAACTGTTGCGTTTCCGAAGCAGTTGTAAAGCCATACCGCCGGGAAACCTGGATTTAAGCAGGGACGGAAACCAGAAAAGAGCGTCTCTAAGGGAATTTAAATCTGAGAATTCAAGGAAAATGCAAATTATATAAATTAAGAATAAAATTAAGAATAATTATATAACCCTTAAAAAAGGTATAAAAATAAAGAAAAAAGGATGTATAAAGGGTTCAGTTCTTAATTTCTTCTTGCTGAAATTTTTCTGCCTTTTACTTTTAAGAATTGTCAGGATCTTTCCGGGGGTGAGAAGGTTACTTCTTTGATATCAGAAGACGCAGGATCTGAGGAACTTGAGTCAATAGCAGTCGCAGTACACTCCCTTGTCGGGCTTCCAACCACTATCCGCAGCCTCAAGCGAAAGGGACTTCGTCTGGAGAAAGGTAAAATCCTTGACAGGGACTATACAGGCCCTGTACTGGAAGAAGTGCTCAGGACCGGCAAGACCATACGTGGAGTGCCAAAGGAAGGCACGTATCTGGGTAGGAACGTGGCTGTTTCCCCCATTTTCTCAGAGGACGGCAAGGTTATTGCGGCAATAGGGATTGTGGATTTACTTTCTGTCCTTGAGATGCAGGAAATAATCAGGACCGTAGTAAATAACAGTCCTGCAGTGGTATTTCTCTGGAGAAATGAAGAAAAATGGCCTTCAGAGTTTGTTTCTGAAAATGTGGTCCAGTTTGGGTATACAGTGGAGGACTTTATTTCAGGCAGGTTCCTGTATGGAGATATCATCCATCCCGATGACCTGAAGAGAGTTGAGGATTCACTTAAAGAGCGTATCCGGAGAGGTGAAGTTGACTTCAATGTAGAGTACAGGATCTTTACAAAAGCAGGCGACCTCCACTGGGTAAACGAAAGGGCATTTATCCAGCGGGGTCCTGACAGAGAAGTGACTTACTTACAGGGGCTTGTGCTCGACATAACTGAGAGGAAGGAGAGCGAAGAAGCCCTCCGAAAGTCTTTAAAAACTCAGAAGCTGTTGAGAACTATAATCAACAACAGTCAGACAGTGGCTTTTTTGTGGGAGAACAAAGAAAACCTGCCAATTGTGTACGTTTCAGAAAATGTGGCTCAGTTCGGGTATACGGTAGAAGATTTTACTTCAGGGAAAGTCCCCTACAAAAGCATTATTCACAGGGATGATATCGGCTCAGTCACTGAGATCCTCAAACGCAATATCGCAGAAAAACAGGATTCTTTTGACGTTGAATACAGGATTTTTACTGGGGACGGAAAAATGCTCTGGGTAGATGAGAAAACCTTTATCCAGAGAGACAGGGAAGGAAAAGCAACCCATTTTCAGGGGCTTGTAGTTGATATTACCGAAAGAAAAGAAGCCCAGAAAATGCTTGAGATCCAGCGAGAACTTGGAAAGGAACTGAGCATCACCTGGCATCTCCAGACGATACTCGACCGGGTTCTTGATTCCTGTCTTCAAATAAACGGACTCGATGCAGGGGCTATCTACCTCAAGGACGAACTCCTGGACCAGATAAACCTGGTCGCATACAGGGGAATTTCTCCCGAGTTCAGGGAAAAAATTTCCAGATATAAAGCAGATTCTCTGGAGGCAAGGCAAATCTCAATTGAAAAGCCCATATACTCACTGGATTTCTACTCCGATGTAATGGCTGACGCAATAAAGAAAGAAGGAATAAAGGCTGTTGCCATAATCCCTCTGAAGTACAGAGGAGAGGTTGTAGGTAGCCTGAACTTCGCCTCCCATACCCTGGAGAAAATTCCCTGGAGTATCCAAAACTTCCTTGAGAGCATTGCTCTCCAGGTGGTGAATTATATCGCTCCAGTCTGCATTCAAGCGGAACTATCATAAGCTTTGAAATTCTCCAGGGCAAAGCAACGAAATCGCTGTAGAAATCGAGAGACTACCGGCTTCATAGAAGAAACGAAATACCGGATTCATAGAAGAAACGAAAACCTGAGGATAGAAGTAAAAGCCTGAGAAAAGCAATATTCATAGATTTAAGCATCGAATTGAAAAGTCAGTTAGGTGGTTCACAGGGTTTGTTCTATGTCATGAAGTTTATTGCTGGATCAGTTTTCAAGCTGTCCGGTATTTGCTCCATTCCACAGACTCCCTTATGAACCAATTATAACTATATACTTAATATTATAAAATACCAGCGATAGAATTTTAATTTATTTAACCAGTCCCTGTATTTAACAATAGAATGCCTTTGTTTACCTGCAATGGAAGCTTTTGTTACTCCGATATCCAAGAATTCCCCCATAGGAAACAGCTTTATTCTTCGGCTTCGGGGTGAAGATCAGATACTTAAAAGTCCTTTTAATCAAATTAAAAGTCTTACGTGCCAATCAAAATACTATGTTATCTTCTGTGTTTATCTTCCCTTTATCTGGATCCTGCCCTGAGATTTTTCAGAATTTCCCGTAGTCCGGGCCTTTTCCCGTACATCAGCAGGTAAGCCCTGAAAAGCCGGCTGGAGAGCAGGATCACCCCATGAACCGAAACGAACAGAATGGAAATGCTGGCAAGAATCTGGTAATCAGGCACAGATGACGCTCCCATTCTGGCGAGCATGGCTACAGGCGAGGTAAGAGGAAAGAGGGACAGAAAGACTGAAAATGAACTGTCCGGGTCTGTAAGGATCAGCTGCATGAATATAAGAGGAGATGCGGCTGCAAACGTGAAAATTCCCGCAATCTGCTGGCTTTCCTGTAGAGAGCTGGTCACTGCCCCTATTCCTGCCATCATACTGGCAAAAAAGAGGAAGCCCAGCACGAAATAAATAAGAGCGAGGAAGAGAGTAACAGGGTCGATTTTTACAGGAAGGGCATACCCGCTCCCGAGCGCGATTGCCGCAAACCAGACAACAATCTGCAAAAGGCCAACTGTGCCAAGGCCAAGGATCTTGCCTGTAAGGATTTCGGAAGGGGTTGCGGAAGAAAGCAGAATCTCTATTATTCTGTTCTCTTTCTCCTCGGCAACGCCGCGAAGCAGAAAGCCAGACGATGAAAAAATACTGAAGAGCAGGAGAAAAGCTGTAAGGATAGGAAGGCCAAAGCTGGCAAAGATTTCGGCAATTCCCTGCTCAGAAAATTCTCCACTCTCTCCGATATTATAAAACTTTATGTTGACTGGATCCCGGACCCTGTTGATAATCGGCTCATCCACCTTGTCCTTAAGGAGGGAGGTTATAACAATATCTGAAAGTTCGGCAGACAGTTCGATATTTGGCACAGGCGCCTCTTTTTCAAGGCTATATAGTTCTATTGTTCCGGTCTCAAGAAAGTCTCCAGGGATAATAACATAGGAAGAGATCCGGCCTGCCTGTAAGGACTGCCTTGCATCGGAAGTTTCCCTGTACATTACAAATTCCATAACTGAGGTTCTTGCCTCGGAAGATCCCAGAGAAAGACCTTCACTTCGAACTGATTGTGGAAATTCTAAGGCGCCGGTCACATCAATGTAACCTATTTTCTGGTCTTCGGCCGGGGTCATATCTGAGAATATTGCCGGAAGAAGACTGATTCCCGTAAGCAGGAGAGGGAAGAGAAAGGTCATAAAAAGAAATTCTTTGCGTTTTATGGTTTTCACGAACTCGTGCCTGGCAACAATAAAGGTTTTTCCGGGAAAATTAATCATTGGCAGCACTCTCCAGAGTCTCAATAAAGATTTCATTCAGGGAGGGAAGCGCCTGCTCAAAACGCAGGAGATTTGCCCTCCGGACAAGTTCCTCAAGAAGGGTCTGTATGTTTATTCCCTCCTCAGGAAAGATTTCAACCGATTTTCCGGATTCTATTACTTTCTTTATGCCGGAAATTTCCCGAATTACATTCAAATCTTCTTTTTCTGCGAATTCTACAACCAGAGAGTTTTTTCCACGCTCCCTTCTGATATCATCCACAGGGCCATAAAGTACTCTCCTGCCTTTATTGAGCATAAGAATCCTGTTACAGAGGGTCTGAGCCTGTTCCATCATGTGCGTGGAGAGGATTACTGTTTTTCCTGCGGCCCTGAGTTCCAGGATTCTGGCCTTAACGGCCTTCGTACTTACTGGATCAAGCCCGGAAAAGGGCTCGTCAAGGATTATAAGTTCAGGCTCATGGATAATTGCGGAAAGAAACTGGATCTGCTGTTGCATGCCTTTGGAAAGTTCTTCAACTTTTTTGTTTTTATATTGATATAAATCCAGGGATTTAAGAAGGGATTCGGCGTTTAAATTAGCCTGTTTTTTCGGAATGCCTTTAAGCTGTGCAAGATAGACCAGCATATCCAGAAGTCCTGTTTTCCTGTACAATCCCCTTTCTTCAGGAAGATATCCTATCCTATCCTTTACAGCCGGGCTAAGGAGACCCCCAAAGACATGTATTTCCCCGGTGTCCGGCCGGATAATGTCAAGAAGAAGCCTGATAAGCGTTGTCTTTCCTGCCCCGTTTGGCCCGAGAAGCCCGAAGATCTCACCCTGCCTCACTGAAAACGAGATATCCTGAATGATATCCTTTTCTGAGAAAGACTTTGATACGCTTTGAAATTCCACAGTATGCATCCAGATTAAATACATTCCAATATAGAATAAGTTTATTCGATATTTAATGGAAGCTTTAATGGAAGCAAAAGCTCATTCGGCATTTAATTAAAGTAACTTCCCAGCATTAAAGAAATTAATGGAAATTCAATATGGGAAATAAGGAAAATTCAGGGGATAGTATGTTACCGAAATTGGTTATTCACAACAGTATAAGTCTCGACGGCTCCACTACAGGCTTCGAAGCGAACCTTGACGTTCACTACAAAATTCTGAGCAGTTATCAGCCCGATGCCATGATAGTCGGCTCAAACACTGCAAAAACCGGAACCCAGTTTTTCTGCGAAAAAATTCCGCCTGAAGAAGAATCGGACTTCCGGAAACCTGAAATCCTGCCCGACGACCCCAGGGCATACTGGCTGATTGCGGACTCAAGGGGGATCCTGGAAGGGCTAATGCATGTGTTCAGGCGTTCCGAATACAGCAAAGATGTAATTGTCCTGGTCTCGGAAAGGACTCCTGAAGCTTACATCAATTATCTGAAAGAGAGGAACTATGACTTCATCCGGACCGGCGCAGACCGTGTAAATATCCGACAGGCACTCGAAATTGCAAATGAAAAGTATGGTTTCGAACTTGTAGTTTCGGACAGCGGCGGAGTGCTGAACAGCATATTGCTCGATCACGGGCTTGTCGAAGAAATCAGCCTGATCCTCACCCCTGAGCTTACAGGCAGAAGAGGAACAAACCTTTTCAGGACACTCGAGAAGAGCGGAATCCGGCTTGAACTTTTAAAAGATGAAATTGTCGAAAAGAAATATGTTCATCTGGTGTACCGGGTTTTGAAAGAGTAAAAGAGCTGGAAATAGAGTTTTAATACAAATCTTTACACTTAACAGACCTCAGTGACCTTAAATACTGAAAATCCCGAAAGTGGGGGTAAATTAGCTTTACAAAGAATTCCTTTTGAGCACAAACGCAACCGTTGAGCCACAACCGTTGCGCCGGTTGATCACGCCGGATAGGGCTTGGGGATTATAAGTATTTCTCAGTCACAGGCGTTAGCCGTTTTCGATCAAACCTTTTTTGAAAAGGTTTGCGTTCAAGCCTTTTTCTAAAAGTTTGTGGGACTCGGGCGAGTAGCAGACTTCATGGGATTTCTCAAAATATATAATGGTCATCTAAGATCATTACTTTTCTAAGATTATTACTCATCTAAGACCACTGTTGTTCGAAGAGGATTGTCACTTAAGACCATTATAAATGTCTAGAATATATATATTCAGTCATGACGTAAAAAATGTAAATGTGTTACTCTTTCATCAGGAAAAAAAGCTTTTTTATTTACTTCTGAGGCATTCGGCAATTGTCATTTTTCGAGTGTAAATATAACGAATGATAAGTATCAACTTTTACAAAAAAGTTTATAATGTAAACCTATATAATGTTAGAGAGTATTAGGCGAAAAGTTTCCGGGATAAAAAACTCTTGAAATCGAAGTTTACGGTGGAATGTAAATACGAACTATGGAATTACTCTCAATATCTCTTATGAGAAGGACAGTTTCAAAAATTACCTTTTAAGCGGGATACGAGCTGAAGAGCTTCAATCCCCGGCTCGGACTGAAATACAATTTTCAGACTTTATTTCGACCGCCGGGACACGGCCAAACCTTTTGAAAAAAGGTTTGATCGAAAATAAGGAGTGAATGAATTTGCTCGAAGCTTTCATTTACGGTGCTGTTATAGCCCTTATATCCGGAACTGCCCTGCCTCTTCTGTGCCGCAGTAAAAACGCAAGAAAGGCTTCTTTCGGCCTATCTTTTATCTCTTCAATCCTGTTTCTGGCTTTTGCAGGCATAGTTCTTTATACGGGAAAAGAGCCTGTTTTTCCAGCCTTCGGATTCCTTCCAGGGCTGGACTTTACCCTGGCGGCAGATAGGCTTTCGGCAGGCTTTATTCTGCTTATCGCAGCTGTTGTGCCAGGCGTTTCGATATATTCCATTGAATATGTGGAACACGCTAAAAGTGAAGCCAGAAAAGACCTTCAGGCAGCCCTTACAAATCTCTTTATCCTGGCTATGCTGATGGTCGTGCTCGCAGGAAACATGGTAGGTTTCCTGGTTTTCTGGGAAATAATGTCCCTGTCTTCCTTAATGCTTGTACTCCACGATTATTCCTCGGAAGAAAACAAAAAAGCGGGGTTTTTCTACTTTGTAATGACAAGTCTGAGTACAGCTTTTCTTTTCATGGGTTTTATAAGTCTATTCAGGCTGACCGGCTCTGCCGAGTTCGGACAGCTAGATTACCCGGCACACATCCTGACTTTGCCTTTCCTCTGCCTTTTTACAGGTTTCGGGATCAAAGCAGGGCTTGTTCCCTTCCACAAATGGCTGCCCTATGCTCATCCTGCAGCTCCCTCAAGCATTTCGGCCCTGATGTCAGGCGTCATGCTGAAAGTTGCAATCTACGGTTTTCTGCGGTTTTTACTCTCGGTCTCCAACCCAGAACTCTGGTGGGGTACGCTAATCCTGATAGCAGGGAGTCTCTCAGCCGTATTGGGAGTAATCTACGCCCTCAAGGAGAGCGATATAAAAAGGCTGCTTGCTTACAGCAGCATCGAAAATATCGGTATAGTTTTCATGGGAATTGGCCTGTATCTGATATTTAAACTGGAAGGACTTGAGGCCCTTGCCCTGTTAAGCCTTGTAGGAGCCTGTTTCCACGCTTTTAACCACGCCCTTTTCAAAAGTCTGCTCTTTCTCTGCGCAGGCTCAGTGGTTCATGCTACTGGCACACGGAACATCGAAGCTTTCGGAGACCTTGTAAAATGTATGCCCCGTACCGCCGCTCTATTCCTGATAGGCTCGATCTCAATTGCCAGCCTTCCTCCAACAAGCGGCTTTGTAAGTGAGCTGATGCTTTTTCAGGCTTATTTCTACTCTTCAGCGCTTCCCGACCCGCTTTTAAAGGTGCTTCTAATTATTACCCTCTCGGTCTTTGCCCTTACCAGTGCGCTTGCAGCAGCGCTTTTTGTAAAGCTTTTCGGAATTACTTTCCTTGCCCTTCCGAGAACGAAATGCGCAAAGGAAGCCGCCGAAGTCCCGAAACCCATGCTACTCGGAGAAGCTGTACCTGCAGCTCTCTGCATCCTTTCAGGGTTGTTTTCATCCAGGATTCTGGGTCTGCTCGGCTTTGACCTTGGGATTCCGGACATGCTGCTTCTCGGGCTGATTCTTGCAGCCGCCTGCGGGCTTGTATGGCTTGCAGTTCGCAATTCCGGTCCTTCGAAAAGCCCGAGGATAAGCAAAGAAACCTGGGGCTGCGGAATTCTGGCCCAGCATCCCACAATGGAATATAGCTCCGCAGGCTTTTCGGAGCCTCTTGTATTCATTTTCAAAAAGATTTACAGGACCGAGATCTCCAGTACCAGGACGTATTCAGATACAAAGGAAAGCATTTTTAAGGACGGGACTGCCAGGATCCACCTTATTAAATTCTTTGAGGAGCGTCTTTATCTTCCAGTAGCCCATGCAGTCAGCCTGGTCTCTTCCCAGGTCTCCAGAATGCAGAATGGGAAGCTGGATACCTATGTACTTTACGTTTTTATTGCAGTACTAACACTGATGACATTTACGAGGTATTTCGCATGAATGCTTCATTCCTCTTATTCGCCCTGCTGAACACGGGCTTTGTCCTGCTGGTCTCACCGCTATTTATGAGCCTGATCAAAAAGGTCAAGGCATATGCCCAGGGAAGAAAAGGCCCGAGTCTCCTGCAGAGCTATTTCGATTTGCGCAAGCTAATGCAAAAGGAAGTTGTGTACTCGCCCAATTCCTCAGGGATTATGAGGATTACTCCCTATCTCAACCTGGGAGTTCTTCTCCTGGCCACACTGTTTGTCCCGATCGTCTTCATCCCCGATGCCCCTGCAGGAATCGGAAACATAATAGTCTTCCTTTACCTGCTCGCAATAGAGCGTTTTTTTACGGCACTCTGCGGGCTTGATGCGGGCAGCACTTTCGGGGGCATGGGCAGTTCCCGCCTGATGAGTCTCTCGGCTGTGATTGAACCTACAATGATTATAGCTTTTGCTGCGCTTGCATACGTGTTAAGAACCGTAAACTTTCATGAGATGTTTGCAATAACTGCCGGGTCCGCAATCCCGGAAAGCCCGACCCTGACCCTTATTTCCATCTCCCT
>Ga0105091_10001149_pt1 | contig 11410 bp, 7 predicted proteins | sample PPLLak1March2015_FD_87022 | JGI IMG/M metagenome (GOLD analysis project Ga0105091, IMG submission 87022) | Freshwater sediment microbial communities from Prairie Pothole Lake near Jamestown, North Dakota, USA - PPLs Lake P7 Core (1) Depth... | ecosystem: Environmental > Aquatic > Freshwater >... | reverse complement strand
TTCTGAAGTATTTTCCCACCCTCGGCAACAACTTTTACACCGGCAATAATTCCCGGTTCACGGGATCGTGTTGTCAGGGTGACCCGGGCAACTGCGGCAATGCTGGCAAGGGCTTCACCGCGGAATCCGAGGGTGTGTATTGTGTTGAGATCCTCTATCCGGAGAATCTTGCTTGTTGCATGGGGAGTGAAAGCAAGCACCGCGTCTGGAGGTGACATTCCACATCCATCATCAGTAACCTGTACACTCCCGATTCCTTCTGCCGATGTGGTAATATCGATGCGGATAGAATGGGCACCGGCATCAATAGCATTTTCTACCAGCTCCTTTCCAACAGATGCAGGGCGCTCAACTACCTCCCCTGCAGCGATCTTGTTGACCGTCGCCTGATCAAGGATATGAATGGCAGAACCGGTGTTTTGTACTGTCATGACTGTTTTTCCCTGCTCTCCAGCATCTTCTGAAGCTCAGCAATTTTCACAAGAGCCTGCATTGGGGTTATCTCATCGGTATTGATATGGGCAAGGTGATCGAGTACCCGGTCAGGCAGCGGCTTTTTTATGGAGTCATCGTTATCGACAAGCAGGATTTGCGTGTAACGCTGCGGACGGGTACCCGCAGGGACATCACGGTTCATGGTTTCGTTCAGGATAGCATCAGCACGATCAGTCACTTTTTTTGGAATACCGGCAAGACGGGCTACATGAATTCCGTAACTCTTATCGGTTGCGCCACAGATGAGCTTTCGCAGGAAGACGACTTCATTATTGGTATCTTTTACTGCAAAATGGTAATTTTTCACCCGTTTTAATGAGCCCTCCACGTCAACAAGTTCGTGAAAGTGTGTGGCAAACAGTGTTTTTGGGCCGGCACCGGCCCGCCCGTGAAGGTATTCGAGAACTGCTTTTGCAATTGAGTGCCCATCTGCCGTACTGGTCCCTCTCCCAATCTCATCAAGGATTACAAGGCTCCTTACCGTTACATTGTTGAGAATATTTGCCAGCTCAAGCATCTCAACAAAAAAAGTACTCTGCCCGCTGGCGAGATCGTCAAAGGCGCCGACACGGGTGAATATGCGGTCAAGTACGCCGATACTTGCATATCGTGCGGGGACATAACACCCTGCCTGTGCCATGATACAGATCAGTGCCACTGCCCGCATATACGTGGACTTACCCGCCATGTTGGCACCGGTGATAATCATCACCTGTGTTCCTGAACTTGCAAGCTCGGTATCGTTCGGCACAAAAACTCCCGACACACCCTGTTCTACGACCGGGTGACGCCCGTCACGGATGATAATCGCATCACTCCGGTTCAGCTGGGGGCGGACATAATCATGTACCTGTGCTATTTCGGCAAGGGATGCCGTCACATCGAGGACCGATATTCCCCTGGCAGCTGCCTGAAGATCCGGAATAGCCGTCCGGAGTATTTCGAGAATACCTGCATAGAGTTCACGCTCAAGTGCAAGGATCCGCTCATCGGCGTTTGTGATGAGGGTTTCCTTTTCCTGCAATTCGGGAAGAGTATAGCGCTCGCCGGTTGCCGTTGTCTGTCGGCGCTGATAATGGGATGGCACGAGATGAAGATTTGGCTTTGTTATATCGATGTAATAGCCGAAAATCCTGTTATATCCGATCTTGAGTGATTTTATCCCGGTCTTCTGCCGCTCAAGATCCTGGAGTCTGACAATCCAGTCCTTCCCTGTATGCAGTACTCCCTTGAGGGAATCCAGTTCTTTTGAATAGCCGGGCCGTATGACCCCTCCGTTTCGCGCTATGGCGGGGGGATCATCAATGATTGCGTCCCCAATAGTACCGATCAAATCCGGAAAATCCCGGAGATCTTCCAGAGCGCCGGCAATAGGGGATGGGATCTTATCGCTGTCAGATCCCCGCAGAATGGTTCTGATTTCCGGGAGTACTTCGAGTGAGGCTGCAAGCGCGGCAAGGTCACGGGGGCCTGCATTTCCGTATGCAATCCGTCCTGCAATTCTCTCAATATCTGTGCACCGGGAAAGAAGGGTCCTGAGTTCAAGACGCCTGGGGGTACTTGCGATCAAAAAACTGATCGCGTCCAGCCGTTTATTTATTTCATCGGGATCGGTCAAAGGACGGGAAAGCCGGTTCACCAGCATCCGGCTTCCCATCGGTGTTTTTGTCAGGTCCAGACAGGAAAAAAGAGTAGCCCCCCGTGGATCGAGCCGGATATTTTCTTTCACTTCAAGGTTACGCAGCGTGATAGCATCAAGGATGAGACCCTGAGACTGGGTGCGCGTGGAGAGGCTCCTGATGTGAGCGAGGGGGGCGTTCTGTGTTTCTTTTGCGTAGGCAAGAGCAGCGCCTCCGGCACAGACTGCTGCGGAAAATTCCTCGCATCCAAACCCGGCAAGTGAGGCGACATGGAAATGGTCCATGAGATCCTGGCGGGCCCGCTCTTCAGAAAATCCATCGTTTCTGTAGAGGGTAACTGCAACGCCCCGCTCCCTTATACGTTCCGCAAGACCAGAAGGAACCGCTGAAGGGATGATGCATTCTGCCGGGCGGTAACGGGCTACTTCGGAAAGAATATTTTCAAATTTTGGATCGTATTCTGCAGGGACAATAAAAAACTCCCCGGTCGAAATATCAAGAAATGCCATACCCCATTGCCTGTTTTTCCTGTCGGGGCAGAGGGCGAGAAGGAACGATGGTGCCGATGAGGACAGCATCGCAGAGTCGATTACCGTTCCGGGGGTGATTACCCGTACCAGCTCGCGCTTCACGATTCCCTTGGTATTTGTTGTTTCGCCAACCTGGTCGACAAGGGCTACCTTGTATCCTTTGCCGACAAGTCTTGCAATATACCCGTCCGCCGCATGGTAGGGTACACCTGCAAGGGGGATCCGGTTATCTCCGCTTTTTGAGCGTGATGTAAGGACAATTTCCAGTTCCCGGGAAATAAGTTCTGCATCCCGTTCAAAGGTCTCGTAAAAATCACCGATCCTGAAAAAAAGGATCGAATCGGGATACTTTTCCTTGATCTCCCGGTACTGCCGCATGACCGGTGTGAGGTGGGCGCTGTTACTGATATCGCCACTACTATCTGCGGGTGGGTCGGAAGTCATGTACGCAGAAAAATTGCGTTTCCGGATCAATTAATACCGATCTTATCGCTATGGCCAAATGGTTTAGGAATTCCTGTGTATATACAGGATCACCAGAGGAAAGGAAATGAGCAGCGCGATAATCCCAAAAGTCAGACCGAGGAAAAAGCCAATGCTGATGAGGCGGGTAATCTCCGCGAGAAAATTCACTGCAGGCGGGATAGCACTCCAGAGGATCAGTATTCCCGTAATACAAATAATGCAGATACCAATCGCCGCATTTTTAATATCCTGCATGGATGGTGCAACTGACAGTACAAGTGTCAGAGTGAGGTAAAGATACAGAAGGAACCAGGGGTTGAAGACGACAACAAGATTCTGTACAAACATTCCTATGATACCTGCTGCGAGTAAAAATAGTTCGTCGGTTGAATTCACACCCTGAAGAAACGGGGGAAATTCGCAACCGAGATACGCTGAAAAGATCCAGGTGAACCCGGCGAGTACCAGGGGGATGCAGAAGAGCGGGGCACTACCAATCACCAGATCGCCAAGGTAGGGTATTTTTGGCTGGGAATATGTTACTGAACCCCCTTCTTTTGAAAAAAGAACAACTTTTTTTATTTTTGCTCCCATAATGACGCACCCGAAAACATGGCTTAATTCATGAACTACCACGCCGGGAGCGCGGATGATATAATAAAAAAAACGTATGGGAATTACCTGTGCCCACAGCATGTCAAGTGCCCGTGAAATAAGAATCACCCCGATTCCCATGCCGATGACCATCAGAAACGGGATCACATTCTGGTCCATTTTCGTACCTATGATCTTTTGAAGGCGGTCACAGATAATGCTACCATATCACTTTGTTCATTCTGAAAGTCTCTTATCCTCACATGCCAATGAGCAGCTATGCCACCGGATAACCCCGTCGTGAATCCATTACCCGCTGCCACCGAACTGCGTTACAACCGGCTCATCAATGAAAAGAGCCCGTATCTCCTCCAGCATGCGGCTAATCCTGTGGACTGGTATCCCTGGGGGGATGAGGCATTTGAACGTGCTCTGAAAGAGGATAAGCCCGTCTTCCTTTCCATTGGTTATGCGACATGTCACTGGTGCCATGTCATGGCGCATGAATCATTTGAAGATGCCGGTGTTGCCGCACTCCTGAATAAGGATTTTGTCCCTGTCAAGGTGGACCGCGAAGAACGCCCGGATATTGACAGCGTCTATATGTCAGTCTGCCAGATGATGACCGGACGGGGAGGATGGCCGCTCACAATTATTCTGACCCCGGAAAAAAAGCCATTCTTTGCAGGGACATACCTGCCAAAGGAAGCGCGGCATGGCATGCATGGGCTTCTCGAACTGCTCCCCCGTATCACAAAACTATGGAAGGAGCAGCGCAGCAATCTTACTGCTTCGGCAGATGAAATATCAGCTGCTCTTCAGAAGATTCCCGTATCAACCGGCAATATCCCTCCCGATGCATCACTTCTCCAGGAGGGGTTCAAAGAGCTTGCAGCACGGTTCGATGAAGCCTATGGAGGTTTTGGCAGTGCCCCAAAATTCCCGACGCCGTATACTCTGATATTCCTGTTACGGTACTGGAAACGAACCGGCATGAAGCATGCACTTGCCATGGTGGAAAAGACACTTGGGGAAATGCGCAGGGGTGGTATCTGTGACCAGATCGGAGGAGGATTTCACCGGTATTCAACCGATTCCCGCTGGCTGGTGCCACATTTCGAGAAGATGCTGTACGACCAGGCGCTTCTTGTTATGGCATATACTGAAGCATACCAGGCAACACATAATCCGCAATTCCGGAAAACCGCTGAGGAGATCATCGCGTATGTAATCCGCGATCTGAGGTCTCCTGGTGGTGCCTTCTTTTCAGCTGAGGATGCAGACAGTGACGGGACAGAAGGAGCTTTTTACCTGTGGACCATGCACGAAGTCGAGCAGGTACTGGGAAAAGATGATACTGCGCTCGCTGCACGATTCTTCAATATCACCCCGTCCGGAAATTATCCTGCTTCGACAGACAAACCCGGACAAAATATCCTCTTCCAGACTCAATCTTCAGCTCATCCTGATCAATCATCACTCTCACCTGAAGAATCGAGGCTTGAATCCATAAAAAAGAGGCTTTTTACCGCCCGGGCTGCGCGCTCTCGTCCTTCTCTTGACGATAAAATACTTGCTGACTGGAACGGTCTGTTTATTGCTGCACTTGCTCAGGCAGCAAGGGTTTTTCGGAATGAAATCTATCTGACAGCAGCCCGGCAGGCGATGCAGTTTGTTCTGCACCATATGCATGATGAAAAAGGGGATCTTCTGCACCGGTATCGCAATGGCGAGGCTGCGATCCCTGCATTCGGTGACGATTACGCGTTCATCATCAGGGCACTGCTCGAGCTGTATGAATCAACATTCGAACCTTCCTATCTTTCATCAGCGCTTGATTACAACGCACGTTTTCTTTCGCATTTCCAGGATGTTCAGAACGGCGGATTTTTCACAGTACCGGATACTGAGGAAATTGTTCTGGTACGCAGGAAAGAGATTTATGACGGAGCAACCCCCTCCTGTAATTCCATTGCATTTGAAAATCTGGTGAGACTGGCGCATCTCACCGGAGACACAGCATTCGAAGAACGGGGATCTGAACTTTCCCGTTGTTTCGCAGAAACGGTCCAACAATCTCCATCAGCATATCCAGGGTTCCTGTCAGCTCTTGACACTGCTATCGGTCCCGTTCATGATGTTGTGATCAGCGGGAATCGCGAAGCTCCCGATACACAGGACATGATCAATGCACTGCGGGATCACTACCTTCCCTCAGTGATGGTACATTTTCTGCCTGCCGATGATTCCCGGAGCCGGCTTTTCGCTCTTGTTCCCTTCTTACGCGATCTGCAATCCACCGGGAGCATTTCAACAGCTTTTGTCTGTACCGGCCATGCCTGTTCTGTGCCAACGAGAGAAACGGAAGAGATGCTGGCATTGTTGGGATGCAAACCCGACAAATAACCAAAGATATCTTCATTTTTCTCTCTTAATGAACGGTTTAGTTCTATGTTAACCCCCCCGGAATTGCACCGTATTAACAACAGGGCTTTGTAGAAACCCTGAGTTTTCAACGAATTGTAAAACCTGTTTACGGAGTGGACAGTGCCTGTCCCTCCCGATCCGCCCCTTCGCTTTGCGATTGTATCGTATTACCTTCTCTCGAATTATCGTTCCAGAGGTATGCCACAGCGGCGGGGGGGAGACATTACCCGCCGTAGCCCAAAAAAGAGCGTTAAGAAAAATATTCTGAAGATTTCCTCTGAAGTTGAATTAAACAGATGTGAGGAATGGAATGTTTATTCCTTATCATTATTTGCGATGAACCCCACCGCCCCCGACGGGGCGGCCCCGCGGCGGTTTCAGTGTCTATAGCATATTTGTAAATACCGGAGCCTGCCGTGCCTCGGAGAGGCCCTGAGGCAGGGAGCCCTCAAAAAATTGCACATTTAATGATTTTCAGGTTTGGATGGAACTCCCATTCATGTGTGTTTCTCCTGAACCGAACTTTTCATATATCTTTTCGGCAGTCATTCCTCTATGCAGTGTACTGCGTTTGCAGGAGCCGACAGAGCGGCAGGGATGAAGCATTGGAGGTAATCCCGGGTGTGATGACGATTTATCAGAGTTGTATCTAAAAATTTTTAGAAAAAAGTAGAGATGAAATATCACGTACCCGTATTAAAAAAAAGACGGTATGTGAGAAATAAACGCTATAACTATCCAACCACTCCACCTGACCTATGAGGATAAAGAACATCCTTGGAGGCATCTTTTTGATTCCCCTGAGACCCGGGAGGGAAATGAAAACACGGAACTAAAAAAAATCAGAGATTTTTCAGAGCAACGAGGTCCTTGACCCCGACCAGCTTCCAAACCAGTGAACGCTCTTCTTCAGCGATTGCTGCCGGGGGATCCTGGGGGGAATGGCCCAGAGCCGCGAGGATATTGCAGGAAAGATTCCTTTCCACAATCAGATCGACGAATTTTTCCCGGATAATCTTTTTCTCGATAGAGTCATGCACCTCTTCGAGGTATCCCTGCAGTGTTACGAACATATATGACGAGAGGTCTTTTGTATATTTCTCAATTTCAACAGATACATAGGGACTTTTCCGGAAATAATCGATCTTTTTCCCGTATTTTGTCGACAGGAAATAGAGGAATGAACCGTCAAAGACATACAGGAATGGTGCGATATAGGGATATTTTTCGCCCTGAAATGCGATCCGGCAGACATAGCCCTTTTCAATGAGCCGATCGTACTCCTGTTTCTCCATCCGGGGGATTTTCAGTATGTCCATATACTCACATCATTTGAATTCCCGATGGTACCAGATAAACTTTATTAATCTTTGTCGAAAAAATAAAAAAGGATAATTATTTCTCTATCCGGTAGCCTGCATTTTTCCAGGCGGTCATACCTCCGAGGACATTGGTCACCGCACGATACTGGTTGTTCGCAAGGATGCTTGCTGCAAGGCTCCCCTTAAATCCGGCATCGCAATAAACCACAACCGGTTCATTCTTTGGAATTTCACCCAGATGCTGGGGCAGTTCACCGATATAAATATGGTGAGCCCCCCGGATATGGCCGACACTATGCCAGTTTTTGACATCCCGTACATCCAGGAGAAACGGATTTTCTTTTTCCAGCCGTTCCTTTAACTGCTGTACTGAACAGGTCTGGATGGTCCCGATATCCTGCGCGGCTTTGGTCCAGAGGGGAAAGCCACCGGTGAGTACACCCGCAATGGTATCGTACCCCTGGCGGATGAAATGAGAGAGAACCGTGACAAGATCAAGGTTAAAGTCATCCACGATAATCACCGGTCTCTGGTAATCAAGGAACCAGCCTATGAATGACGGGATACCCTCGCGCCAGATAGAGATGCTGCCCGGAATATGCCCTCCACCAAAACTGGTGGGTGAACGGATATCGACGATCTGACATCCGGATTTCCTGAGCCGGTTGACTTCAGCAACAGAAAGTTCTTTCAGATCCGGTAGCCGGTGAAGGATTTGGGCACCTTCGAGGTTATGTTTCTCCATCTGCCGGAAATACGGAGGATAATAGGGGGACTCTGCCGACCGCTGTGAAATGAATGACTCCCGGCCCTGGGCCAGCTCCCTGTTTGTCTCTTTTTCATAGCCAATAGTCGTGAAGGGGTGATCGGCGATATCACTTCCGCATATCGACCCGGCCCCATGGGCAGGACACACGATCACACCGTCACCGAGAGGCAGGATTTTCTTATTGATACTGTCGTAGATTTTTGCTGCCATCTCAGCCTTGCGTCCCTGTCCGAAAAAGTCGGTCCTTCCGATAGCGCCGGAAAAAAGCGTATCCCCGCAAAATATCATGTACGGTCTGTCTGAAATTTCCCGGTCATACAGTGCGAGGGAGACGCTCTCTTCAGTGTGTCCCGGGGTCTCCAGTACATGAAACTCCAGTGATCCCAACTGGAACCTGTCTCCCTCAAGGATTGGATTTCCATACGCAAAAGCCAGTTGAGCACCGTGGTAAATTTCTGCTCCGCACCTCTCCTTAAGTTCCAGGGACCCGATTACATAATCCTCATTCCGGTGCGTCTCGAATATGTGGGTTATGTCCAGTTTATTCCGGCTGGCGATCCGGAGGTAAATATCGCAGTCCCTGCGCGGATCGATTACTGCAGCTTTGCCTCCGGATCCGATGAGATAGGAATTATGCGAGATACCCTCAGAAACAATCCGTTCGAATAACATCATACCCTCCCTAATCGAGGAATTATACACCCGGGCGGTATATAGGTTATGAAACAGATAAAAAAAGACGCAGCTATCGTTCTATTCCCAACAATAGGAATAATTCAGCAGGATCGGTGTTCTGTCAGCGCCGGATAACCGCCCGCGTATGAGACTGCAGATATGGTCAAGATTTACCGGGATATAACCCAGCACTTCCGCACTTACATTGATTCGACGATCCTCGAAATTGATGAACGGGTACCTGATGAGATTATTGTTATGATGATGACCGTGGATCACCCAGCCGTCAAATCCTTCCGGGGCATCCGAAGGATCGTGAACGAGACAGAACCGGAAGCCGCCGTGTTCGAACATTACCCGTGATGCAGCCCCCGGTTCACGCAAATCGTGATTTCCCTGAACAAAATTAATCTTCCCCCTGAGCTTGTTCCGGCAATATCCTTCAGAAGCATCATCACTGCCGTATTGCAGGTCTCCCAGGTAATATACACGGTTTGCAGGGGAGATCGTATAATTCCAGTTTTTTATCAGCACATGATCCATTTCCCCGACATCGGGAAAGAAAAAAGGACGGGAAGAGTAGCGAATAATATTTGCATGACCAAAATGCAGGTCTGAGATCAGGAATATGTCTGCAGGATCTGACAGCCTTGGATCCAATAGTTCGAATCCTGCCTTCTGGCGGTAGAAGGCCAGGTTTTTTTGCCACGCCTCATTGTTATGACTATGATCAGCATGTATCCAGCGTTTTTCAAGGAGATCATACTCAGCGAGAATTGAATCACCCTGCAAAACGGTGATCCTGAGTCCAGCCTCGTCAAGGGTTATCGGCCGGATTTCATTTCCGACCCTTTTTGTTATGGCGTGATATAGCCGTGAGAGTATCCGTGTAATGAAACCAGGTAAGGTGACGAGCACCTCCTCTTCCTGATTATGTGTTGTGAGCGCTGAAAAAACTGACGACGCACGGTGGAAGTCAAGACGATTTGCCACGGTCACATGGAACCATTTGCTGTCTGGCAGAGGGTCCCATGCATTGGTGCTCTGCACGAGAGGGGATAACGCACCCGCTATCGATGAGGTAAGTTTTTTTAAGTCTTCCGAAGGACAGACTCTGAATGCGATCACGCTGCCTGACATCCCCTCCCGTTTTTCCCAACCGTCGATGGTGAAGGGAACAGGATCGAAGGAATATGCAACCGTTCCGATAGCATGGAGGAGCTGAGGTACGGTAATCCCCCGATTAAGGGTCATAGGCCCGAATAATGTGACATGAGGGTGCTTTTCGATAAAAGACCCGATATCAAACACCCGTGCAATGGTAAAAATTGTTTCCCTTATCCGCCATTTTGTCCTGCCAAGTCGAATTTCTACAAGATAAGTTTCATCCATTTTCCGCAGCCCGCAATTGTAATTTCTATTAGGGGTCTGCAGGGTTAAATCTTTGATTTATGCATTTCATCGGCGCGGTGAGGAGGAGGATCCTATTACTGTGTGGTGATCATGACCGTTTACGATGACCCGTTCGGAATTGAAGGCAGATGCAGTTACCCATACCCTCATAGGAACAGCAAGTCAATTATTCCACAGCATATGGAAAATTGTCCCTCAGCAATTACGACACTCCTTTTTGACATGGATAATACCCTTTTTGACCTTGTCGGGGCACAGGTTGCCGCCTGCCAGGCCGTTGCAGAGCACCTGGGTCGGGATGACGGAAAGGATTTGTTCTCATATTTTCTGACGCCCGTCCATGGATTTGAATCCCATGAAAATATCCGCCAGTACATGAAAGAACGGAACATCTCTGTCGATGGGAGTTATCGCACTGCCTGTCAGGTGTACGAGAAAATAAAACTTCGGAACATCATCCCCTACGAGGGAATTCCTGAAACTCTTCAGTTGCTGCATGAACAGGGATATCTTATGGGAATTGTCACCGACGCGTACTCCCGGGATGCAACGCTCCGTCTGGAAAAAACAGGATTACTGCCCTATTTCTGTTGCATGGTCAGCTTTGACATGGTGAAGGTAAAAAAACCTTCACCAGAACCTTTCCTCTTCGCACTTGAAATGATGAAAGCACATGCACAGGAAGCAGTCCTGGTTGGCGACAGTCCTCACCGGGATATCGAACCATGCAGCTCGCTCGGAATCAGGACCGTCTATGCCCGGTACGGGGATCGGTTCTCCCGTGATCGAACACATGTACCTGCAGATTTTGTTATTGATATTCCTGAAGAGTTGCATGATATTCTCCTCCATCTTCAGGAGAAAGCCAGTTTTCGGCTCTGTTGAAAAGGGCATGAACCCGGGGTTAGCACCCGAACGATGAAAATCATTACACCTTGTAATTTTATGAGGGCTCCCCGCCTCAGGGCCTCTCCGAGGCACGGCGGGGCAGTGCGGTGTTTACAGCTATACATTTAGAAACTGATCCGCCGCGGGGGCGGCCCGTCGGGGGCGGCGGGGTTCATCGCAAATAATTATGAA
>Ga0105091_10001148_pt1 | contig 11411 bp, 8 predicted proteins | sample PPLLak1March2015_FD_87022 | JGI IMG/M metagenome (GOLD analysis project Ga0105091, IMG submission 87022) | Freshwater sediment microbial communities from Prairie Pothole Lake near Jamestown, North Dakota, USA - PPLs Lake P7 Core (1) Depth... | ecosystem: Environmental > Aquatic > Freshwater >... | reverse complement strand
ATCACTTGCAACTACCGGTTTCCTTGCGTCCCAGGCTTCGAGCACAACAATTCCGAAGGGCTCGTTCCGGCTAGGTACGCACACAAGGTCACAGGCATTAAACCAATCTATTACAGTATTATCCGGAGCATATCCGAGGAAGTTGCACGAATTTCCAATGCCAAGCTTTTGAGCTTGATTTTCGCACTGAGCGCGCATTTCTCCTTCCCCTATGAGTACAAACTGGGCACTCTTTTTTTTCAGGACTCTTGCCGCAGCTTCCACCAGCAGGTCAGGCCCTTTCTGATACGCCATCCTGCCTGTAAAAAGCACAACTGGGAGACATGGATGGATACCATAGTGTCTTTTGATGTTCCCCGGGTCGATCTCTCTTTTTATTTTTCCTACATTTATGCCATTAGGAACTTCCCAGAGTTTGTAATCGGGAATTTTGTAAATGTACTGAACTTCTTCCTTCAATATTGTTGAGGTCGCGATCACATCAGAGGATTCATACCCTCCGAGCCACTCCCTGTGAGATATTTCCTTTGATTCCCACCAGTCTCCGTAACGATTTCCATTACGCCCCCATTCAGTACTGTGAAAAGTCAGCACAAAGGGCAGCCCAAACTGAGCTTTTATCCTGCATAGAACGTTTACCGGATGCCAGTCATGCCCGTGAAGGACGTCAAACTCGCCTGCTGTTTCTCTTACATCCAGGAACCGGAAGTACATATTGTCGCACATCCTGTTCATCTGTTCCACTATCCCCCCATTTCGATCACAGGCAACTCCGTGATAATGGACACTATTAATTATTTCATCTTTATCTTCGCGGCTTCGTGTAAAGAGATGAACCTCATGTCCCTCTGCTGCAAGAGCCTCCGAGAGTTCAGATACGTGGGGTGAAATCCCTCCTACGCGTATCGAATATAAACTTTCCCAGGAAAACATTCCTATTCGAATCTTTTTCATAGACTCACTTACTCCTTTTTGTCATAATGGGAGTTAAGGAAATAAGTAATAAAGATTCAGGCTTTTCGCTGCCTGTTTTAATATTAACACCTTCCAGTTTGCTTAATTAATTTGTATTATTCAGTGCTGAATTCATATATTTGAGTCTGAATTCAGATCGCAACTGTCCTTCTATAGTCTATTTGCGTGCCCCCGAAACCTTCATAGACTATACACAGGTAAACGAGATCTAACCTTAATTTACGCCTTCAAAGGCCGTTTTAGCATTAAAGATACGGTCTCTATAACTTCTTGCTTTATTTCTTTTTGATTATAGATAAATATATCTCCGAATTTTTCTTAATGTTTGAACCGGTAAAAATAAATTTTTCTTCTGAGTTTTCTTTTAGAATTTATCTCTCTGACAGATCTAATTCTTCGGGCATGAGGTCCCCTCTTAAATATGACGCAGCCCTTTCAGGGGAAACTGTGTTTATATAAATCCCTGTATTCAGTTCAAACCCGGCAGTAGTGGAAAGCCTGGGAAGCAGCCGAAGATTAAGGTGATATTCAGGAGTTTTGAAAAACTGGTAAAACATGTAGTTAAAAGGCAGGTTTCCAAGAACTTTTCCATAGCTTCTGAGAACAGATCTTAAAATATCGCCAAGAGCAAATAGGAGTTTTTCACTGCAATCTCCAAGAAAGTTTACATGTTTTCTGGGCAGAATCCATACCTCAAATGGTCCAAGAGAATAGTAAGGGGAAAAAGCTATACATTCGCTATTTTCAAAGATTAGCCTGGAAGAGACTTTTTCAATATCCAAAATTGCACAGTAGGGACATTTTTCTCTTTCTCTGATAGCTTTTATTTCCCGTTCGAGTAGAGGTGGGACAAATGGAAGGGCAATGAGCTGGCTGTGAGGGTGATCTATTGAAGCCCCTGCAGCTTTCCCGGAATTTTTGAATAAGGAAACATAACGTATTTTTCCGCAAATCATGGAACTGCATGTACGGTCTCTATAAACATTCATGAGTCCTGATAGCTCAAGGTCAGAAAAATCTTCTAGCCTTCTCCCATGTAAAGGCGATTCTACAATAACTTCATGAATGCCATACCCGGATTCAGCTTGCAGGCCATTCTCTTGATATTCAATAGGGTCAGGCACAGGAGAAAGGGCAGGGTAGAGGTTTGGAAAGCAGCGAAAATCCCAGTTGTGTACTCTTTTTTCGGGGGTATCTGCAAAGATCTTCCCATTTTTATATACCGCAATAGCTAGGGGAGTACTTTCCTCAGCTCCCCCACAAAAAGAGCAACTTACAGGACTGCTTTTTCCGGAATCTTCAACTGCTTTTGTAAAGTCTGAAGGTCTTTTAGCTCTTTCCTGGGCAATTATGCAATACTCGGAAAGAAAATAATGCTTTCTAATTTCTGACATCTAAAGAAAACCTCATTGGTTTCTCTTTGCTCCTTTTTACTTACTTTTTACTTCCTTTTACTTCCATTTTACTTCTTTTTACTTCCTTTTACTTCTTTTTACTTCCATTTTACTTCTTTTTACTTCCATTTTACTATTCCTTCTAACTTCCTATTACCGTTCTCTCTTCCTTTTCAATATTTTTCTTTTTATTTCGGTATTGTATTCTCTCTTTTTTTCTAAAGAGTCCTTTGGGACTTTTTCAACTTCAAATTCACCTTTTGCCGTCAGTGTTTTCCTACCTGCAGAAGCGCGTTCCGCTCATCAGTTCGTAATACTGCTGAGCAGGCTCTTTCCAGCCCATATCTTTTGCAAGGAGGAAGGCTTCCCTGCAGAGAAGCCTGTACTTCACCCTATCGTCTATGAAATTCCGTGTAAAATAACTGACTGCAAGGGCGTAATCAAGGACTGTCTCATAATAGGAAAGATCAATGTTATTTACGACTATAACTCCCCCAAGGCCTTCTACCAGAGGCTCGATGGCCTTGACAGCATCGCTGAAACCGCATACCTGGCTGACCACGCTCGGGGTCCCTTCTTTTCCGGCTTCAAGTCCGGTAAGGAGGAAGGGATCATAACGTGAGGGAAAGATACCTGCACAGCAGCCTGCCATAAAATCCCCAACTTCCATGCCGAGTCCTCTATCGGATATTGAGAGAATCTGAGGATATAGAACTGCTGCAACTGAACACTTTCCCCGTACCATTTTCGAAAAATCCAGCCCTTTCTTATCAATCATCTGCTGAAGTCTCAGTTCGTTTCCCACAAGCACTTCATCTGGCAGGTTAACAGGAAACCCTTCAGGGAGGTTGGTTTTGGGGCCTTCTGAAGCAACAAGGAAACAAATAACCCGGATTCCTTCTTCCATGTGCCCTTCCAGAATGCTGTTTTTTATTATATGATCAAGAGCTACAAGGGAATCAAGAAGCTCAGGATACCCTTTATTTTCCACTTCTATCCGGGAGATTGTAAAAATTGGGATTATCTTCTCGGGTTCTATCCTTTCCCCCCCGTGGTATTTGTACAGGTTTTCTGAAAGGAATTTTCGGATCTTTTCAAGGCAACGTTCTTTCAGGTTCCAATCTATCTTATCCGATTGTATAGTTATCCCGTTTCTGATTACAATTCCGTTAATCCCGTAAAAAAGCCTGGCCTCCTGTCGGGTAGACTCCCCTACCGCGGTAACTGTATCTGCATATAAGGCAAGAGCTTCGAGAGCAGCCAAATTTTCCGGCACTCCAGGAGGCCATGTGCTGTCATTGTTCTTCCTTTTTTGAATGGAATTGTATCCTGCAGTCCTTCCCGGAAGGGTAGCATGCAGGGTTGCAATGGTATTTACCGGAACTCCTAGCTTCTTAAGCCTGGCTACCGCATAAAATACCCCAAATTCATGGCAGTGCAGGGAAACACCAGGGCAGGGACTAAAACTCTGAACTGAATCTGCCTCTTCTGTCCCCGCTTTTGCAATTTCCAAAGCCGAGCCTATGAGAAGCCGGGCAAGCTCGGAAATTGCATAAGAAAGGGAAAGGTAATGAGTATATTCCGGACCATTTGACATGCTCTCATATCTCAAGGAATCAAGCCCAAAATGTTCATAGGCCTCCGCTTTGATTCTGCTTTCGAGTGTCGTCTCCTTTCCCATGTATGTTGAGAGTATCTTCCCGAAATCAGAGGTTTGAAACTGCAGGTAACCTATTCTCGTATTCCCTACATATTTTTCTCCTGTAAACACTTTGATACCTGAGTCTTCAAGGGACTCAAGGCTTTTACGGAGCTCTCCGTCAATATCGAGGGGGCCAAATTCCTCCAGACTCGTAATCCGGTTCATCCCCCGATTCCAGTCCGCACCTCTGAACCCATAGTAAGGACCCACAACAAGTATCTCAGTATCGCCTTTTGTTTCCAATTCGCCGGAATCGAAGAGAGACGCAAGGGTATTTGCCTCTCCATTAATAACATTCCAAATTCCGCCCATTTTATTCGATTTAGGGCCTGCCTCTTCTCCGGCAATTATGAAGAAATGGTTTGTCAAATCCTGAATCCCCCAATGCCTTTTGCCATTCAGTTCCGTATTTGTATTTTATTTACGTGTGTATTAAAACCTATCACTCGAAAAAGAAGACTGTCAGGAAAGTAAGATACAGAACAAATCAAAATCAGAGACCTGTAAACCTTCCTGAAGCTGCTGAAAAACGAAGCCGATATCTTTCGGATAATACGCCTGAATAAATAAGAGTACCTTTCACTTTGCTTTTTTTGGCTGTTGTTTCAATGATTACGGGATGAAAGATGTACTAATTTGGTTTTCAATAATATCACAATACTGATCGTGGATTTTTATGAAGGCCCGAATGTGCTTGGATATTCTCAAGATTTAAAAAAGAAGAAAACACTGAAACAGGAACTAGCACTTATGCTGACTGAAAATACCGTTCAATGATGATTATCCTGGTTCAAAGGAAATGCCTGTTCATACTACAGAAATGGAATCTTTTGGCGCGATTTGAGACTCCAGTTATGTATACTTATTAGAAGTAATGGACTTTTAGTACTTTTTGTGGTTTAAATACTAAAAAAATTAACTTTGTATCGCAAAATTTTAATAGATTCCCACCTCACTCAGTCGATTAATTGACGAGGATTTAATAATAGATTCTAAAATGATTATTGCTATTTAAAGATTGACAAAAAAACCCCTGTCAGACAAACATGTAAATACAACTTAACAAAAAGATTCAACATATCTATTCTGGGTGGTGAGGTTTTCAGTTGATATTTAAAAAAATACCCATGCATATTTACGAAAACTTTCATAAAATGTTTAGTGGGGTAAATGAAAATACTTTTAGTACCTGCAGGGAATGTGGGGGAGCATGCGAGTACAATAAGATCGGAACCCTGCTTCCCGGAGAAAAAGAGTATATAGCAAAGGAAATGGGTATAAGTGTTTATGAATTTAAAATTCGCTATCTGGACATTCTGAGAATGGATGATGGAACTCGATTATATGTATTAAAATTAGGGAAGTTGTGCCCTTTTTTAAATAAAGAAACTGAAGAATGTGAGTGCCGGAATTTTAAGCCGGTATTTTGTAAAGTATATCCTGTTGTTTTTACTGTTGAAGCTGAGAGAATAAAGTTTACAATGGATAACTGGTGTAAATTATCGCAAAAAAAGGCGTTCAGGATTTATTTTGAGACAGCCGTACCTATTTTATTAAGCCTTCCAATCCCTATAGAGTGGTTCAGGTGCGTGGCTAGCTATGATAATCTCTGTTTTGACTATAATCAGCTGGAAAAATACAGGAGTGAAAAAAAGAGGGGGGAGGTTTTTTCGCCGGAAGAAATATTAGGCTCGGAGAAAACAGAGATAGAAACTGCCAGCTTATGCATTAATTTTATTGAAAAAGCTGAAGAATCTGCGTTTTGATATTCTCTGAAAAGTGTTTATTCATACAAGAAGTGATTCTTCATACAGAAAGAAGTTTACTCATATAAAAAGTGATTTATCCAAAATATCATATAGGCTCAAGACCTGAAGCCTTCGATGCTAAGCTTTTTTTTGCTTGAAAACTTTAAATTTTCAGCAGCTATATTTTCTGATTTAGTCAGGTACTTCCATCGATATCTCTATTGCCGTTTAACGGAATTGCGAAAGCAAAAGTACTTCCCTCTCCAATATTGCTCCTGAACCAGACATATCCGCCATGCAGGTGAACAATCTGCTTAACTAACGAGAGACCAAGCCCCGTTCCCTGGGATCTTTTGGAGGAAAAAGAATCAATCTGGCTAAAGGGTTTAAAAATTTTGTTATGGTCTTCAGCTTTGATACCTATTCCGGTATCATTAACTGTTATTTCCACCATGTCTCCTTTTTTTCTCGCCCCTATTTTTACAAGACCGTTCTCATACGAAAACTTTATAGCATTATCTACGAGGTTGTACATTATCTGAATAAATTTGTCTTCGTCTGCACGGACGGTAGCAAGATTGCTATCCATATCGATTTCAATTTTAATATTTTTCCGGTCTGCGATGGGAGACAGGAGGTTTTTAATCATATTAAGCTTGGCAGTAAGGTCAAAATCATTATAATTGAGCTCTAGTTTTCCGGCTTCTACTTTGGAAAGATCCAGTATGTCGTTGATTAGATGGAGAAGATGCTTTCCGCTTTTCGAAATATTGCTAACGGCCTTTAGTTGTTTTTCGCTCAATTCTCCATATGCCTGCTCATACAACAGGTCAGAGAAGCCTATTATCGAATTAAGAGGAGTCCTCAGTTCGTGGCTTATATTTGCCAGGAACTCGCTCTTGGTACGGTTTGCTACTTCAGCTATTTGCTTTTCCTGAAGAAGTTTTTCTGCTACTTTTTTTTCCGTAATCTCCCTGCAGGTTTCCAGAATCCCTATAATCGTTCCATCTTCTTCAGTTACCGGGATTGCCTGGACAGACCAGACCCTACCGTCTTTTGCAGTAAATTCCCATGACTTTTTATTGCCTACTACAAAGATCTGCTCTAGCTGGATATACTCAGATAAAGGACAGCTGATATCCAGAGTAGATTTAAGACACATTCCTACTGCCTCTTGAAGGCTCATCTTCATATACTCAAGGGCAGCTTTATTTGCCCAGATGATATCAAAGTGGGGATTTACGAAAACAACCAGTTCATTCAATGAGTCCAGCAGGACTTTCTTTTCTCGCTCCTGTGCCTTTAATTCCTGTTCTGCCAGATCTATTTCATTTAACATTCCGTTTATTTCCCTTGACAGGCGATAAAGCTCATCATTGTCTTTAAGGGTTAACCTTTTGGAAAGATCCTTTTCCGACCTGACTTTTGTAACAAAATCATCCACTTCGACTAGTCTTGAAATGAATAACCTGTCAAGAGCAATCTTGACTCCTACCCCTGTCAGGAGTCCGGTTAACAAAAGGAGTAAATACATCTGATTTAGTATTGTCTCGCCATGTGCATAGAGATCTCTTGGAAAATCCGCCCTCATAATAAATGCAGGCTGGCCTGAAATGTCCTTGAATTCAAAATAACCTGCAATTTTCTCTTCACTAAGGGATTCGATAACGGGTCTGCTTGGATTTTCGGGGAAATTATTAAGCTTTGCTTGAAAATCAGGAGGCATATCTCTATCTACTCTGTGCATTAAAAGAGAAGAGCTGGTGATTTCTTTGAAAGATTCAAGAAGTGAATCGTCAAAGTATCTTCCAAAAATCAAAGTTCCCCTTGAAGGTCCTAGATACTTTGTTGTAAGAATAGGATGACAGGAGATGAACATAGGATCTTCATCAAGTAAAACAAAGCCGCTTATTTTGTCTTTATCATTTTTTGTGAGAAGAGTACCGTTTTCTATCAGTTTAAGTAGCTCTTTAGGGACCGGTTTTTCCTTTTCGGTATAAGTATCTACCGATTTTGCGTAGACTACGGACCCGTTATTATTTACAAAAATCATCACATTAATTCTAAGTGATGCAAGAGTCTCATTTTGAATGTCAACATCTATATATTTTTGATTCCCATCTTCGATAAACTTATATGTATCATCCCAGCAGGCCCAATCCTGATTTATGTAATCAAGATATCCCTGTTGAGTCAAAACGGCATTCTGTACCTTTTCTACATTCTGCAATGTGTCTGTCTGTTCAAGCTCCAAAAAGTTTGAAAGCTGCATCTTATGGGTTAAAGTAAATGCCGCAGTAAGCACGGCAAAAATTAAAAGGGTTATTATAAGAACCTTTTTACTAATGTCTATTCCGGACACCCCACGTGACTTGAAAATTAAAGGGAGCTTGTATGTAAAAATATTATTTAATTAAAAAGGAGAGAAAGTATATAAGACTAAGTAGACATTGTAAATAAATTCACATACAAGTCCCACTTTTTTGCTTTGCTCCCTTCCGGAGTCTAATAGAAAAATGAGAATGAATTTAAATCATCATTGTTAAGAATTTAAACCAAAATCTTGGTTAACTAAGCTCTGGATTACTTTCCAGTTGTACTATTTCGGGCAGCAAGGTAAGACTGTTCTGCAATTTCCATATTTCCTTTAAGGCAGATAATTTTCATTTCAAATTTGCGGGCAAATTCCTGAACATTTTCGTGAAATTCAGAACTATTCGCAAATCCGGTATCTATCTTTGCAGCCAGGCAGTATAGAGAGTTTTTCAGATACTTGTTGTTAAACTCCCGACCTTCTGCTTCATTTTCCAGCTTCTTCCAGCTCGAAGCCCACATAGGAGTCAAATAAATAGTTCCCATACCTCTGAATTCAATCATGGTTCTGGCATAAGACTCATTTCCTCCGAGAGCTAAACTGATACAGTCTTCTATCATCTCTCCGTCTTTATCCTTCAGGAAGGATAGCGGACATCCAAGATCTGCAAAGTCATCTTCCAGCTTTCCGAAAGTATGCCCGCAACTGCCATAAAAAATAAGTATGTTATCCGAAAAAGGTGCCATCTCCCGAATACTTTCGTACACTTTTGTTTTCAATTGTTCAAGATCCGAGTGCAAGCCCAGTCTCAACAGGTTTACGACAACGGTTACCTCGTTCATTTCCTTTAATTCTCTTTTTTCGTTGATCTGTTTGAACACGGGAAGTAAGGAAAGAAATTTCATGAGTGCTCTTGAATTAAGACTTTGTCCATCTTTTAGAAGCATTGGGACTCTATCCAGAAAAGCTGTTGTGGGAGTACAGTTTTTCGACTTAAGCTTGCGCAGAAATTCCAAATTGCTCCGGCCTTCCACAACAATTAGCTGCTTGAGTTCGGAATCTTTCGATAATACATGTACAAGCTCGTCTTCGAGCATTCCGCAGGCAATAATACTTAGTACAGGCATGTTTTAGAACTTCCTTGTAAAGTATTCATCCGATATGTCCACGGTTAAAAGCACCAGTAAATCAGAAAGAGAGTAAGATAAGAGTAATGAAAGAGAACAAGCGTTGATGGGAAAAGAAGTATGCTTCTTTTCGGTTCTATTTTTCCCGCTTCTCTCTATAATCACGCGTCTTATAATTTTATTTTTCTTACCATTTTATATTCTTACCATTTTATTTCTTACTGTGTTGTTTCTTACCATTTTATTTCTTACTGTGTTGTATCTTATCGTTTTATCTTAATATTCTATTATTAAATATTTTATTTCATATTTAATAATATTCTATTATTTTATTCCATATTTATTAATACTCTATTATTTAATATTTTCATTTAATTTTCTTATTAACTCGCTTCTTCATTTTTGAGCTTGCAGGGATCTTTTTATCAGGAGTAACTCCATAATATCTTGTCCTTGCCGCTCCCCAGATACAACCATTTTTCCCGAAAATCTTCAGTTCAACTTTCTGGATAGCCTTGCAAATTTTATTCCCTTCCCTTGCACCCTTGCAAATTATGCAGAACTTTTCACAAAAAACAGGAGGATTTTCTTTAGCTTCAGCCATCTCAACCTCTTGCCGTAAGATTATTTTCATATCCGGATACTTTCGGGTGCATGTCTAGATACGGCAGTCTCTGTGCACCTATAATTTGTGTTTCGATCAGAGCAATTTCTTTCCTGCTTCCGGGCCGGGTGAGCACTGGAAGACCTCACTGATCTTGACTTCTATGAGGTTCTTTGCAGGAAGCCCTGGTTTTGCTGCGTGTACAATTGCCTTCATTTTCTCAAACTTCTCTCCGGAATCAATAACTTCCGCTTTACCCTTTATCTGGAAGCAACCACCTGTATCCGGACCCCATATGTAAATAGCAATATTGGGGTTTTCTTTTAAGTTTGTCAGAGATTTAAGCATGAAATTGTCTGCAATCCAGATTGTTTCATCATCCACAAGCTGGCAGAACCCCATCGGTACTACGTTTGGAATTCCATCCTTCGAGGCTGTAGCCACAGGAAAAGCCTTTACTTTTGAAAAAGCAGTTTTCATCTCTTCACTTAATTTTACCATAGTAATCACCATCAAGATGGTTGCAGTATAAATTTATATAGTTAAGCGTTAGAATTATGTATCGAACTTTTTATTTGTGTATTTTAATGACCTTTCAGGACAAAAAGACCTTGTAAAATACTGTTTAAAGGAGAAGAGGTAAAATATTGAGGTTTAAGAGCAATATCAGGGATCTGGGAGTAAGAATACTGGAAAAGATCGGTTCTGAAAACGAAAATATTATTAACTGGAAAAACTGGTTGCAGAAATACAATTTTTCCCCTGAATACGCGGACGATCCGTATGCCTGGCTTACAGACGTACTTGCGCTGAAATCCGTAGATACCGGAAACTACGGGGTTGGAAGTATTATGGTAAGCTCCGGGCATAAGATTGTAGCCATGGGACATAACCTGGTTTATTTTCCTTTTTTTCGAAGCGACCTGCATGCGGAAATGGTAGTTTTAAACCACTTTGAGGAAGAGAATCCGCAAATTACCAGCCTCAAAGGATATACTTTATATACCTCTCTGGAGTCCTGCCCTATGTGCCTGATCAGGCTGATATCTTCCGGTATAAATAGGATTTTTTACACATCCTCTGACCCTATTGGCGGGATGGTAAATGGAATGTCTCTTCTGCCTCCTCTCTGGAAAGAGCTTTCAGGACCACAGCTTTTTGCAGGGGCGCACTGTTCCACAGAGCTTTCAAAAGCTGCAACCGAAATTATGCTTATCAATTCAGACGAATTGCTTGAAATTCTTAGAAAACGCCGTGAGTAATATTTCTCAATACAATTCGGCAGCCGGATTTTAATACGTGAGAGAAACAGGAATTTAATACATGCGAGAAATTACTTTCATAGGATTATTACTTTTATAGGATTATTACTTTTATAGGATTATTACTTTTATAGGATTCAGGATTTTTTAAAGAATACTTTTCTCAAAAAACAGGCAGGATTATATAAAAGTGCCGTATATATAATGTAAAAAATACACCATGTTGTGTGTTATTAAGTGTAAGTGGGGAAGGTACATTAAAAAAACTGGAATTCCTTTAGTTCT
>Ga0105091_10001147_pt1 | contig 11412 bp, 9 predicted proteins | sample PPLLak1March2015_FD_87022 | JGI IMG/M metagenome (GOLD analysis project Ga0105091, IMG submission 87022) | Freshwater sediment microbial communities from Prairie Pothole Lake near Jamestown, North Dakota, USA - PPLs Lake P7 Core (1) Depth... | ecosystem: Environmental > Aquatic > Freshwater >... | reverse complement strand
TTTGGTCCTCAACATCCCGTTTTACCCGAACCAGTATCGTTAAAACTTGAAATTGACAACGATGTTGTTGTTGGAGCACTTCCCTCACTGGGCTACGTGCACAGAGGGCTTGAGAAATTCATAGACACAAAGGACTACAATCAAACCACGTATATTTGCGAGAGAATATGCGGAATATGCAGTGCCCTCCATGGTATAACTTATACAAAGGCAGTTGAAAAACTATTCGATGCCGAGATTCCTGAAAGGGCGGAGTATATAAGAGTGATAGTCGGTGAACTCAACAGAGTTCACAGTCACCTCCTCTGGCTTGGCCTGTTTGCCGATGGTTTTGGATTTGAAAGCCTCTTCTATGAATGCTGGAAGTACAGAGAGACAGTATTAGATGTACTGGAGAGAATCACTGGAAACAGAGTTATACATTCAATATCCAAAGTCGGAGGAGTTACCAAAGATCTGACTAAAGAAAATATTGATATGATTCTGAAAATGCTTGATACAGTGGAATCTCAAGTTAAAGATATCGAAAAAGTGTTCGTAAATAATTACACTGTTAAGCAGAGACTTGTAGGATTAGCTACAATGTCAAAACAACTAGCATATGAGGCTGGAACTGCCGGTCCTACACTTAGAGGAAGTGGGAACGCAATTGATGTAAGAAACACATCAGACTGGGATATATATAGGGATCTCGGTTTTAAGACAGCTGTCGCGAATGAGGGAGATTGTTACGCCAGAACTAAAGTAAGAATCGATGAATTATATGAGTCGATTAAGCTGATAAGGAATGCGATCTCCAAGATGCCTAATGGTGAAATTGCAACACCCATAAAGGGCTTCCCTACTGGTGAAGCGATTATGAGAACAGAGCAGCCCAGAGGTGAAGTTGTATATTATGTGAAAGGTAATGGTACTAAAAACCTGGAAAGGCTTAAAGTAAGAACTCCTACCTTTGCAAATATTCCTTCGCTGTTACTGACACTCCCGGGAGTAAAACTCGCTGACGTCCCTATAGTTGTACTTACTATAGATCCCTGCATTAGCTGCACTGAAAGATAAAAAGAAGGGTGATATAATGGGTATGTTAAATCTTGTTCTAACAAACATTTCTCGTAAACCTGCTACCAGACTTTACCCCTTCGAAATAAGGGAACCTTTTAAAGAATTTAAAGGAAGGATTGTTTTCAATCCTGAAAACTGTATTCTCTGCGGGATATGCCAAAAGAAATGTCCCCCTGATGCAATTACAGTTACCAAAGCCGATAAAATGTGGGAAATTAATTTATTTCGATGCATTATGTGCACCGAATGCGTTGTTGGTTGCCCGAAAGATTGTCTAACAATATCTAATGAAAGGGCAAAAACTGGTGCAAAAGAAACTGTTAAAGTACTGGTTCCGAAAGTAGACACTCCAAAAGCTCCAAAAGCAGCTTCAAAATAAGAATTTAATTTAAAATTTATTCTTTTTTTGATAATGCTTTTAATTTTAAAATAAATAACCTGAAAAACAATACGGAATTTTCTCCGGTCTAAACATGGCAGCTAAGGGAATCCTTCTCCAGGATTCCCTCAAAAGCCTTCAGGTAAAAAAGTATTTTTGATTTATGTTGCTGTTTTTTAATAAGTACTGTTTTTCTAATGAGTGCGTTTTTCTAATGAATATTGTATTTATCTAATAAGCTTTTACTTTTGTCTAATAAGTTTTTACTGATTACTATACTTCGTTTAAACTGCGAGATCTTTACTTTACCGCAGTTCCCACATCAGTCCCCACAGCAGCACCTTTTCTTTTCTTCGGGTTTCTCGGGTTCTTTTTGCTGAAAAATCGAGTCATAAACGTTCTTGCCGTAAATGTTTGTCCAGCCGATCTGGGAACCGGCCGCTATGAACATAGCAACGGCAATGGCTTCGGCAATTTCCTGTTTACTGGCCCCGTGCGCAAGAGCCCTTTGCGAGTGGACATCTACACAGAACTGGCAGCGCATAAGGACTGAAGAAGCTATTGCAATCAATTCTTTGTTCTTGCGGTCAAGCGCCCCCTTCTCAAAGATGGATTCCCTCATATTTCCGAATGCTTCAGCGGTTTCAGGCAAAATATCGTTCAGGAATGACATTTTCATCCTCCGGTTTATTCAAAGCTTCGAACTTATAAAATACCAGAAGCCAAAAATCAAAGAAAATTGATATCCGAATTAGTTTTAAGAGAGACCACCGCGTTTGCGAGTTAATTTTTAAGCTAAATGAGAGGCAGAACCTGATTTCCCACCACCTGACAATCCTGAAAAACTGCGAGATCGTCGAAGCCTACAGCAGCTCAAGATGGCATTTTTACAGGTTGAACCCTGAGTTTGGAAATATCCTGAGTATTATATCGCAGGTGCAGAACAAAAAACCAAAACAAATCTCAAAGGAAAACAGATGAATTTGAGCAAAGATCAGAAGACAGTACCATAATAATATAGTATCGGAATTATTGATTTAACAGATTTAACACTAAATGGCCCTGGATACAATTGATTTAAGGCAGCCAGTTTAAGAGATAATTAATTTGAAACACAGTATTTAAGGTATGATTAGTCTTAAAAATAATTGATTTAAGACTAATCATATCTTAGAGACAATTAATTCAAGATATAACTGATTCGAGATTGATTTTTAAGATAAGAATTATGAATAACAAAAGAAACAAGCTTCTTACTCTCTCAAGATTGCTGCCCTTATTCCTGCCGGATCCAGGCCATAGGAATGTCAGCTTCCAGCCCCCCTGTTTTGCCGGAGATTCGCTTTTCAAGCCTGCCTTCAGCCCTGAAACCAAATTTCGTATAAAATCTTATGGCTCTTTGATTACTTTCCTTTGCAATGAGTTCAACCCTTTGGATTTCAGGATACTTTAATTTTATTTCCTGCAAAAGGGTTCCGAAAAGTAATGTCCCTATCCCTTTACCCTGATAGTCCGGATGTACAGCTATTGTAAGGTCGCTGAAAAGGTGCGAAAAAACCCTTATACCCGGGCTACATGTGTGAACCTCCGCGATAAGGGTTCCTGGATTTGAGGGATCTTCAATTGCAAGAATAATGCCTGCTTCAAGGCATCTCTCGATAAAGTTTCGTACATAGGCTTCGGTGACCTCATCAGCTTGCCTTGCGATTCCGCCCGAACGGGCTGCTACAGCCCTGTAAAGCGTCATAACTTTATGCAGGTCCGAAAGTTCGGCTCCCCTGACACTGTATTCCAGTTGCATTTTACCCAATCCCCTTTTTTAAGAAAAAAATCAGTATGACAGTATTAAAGCATATCCCTATTTGTGCCAGGATACAGGGAAGGCTGCCTTGAATCAGACCTGAATCGGAAACTCAGATAATACGGCAGAGAATCCGGAAAGAGATTTTTCCCGTTGCAAGAAAAATCAATATATAAATTGCGTAATATATGTGCATGCAAAACTCTGTCTAACAGCGCTAAAAATAGTTTTAAGAAGGTTAATTCAGAATTCCTTTAATGACTATCACTGGCTGCAGAATCATTCAGATCCCTTTAATGACCGTCATTGGCTGCAGAATCTTCGAAGATAAGGTATAATATATAGAAAAAGATCCTGAGCTTACTCAGGAAAAATTCAGGAGAAATATATAATCCTGTGGGTTACTCCGAAAAATTCCAGAAAACACATTATAGAGCCTGAGAATTTAGTTAAGCTTTTATTCTTTCCTCTAGCATGTTAATACTGAAAGAAGGAAAAGATGAACAGGAGATGAACCGGCTGACGAGCAGAATTCCTTTTTCCAATACAGGCCAGGAAACTAATTTTGACAAGCAGTGGGCTTTTGAAATTGCTTATTTTACCCAGCATATAGGAACTGATATCAGGAATCTCGGAGATCTTCTGAACGCCAGGGATTATGTTGAGTCGCGCCTCCTAGCATCAGAGATGAAACAGAGAGCAGAATATGAAAAAACCATCCAGCCTGACTTCAGGACTTCGGACGGCCTTATAAAAGCCCGAAAGCTATTCAACAGTTTTCTGGATGAGTGCGTTAATTTTGCCGAGCTTTTGAAAATCACAACAATACAGGAAGAAACCGGGTGTGAAGAAGTGCTGGATAAGCCCGAACAAATCAGGAACTCAATCGACAGGCTGAACCTGCTTAAAGAAATGCTGACCGATGAACTTGGTTTTCGCGGCTGGTACTACTAAACAGGCTGTGGTGCTATTGAACAGGCCGTATAAGAACGTTTTTTATATTCCTATCTGTAAGTGCTGCCTGTAAATTTCTAAGCATTATTTTAATCTGTAATCACTCTCTTTAATATGCAACCGCTGCCTTTAACCGTAATCATTTCCTGTAACCGTCATTTCCTGAAAATGACTGGCACTGGCTCAGGGGCTGTTCCGGACAATAGAAAGCTTTATCAGTAAGTACCTCCTTAGAGGGGTAGCAAAGGGTTATATACAGGAAAAGGGGTTACAGGGTAACTATCAAGTTAAAGGTTATTTAATCTAAATTATCTAATCTAATAATTCAGTCTGCCTGTATCACAGGGAAGAACTCAAAAAAGCGTCCGGAACTTATCCAAGAAAATCGAATTTTTGCTGTATAAGTTTTATGTAAATCGGTTGTGAATTTCCCTGGTCCTTAGGCACCTTCTCGCATTCCCGGGGATATTAACCATTTATACGGCGTGTTTACCTGTTTTTAGCTGGTATCATGTACCGGTTTGATAAGTGGCCTCTTCCGTAAAGGATACTGCCGGGTATGCGGCAGCGTATATGAGCAGCAGGTCTGCAAGTTGCATGATCTGTTAAAAAATAATCGTAAATGTTAGAGTGAGTACATGGAAAAATTAGCAAAATTTAAGGCATTGGGGCTTTCAGACAGTACGTTAAAAGCCCTCAAAAAGAAAGGGTTTGAAGAACCAACCCCAATTCAGGAAAAGGTCATCCCGCTTTTTTTGAAAGGAGATTGTGATATTATAGGGCAGGCTCAGACCGGAACCGGAAAAACAACGGCTTTCGGAGCACCCATTATAGAAAAAATTCCTGAGAAATCAGGAAAGGTGCAGGCAATAGTCCTGACTCCAACTCGAGAACTGGCAATCCAGGTCTCAGAAGAACTCAACTCCCTGAAAGGGGACAAGAAGCTGCATATCGTCCCGATTTATGGGGGACAATCCATGACCCAGCAACTCAGGATGCTGAAAAGCGGAATTGACATCGTTGTGGGAACCCCTGGAAGGATCATCGATCATCTTGAGCGGAAGAGCTTGAACCTGGAGCACATTGCGTATTTCGTGCTGGACGAAGCCGACGAAATGCTCAATATGGGCTTTATTGATGAAATTAAGGAAATCTTAAAGGCAACCGGACCTGAAAAGCGAATGCTTTTCTTTTCGGCTACAATGCCAAAGCCAATCCTTGGCATCGTCAAGAAATACATGCAGAACTACGAGCATGTTGCCATTGAGAAAGAAGAGCTTGTCGCAGACCTGACCGAACAGATCTACTTCGAAGTCCAGGAGAACGACAAATTCGAAGCCCTGTGCAGGATTATCGATATTGAAGACGAATTCTACGGGCTTGTGTTCTGCAGAACAAAGACCGATACTGCCCAGCTCGCCCAGAAACTTGGGGACAGGGGATACTCAGCCGATGCCCTGCACGGCGACCTTTCCCAGAATGAGAGGGAAAAGATCCTGAACAAGTTCAGGAAGCAGAAGATCAACATCCTCGCGGCGACTGACGTTGCAGCAAGAGGTATCGATATCATGGACCTGACCCATGTTATCAACTATACTCTCCCCCAGGACCCTGAGTCTTATGTACACAGGATAGGAAGGACAGGAAGAGCAGGAAAGCAGGGAACTGCTATTACCTTTGTTACATCCAGCGAATACAGGCGGCTCACTTACATAAAAAAGACTTCAAATTCAGAAATGAAGAAAGGAAAACTGCCTGAGATTAAAGATGTGATTAAAGCCAAAAGGACAAGAGTAAAAGCCGAACTTGATTCTACCATAAAAATGGAAGAATACGGCGACTGCCTTGAGATGAGCGAAAAGCTCCTCAATGAATACCCTGCAGAAAAGATCCTGGCTGCACTTCTGAAGTACGCTTTCAAAGAACAGTTCGACGAAAGCATGTACGCAGAGATTTCCGGCAGCTCTTATGTCGATAGAAAAGGCAAAACCAGGCTATTCATTGCTATGGGAAAAGTCGACGGCATGACCCCTGACAAGCTGTGCGAGTTCATTCAGGAAGAGACAGGAGACAACGAACTGAAAATAAGGGACGCAGAAATTTTCCCCCACTTTTCCTTCGTAAGCGTACCTTTTGCCCAGGCTGAAGCCTTACTTGAAATTTTCAAAAACAAACAGAGAGGAAGAAAACCCTTTGTTGAACTTGCCCAGAAATCGAAAGGAAGAAGTTCAAAGGGCGCTGGTGAATCTCGCGGTAGCACTCATAGCGACTCTCGCGGTGGCACTCGCAGCGATTCTCGCAGCGGCTCTCGCAGCACGAGCAGCACAGGTTATACGAGAAACACGAAAAGTACGAAAAGAAAAGAATCTTCGTACTAATTTCATTTCTTTTTTCAGGATTCCTGAGACTGTAAAGTTTCAGGAAATCCGACAAATTCCAGGAGTAATTATATTATCCTGACTCTTATTTTTAGACTAATTTCTAAAATCCTAAATATCTGTAATCTTTTGTATGACAGTTTCTATGACAGTTTCTTTACCTGCATACGAATTTTACCTGCATACGAATAAGTGTGAAGCGCAAATCTGCACAAAAAGTAAACCAAACTATTTAATGCAGTAAAACCCAGCCTGCATATAAGAGTACCAGAATAACTCCACAGTCCTGAATCCTGTTTCTCTCAAAAGCTTAAGATGCTCTTCAATAGTTATAGGAAAATACTCCGTGTCAAAGCGCTTCAGATGCTCTTCTATTTCTCCTTCACTCCTGCCGTGGACTTCCTGGAAATTGCGCCAGTACCGCTTTCCTATGGTAATGCCCTCTTCGGTTAGCGGCCTGATATTCTCAAAGGTAATATAAATTCCACCTTCTTTTAAAAGGCTGTAACACACACCAGTGGCTTTAGCCCTACCTTTGCGGGTAAGGTAGTGATGGCACTGTATGGCAGTGATAACATCCGATTGTTCTTCCAGTTCCTGAGAGAAATCCTGGGTAGGGGAAGCGTTCAGAAACTCCAACCTGTCGGCAGGGCAGGGTGATAGTTTTTTCCTTGCCTGGTTCAGCATACCTTCCGAAGGATCAAGCAAAAGGAATTTTGTTGCGGGAAATTCTTTAATTGCCTTATTGACCAGAAATCCGGTTCCGCATCCGGTATCCATCCATATTCTGGGACTGGATGGCAGGGATTTGACGAAATTGATAGTTTCCTGATGAAAACAGGAGTAGTAAGGGAGAACATCGTATATCCGGGCGTCAAAATCCTCAGGGAGATGAGGGGTAGCATTAGGGGCAGGTTTTGAAGGAGTCATGGCAGTAGGGTCCTTTTAAATCATTATCTAATTGAAGATTATTTCTTTTTTTAGAAATGAAGGCAATTAATATTTTCCTTGAAAGTACACCAATCTTTTGTCCAAATCTCAATTAAAGCCGCAAAAAGCCATATACCTAAGGAAGAGAATTTAAAGCGCCTTCTGACATTTATAGTAGAGTTTCCTCCTTATACCTTTAAAGGAAGTTATCTATTCTGGCCATTTCAAATCATCTTGAAATAACTATTTATATTTAATAATTTCAAATATTATTGCCTACTATTACCCTATCAATACTTGTTTATCCTGAAGTCTATATTCTTACTTAGTTATTTGGAAGAGAAATCACAATTTATCAAAAGGTATTTCCAGAGGAAGAAAAAAGGAGTTATTTTTATCATGCATTATAGCCTTGGGATTGATGCTGGAGGCACTTATACCGATGCGGTGCTTATAAGGGACTCGGACGGAGAGATTATAGACTCGAACAAAGCCCTTACGACCTATCCCGATCCCATTGGAGGCATTAAAAACGTAATTGATGGCCTCAATCCAGAATATCTCAAAAACGTAAAGCTGGTTTCGGTTTCAACGACCCTCTCCACAAATACCATTCTTGAAGGCACGGGTTTCCCTGTGGCCCTGATCCTTATAGGAGACCATCCGCTTGAAAAGGAGCTGCCGGCCGAACACGTGCTTCTTGCTGCCGGCGGGCACAACCACAATGGAGAAGAGGTTGCTGCCCTTGATCTTGAGGCTGTTGAGAAATTTGCCCTGCGGGTCAAGGACAGGGTTTCAGCCTTTGCCATATCTTCTTACTTCAGCACAAGGAATCCTGAGCACGAAATAAAAGCCAGGGACCTGGTTCTTGAGCGCACTGGACTGCCTGCGGTTTGCGGGCATGAGCTTTCCCAGGAACTGGGAGCTTACGAAAGGGCGGTAACGGCTTTTCTCAATGCGCAGCTCATTCCTATAACAAGGCAGTTCGTGCAGTCCATTATTTCGGATATCATGAAGCGCGGGATTAATGCACGGCTTCTTATGCTCAAATGCGACGGCTCGGTGGTGGGGATAAAAGATGCCCTGAAAAAACCCATCGAAACGATCTTTTCAGGCCCGGCAGCAAGTCTTGTAGGGGCATCTTACCTTTCAGGGCTTAAGACCTGCGCAGTTGTGGATGTAGGAGGCACGAGCACGGATATCTCCTCAATCTGTATGGGTGTGCCTGACCTGAGCGACGAAGGAGCCGTTGTAGGGGGCTGGAAAACCCGCGTCCGGGCGATCCGGATGGAAACAACGGCTACAGGCGGAGACAGCCATATCTGGACTGTGAATAGGGAACTTTTCCTCGGGCCCAGGCGAGTCATGCCGCTGGCAGTAGCTGCAGTAAAATATCCGCTTTTTCTGAATAATCTCAAAAGGACACCCATGCCTGTCAGAGAGGATCTTGATGAGAATATTCAGCCCACAAAGTTTTTTGTAAGATCCGGCTACCAGGCAGGAGAATTGAGCAGGGCTGAAGCCGAAGTACTGGAAGTTGTCGGGGAAGAACCGGTCTCAGTGCCCGAAATCAAAGCCCTGATCCGAAAAGACCTTCACCCCCACACGCTCGATTCCCTTATCAGGAAACGCCTTATGCAGGCAATCGGTTTCACTCCTACTGATGCCTTGCATGTGCTGGGAGAATACACAGCCTGGAACAAGGAAGCTTCCCGGGTAGGCGCAGAAAGGCTTGCAAGGCTCATGCGTATGGCCCCAGGAGAGTTTTGCACTGCCGTAAAAAAACGGGTTGCCAGGAACATGGCACTCCATCTACTCTCGTATATCCTGGCAGGCGTTCCGTATGCATCCATTGCAAAAGTCCTGGACGGAAACTATCCTGCAAAATTCAAACTGGATGTCCCGGTTGTGCTGCTAGGAGGACCTGTACGGGCGCACAGGAAAGAACTGGAAGAACTCATTGATGCAGAAATTCTGGTGCCTGAATACGCCGAGGTAGGCAACGCTGTCGGAGCCCTTGTAGGAAAAGGCATCAAAAGAGTTGAAATCCTGATACGGCCAGCAAGCCTGATATCCCCGGAAAAGGATTTCCTGGTCTTTTCGCCGGACAGCAGGCTGAAGTTCGATACATATTCGGAAGCTCTTGAGATTGCAACCGAACTTGGGAAAAAGCTTGTTGCGGATTATATGAAAGACTGCGGCCTTAGCGGAAACCAGGTTGAGATTTCAGTTGAGAAAAAAACGATCTCGCCTGACGGCTGGAATCACCCGCCTATGGAAACCAATCTGCTGATAATGGGAATAGGGATGCGCGGACTACATGTTTAAGGAGTAAAATGGAAGAGAGATATAAAGGGGAGAAAGCAGAGAGAAAATAAGAAGAAATAATAGAAGATCAGGATAAGATAAAGAGAAAAAGGAGAAATAAGGGAAAAAAGTAGAAGATTGGGAGAAAATGAAGAATAAAAAGGATAAATAAGGAAGAAAGGGGAAAAACATGAAAATCCTGCTGATTTCCGACATCCATGCAAATTTCGAAGCCCTTGAGACTGTTCTGGAAATCCCTCATGATAGGGCCATCTGTCTCGGAGATATTGTTGACTACGGGCCTGATCCGGACAAATGTATTGATCTCCTGCGCATGAAAGGAATTCCTGTAATACGAGGAAACCACGATAATGCAGTTGCTTTCAGGGTAGATTGCCAGTGTGGGTACAAATACAAGCACCTCTCGATTGCAACCAGAGAATACACCTGGGAAATCCTTGACAGGTCAAGAATGGAATACCTTCAGAATCTGCCCCTCCTGATCCGGGAGGAAATCAACGGAAAAAAGCTCTATCTGACCCATGCAAGCCCACGTTCCATGTTCGAATACATAAAACCCGAAACCCCGGACGAAGAAATCCGGGAAATGGTAAATGGGGCAACGGAACCTGTGGAAGCAGAATTTCTTGCAGTCGGGCACTCTCATATCCCTATGAACAGGAAGCTCGGAGACCTGACAATAATAAATCCGGGTTCTGTGGGCCAGCCGAGAGACGGGGATATCCGGGCAAGCTGTGCTGTTTTTGATACCGAAAGCGGGAAAGTAGAGCACCTGCGCCTCGATTACGATATCGATTCGGTCTGCGCAAAAATCAAAGAAAGAATGCCCCATGCCGATGAACTTATAGCTATTCTCAGGCGGGGATACTGATATTAAAAGCAAGACAATAAAAGTAATGCTGACAGGCTTAATTCAGGCTTCTTTTATAACCCTGATAATTTTTTCTATGTACTCGGGTTTTACATCCGAAGGCCTTGTTTTCTCGATCCCGAGTTCCGTAACCATCAGATATATGTCGGCTTTCAGCCCGGCTTCATCGAGCTTTTTTGTGGCACAGCGGTCCGTGCATCCGTCCAGGGCAAGAATTTTAAAGCCGTCTGACAGTGCGTCCTCAACCGCATCAACCCCTTTATGAGCAGCTGCAGCCCTGTACAGGTCAGGCCTCCGGAAAGCAAGAGCCGACGCTGCCTGCATCGTAAGTTTTCCTGTATTGGAAAGGCCAGAACAGGCAAAAATAAGGGTATTTTTCCTTTTTCCGGAGACTTTTTCCGTTTCATCCGGCTTGCCAGGTAGAGAGTCTGTAGGTTCCGTTCCTGCTGGTTTCATGGCTGTTACACCTTTAAAGAGAATACAAACTTTGTGAGAGAGGACCTTTAATGAGAGATGTAACCTTTAGGAGCTTTTAAGGCTAATCCCCGTCACTTTAGTGACGGGATACAGCCGTCATCTGTATCAACTTTCGTTATTTGTTAACGTTTTTCTACTTTTCAACCTATACTCTATTGTCAAGTTTTGTTCTGGAAGCTGCGAATGCTACAGAAGTCGCTTGACTTTGCTATTGAACTCTGAGTATAGGGTT
>Ga0105091_10001146_pt1 | contig 11426 bp, 6 predicted proteins | sample PPLLak1March2015_FD_87022 | JGI IMG/M metagenome (GOLD analysis project Ga0105091, IMG submission 87022) | Freshwater sediment microbial communities from Prairie Pothole Lake near Jamestown, North Dakota, USA - PPLs Lake P7 Core (1) Depth... | ecosystem: Environmental > Aquatic > Freshwater >... | reverse complement strand
ACATCGTATTTGGGATGCTGTAAGACCTGGAGCCCAGCGAAGTGTACAAGGCGTCCCCATAAGCGTTCCATGAATCGTGCCACCGATAGGTGCCCCAACCGCCTCGAATCACGGTCTCCCCTTTTCCGGAGATATCCCAGGCGAATCCCAGCCGGGGAGAAACCAGGGCGAACTTCGCGTCAATGCCTCCCACCGGTACACTCCCGTCTCTCCCGTGCCAATAGATGCCGGGCATTTCCTTTCCAGCCTTGACATCCGCTTCGTATCTTTCGGGGAACCACGCGGCCATGCCGACGCCTTTGGTGTCGTACCAGGGACCGAAATGGTCAAAACGCATCCCGAGGTCGAGAGTCACTCGGTTGTTAACCTTCCACGAATCCTGGACGTAGGAGCCAACGGTCTTGTAGGCCATATAAGCAATGGAGTTGTAGTTCGCCTCCGTGTAGCCGCTGGCCACGCCTAGCAGGATATTCGCAACCGGGTTAAAGGAGCCCAGGCCTTCGGGATGCGCGGCAGTCGTCCAAGGGCCGGTGCCGAAGCTGACCTGGCCGTTCGGGTAACCCCAGGAGCCCTGATAGTTGCCCGTCTGTTCGATGTACACGCCGAACTTCAGGGTATGGGTGCTGAGCACCTTGGTAACGTTGTCCTGGAAAGTCGGAATCTTCTTCGTGAGTGTGTTCACGCCGTTGGGCTCGAACATATCCGGCTGGTACACGTGCGGGTAGCCCAGGCTGGCGGACCACCAGGCGTTCATAACGGCCGGCATGTACTGGACGCCATTCCCGTAGACACCCGCGTAGGGATAGCCCAGAGCTGAACGGGAAACCAGAGAAGGATCGTTCGGCTTGAGAGGTGAATCGAGGAATGACCACGTGGCGATGAACTCGTTGGTCAGGGTCGGGCTGAAGACGTGAATGAAGTTGCCTGAGATACTGTGCGACCTGTCGCCCGAGGACATTCCGCCCGGGTACGGAGCAGCCGGGTTTGCGATCCACCATAGCTGAATCGGGACCTCGGAAGTCTGCCCTTGACGTTGGTAGGAAACGTACAGCTTCGTGTTGTCGCTGAAATCGTAGTCGACACGCGTCCTGAAGATATTGCCGTTTTGATTCGTGACAAACTGCTGGAAATAGTTGTAGCCGCCAGTCTTGGCAGGATCGGCATTAGGCAGCGGAAACAGCTTCATGATGGCTGCCCCGCCGGGATCAATCATGTTGGCCGGGATGATGTTGCCGACAATCGGCTGGCCGTTCCGTAGATTCCCGCTCACATTGCCGCACATCGGCTTCCCCCAGTTCTGATCGGAAAAGCCTGAGGCGCAGGCGGCCGCATTTCCTTCCCCAGCCATGGTGAAATCGCCCTTACGCATTCCCAAGGTAGGGACGTTCGAGCTGATCGGGGAACCGGCCGGCAGCTTCTGGTAGTAGTACTCATATCCAGCCCAGAAGAGCAGCTTCTTGTTGCTGTTGAAGTTGGTCCACGGGAGTTTCACCGGTCCGCCGAAGCTGATGCCGGGATAGAGATAGCGATCCCTCGGCTTCTCACCATTTTGGCTCTTAAGGAACCAGTCCATCGAGTTGAACTTGGAGTCCCGGCTGTGAAGGTAAGCCTGGCCATGGTAATCCGAGCTTCCGGATTTGCCAACCGCGGTGATGACGACTGGTCCCTTTACGGAATCGGCGCCGTAATTGGACGTCTGGACCTTGACTTCTTCCACCATGTCGGCGTTGACGGAGGCCGTGGCCGAGCAGTTGCAGCCCGGATCAATGACGTGCGCTCCATCCGAGACGAGGTCCGTGCCGCCGCGGTTAGTCGTGCCGTTGGCCACATAGCCGTTTCCGACAGCACTGCTGATGCCGACAACCGACGGGTCATACCCAGCCTGGTTGCCGATACCACCTCCTGTAAAGACCGCCATGCCCGGCATGATCTTGATGAGTTCGGTCGCATCCCGGCCCATGAGGGAAAGGTTGCCAATCTGCTTGCTGTTGAGTACCGCGCTGCGTTCACCGGTATCGACCGCGGTGATCTCTCCCAGCGTGGCGGAGACGACAACTTCGCTGCTTACATCTCCGACCTCCAGCTTGATGTCCGGCACGTTACGCCGGTCCCCCGGGTTCATCACGATCCCGTTGTATACCCATGGCTTGAAGCCCGCGATTTCCACTCGCAAGCTGTACGTGCCGGTAAGAACAGCGGCAAAGGCAAAGTAGCCCTCATCGTTGCTTACGGTGCGGAATTCCGCCTGGGTGGCCTGGTTCGTCAGCTTGACGTCAGCGCCCGGAACCACCGCCCCGGACGTGTCAAGCACAGTCCCCGCTATCGTCCCGGCGCTTTGCGCGAGCACGGCCGGCGGCAAGAGCCACATCGCCGTCAAAAGCAGTAGCGTCGCGACCCTTTGTCGTTTTCTGATCAAATTAGACTTAGACCTTTGCATCTGGCCTCCTCCCCGCCTCACAGTTACTCTGCAAAAGCGGTTACCTTTTGGTGATACTGAGCCTGGACACCACGGTAGCGGCTGTATCCTAGGTTTTGCGGTGACACCGTGTAAATTGGACAGATATCGTATCGGCTGGTCTGCACTTCGAGTAATACGGGTAAACGAATTGCATAGTGATGAACGTCGGGATGCAGTTACAGGACTGGTGGAAGTCTGTCGTCGGGAAGTTGACTGGTGTGAAGAGTCCGGATCGCCTTCACGAGATCCTGGCCCTCCTCTTGTTTGACGCAGTAAGACCGTGCTCCGGCGCGCATTGCGTGGCGGGCCTCTTCCTCTTTGCCTGGAGCGGTCATTACGATAATCCGGGCCAACGGCTGTCCCTTGGTGATTTCCTTGACGAGCCAGAGCCCCCGCATCCCCGGGATCTGGAGGTCGAGCAAAGTGATGTCAGGTTTGTATTTGTTGAAGAGATGAATCGCTTCAGAGCAATTCTTGGCTTCTGCGATGATGGCCATGTCTGGCTGACTGCCGATTAAGGCCGCAAGCCCGACTCTCACCAGAAAATGGTGCTCGACGATCAGAATCCGAATCGGCTGGTCTTTCCCCATCAGGTAATCTCGACGAGGCAGATACTACTTCAGTCGGTTTTCGCCGATCCATTGGACAGATGTCGTAATTGGTCCTCTGCGGGACGCGCAGTTCCAGTATTCGAAATGCAGAGTGCTCACAGGAACAAGAGGGGAAGGTCGGCGGAGCCGCTAGCGCCCGAATAATTCGGCTTCCCAGTTTGCGCCCACGGCTCGCCCTCCAATCGAAATCGACTGGTGCGGTTTCGCTAGACGCGTCACCTCCTTCCTCATAATGCGGGATGTGTGTATTTCAAAATGCCGGATTCCGGCCGCTACTCGGCCGGAATCGGTAGCCTGGATGCCGAGGTAATGTTACGGAGGCGCGACTTGTGTGTCTATTCGACAGTTGCGGTAGGAGGGAATATGCAGATTGTTTAGGGACAATATGCGCAACGTTTAGGGAAGGGGCACAAAGGGGGGCGAAGGGATGAAGGGGCGGCACCGGATTCAGCGGCGGTTGAGTGGCGCGTTTTTTGCGCTGTATCGAAACCCGGCTTAATCCGGTGCCGCCCCTTTGCCCCTTACTTCTTCGGTGGTTCACTGACGTGGACGATGCCTCGGCGGAAGGCCTCCGCAATCGCTTGGGCCCGGTCCGTGCAGCCGAGTTTGGGCAGCAGGTGGCTGACGTGCACTCTGACAGTTCCTTCGCTGATGTTCAGCTCTTTGGCAATCTCTTTGTTCGACATTCCCCGGACGAGCAATTCAAAGACCTCCATTTCGCGAGGGCTCAGCTCGGACCGGCGCATTCGGGCGACCAGGAGCGATGCGACATCAGGCGGGATTGGGCATTCACCCGCATGGACCGCTCGAATTGCATTGACCAATTCCTGGCCATCGACGTGTTTCATGAAATAGGTCCGCGCGCCGGCCTGCATGGCGCGGAAGATGTCCTCATCTCCGCCGTAGGTAGAGATGACGATGATCCGGGCCTGGGGGAATTTCTTGATGATTTCGCCGATCGCTTTCACGCCATCCAAGCCGGGCAAGCGGAGATCCATCAGAGTGACGTCCGGCTGGTGTTTTTCAAAGAGTTCCAGGGCCTCCAAGCCGTTCCTGGCTTCAGCGACGGCAGTCATGTCCGGCTGGGTGTTGATGATCGAGGCTAACCCCACTCGGACCATGAAATGGTCATCCACAATCATCACCCGAATCCGCGGATCGCTGCTCATTTCTGCAATCCTATGATGTCACCGGCACTTCAACAAGTATTTCGGTGCCTGCTCCCGGTTGGCTCTTCAGCCACATACGCCCGCCCAGGCGTTCAACTCGTTCCTGCATCCCCAGCAGTCCGTAATGGCCCTCACCCAGAGAGAGTGCCTTTTCGGCTTCGAACCCGCAGCCGTCGTCGGTTACTCTCAGCGTCAGGCAAGTCGTGTCGAAGCCCAACTCGACCCTGATCTTCCTCGCCCGAGCATGCTTGGCCGAGTTTGCCATCATCTCCTGGAAGATCCGAAGCACATTGTCCTCGACCGTGGTTGGAAGTCGGCGAGGAGTACCGGTCAGACGGATATCCAACGTCAGCCCAGTGCCCGCTGTAGTCTGCTCGGCGATTTCCGGCAATGCTTCTGCCAGGTCACGCGTCTCGAGGATGTTGGCCCGCAAATCCCTGACGGCTCGATAGGCCTCGGCCAGGCTGTAGCGGATCATCTGGCTCGTCTGGTCCAGCTTCTTCAGGAGCAGCGGAGGGATATCGTTGAACTGCATCTTGATCGAGTCGAGCTGAAGTGCGACGCCGCCCAGGTTTTGAGCGAAGGTATCGTGCATGTCCCGCGCAATCCGGTTGCGCTCCTCCAGTACGGCCTGGTACCGCTTCTTGAGCTCGAACATGCGCAGCCGGTAAACCCCGCCGGCCGCTAAGGCCAGAACAGCGAGCACAAACCCTACAAAATACGGAGTCTGGTAAAAGTAGGGCTTCAGGCGGAGCGTGAAGGAGGCGCCGGCCTGGTTCCAGATCCCGTCATTGTTTGAGGCAATGACCCGGAAGCGATAACGGCCGGGAGGGACGTTCGTGTAATACGCGGCGCGCTGGCTTCCAGCGGAAAGCCATCCCTGGTCGAAGCCTTCCAAGCGGTATTTGAACTGGACCTTTTCGGGGACGAGGAGGCTCAGCGCCGTAAAGTGAAACTCGATTCTCCGCCTGCCTGGTGGCAGTTCCAGGTTCTCGGTCGGCGACAGTTCATCATCGTCGACGACGAGCTGTTCGATTGCGACTGGGGGTGGCAGAAAGTTGATGTTTGTCTCACCCGGATCCACCGCAACGACTCCGCGGGTCGTCGGAAACCAGAGGAGCCCGTCGCGTGTCCGGCAGCCGGGGGGTTGTGCGCCGTAGCTGCACTCGCTGCTCTTCATCCCGTCTGTCGTTCCGTAAGCGACCGAATCTATTTTCGCAACCCGGCCGTTCAAATAAGCCTCGATCTGTCTCTTGGCGACCCGGAAGACTCCGCGCGGGCAGGCCATCCAGAGGTTTCCTTCCTGGTCGGGCAGAATCCTGGCGACCCGATCGTCGTAAAGCCCTTCCTTCATCGTAAGGGTCCAGACGCGCCCGTCTTTCAGGCAAGCGACGCCTGTTTTCGCGCTTGCGAGCCAGAGTGTGCCGTCGAGATCCTCCCCGACCGACTGTACATTGTTGTCAAGCAGGCCGTCCTCATGAGTCAGGAAGATGCACTGCTGCCCCCTGATACTGATCAAGCCTGCCCCGGTAGCCAGCCAGATCGTTCCGTCCCTGGCACGGTAAGCCTGATAAATAAAAGGAGAATCGCCGATCTGATCCGGCAAGTAGGGACGCAGGCGGCCTTCACTAAACCTGAACAGGCCGAGGGTCGGAATGGCTATTACAAGGCTTTCGTCGTCTTCGAAAATCGCCGAGACGTACCGATGGGCGAGCAAACCGGTGCTGAACGACTTTATTCTCCCATTCCGGACCCGGCTTAGACCGTTTGCGGTTCCCGCCCAGATGCTTCCATCGCGGCTTTCAAAAAGGGATCCTCCGAAGTTGCTCGCGAGCCCGTCGCTGCTGGTGAACACGCGTATCTTTCCATCCCTGATCGCCGAAAGCCCCCCGCCGTCCGAAAATACCCAGACGGTGCCATCCTGTCCCTCGATAATCCCTGCGGCCTTGTTGTGGGCCAGGCCCTCTCGAGTCGTGAAAAGTCTGAACCGGCTCTTTCGCAGTCGACTCAGGCCGTCGTTTGTGCCGACCCAGATACTGCCTTCCCGGTCTTCGTAGAGGCAGTTAATGTCATTGTCGGATCGGTCCATCTCGGGAACGGTCTCGATTCCCCCCGCACCAACACGGCTTATCGAACCGGGGGACTTGCCCACCCATAAATCTCCCTTCCGGTCTTCCCACAAGGAGGACACACTCTCCCGAATGCCGACAGCTACAAATTTCCCATTGGTGAAGCGATTCAAACCACGCCGGGTCGCCACCCAGAGATTCCCGCTGTGATCTTCCAGAATGGCGTTAATATGGGGATCGTGCAGGCCGTCCCTGGTCGTGTAGCCTGCGAGGCCGTTTTGGTTCAGCCGATACAGTCCGTCCCAAATTCCGCCCAGCCAGACGTTGCCTTGCCGATCTTCATGAATCGCCCTTATGAGACCGGTTACAGAAGGGTAGTTGATGAACCGGCCGTCCTTGAAACGACGCAACCCCGCCCAGTTCAGGCCGATCCAGATACTGCCGTCGGCACTCTCCTCCAGGCAGGAGATGACGATTTCCCCCTTGAAGATAGAACATTGTCCGTCTTTGAGGCGAGCTAGAAATCCCTGTCCGGCGACCCAAAGGGCGCCGTCACGACTCAGCAGAAGCGCGCTCGCGACGACCATCTCGCTTCCGAGTGCCTTCTGCAATTCCGGGGATGGAGAGAAACGAACCCCATCGAAACGAACCAGCCCGCCCGAGCTTGCCAGCCAGAGGTATCCGTCCGGCGTCTGAACAATCGAGCGGATACCGCCTGGGGGCAGGCCGTCTTTAACCAGCCATTCATCCACGACGAGCTGAACCGGCAGGCGACTTGCGGCGGCAGACAGGTGGGCCGAACCGATAAACACGGCCGAGATTGCCAGGAGCAGAACCGGGGCCCGCCGCCATTCCACGGGCAGATTCTACCACTGGTTCTTTTGGAGTGCGGAGGCAACGAGAGGCCGACGCTTTATCAGGCCTCGAGGCGACACCGCTTTGGTATATGCAACACCCTGGCTGTTTGGCGCAATGTTGCACATACCAAAGCGGTGTCGCCTCGAGGCCTGATAAAGCGCCGGCCTCTCGTTGCCTCCGCACTTCAAAAGAACGCGCTAATTCCCCGTCAGAACAAGTACCACACGTCATTTAGCGAGTCGAAGCTGCCTTGAGCATTAAAGCGGGTGCCGCCTGTCAGCCAGAGACGGTTGCCGAAGAGAAGAAGGTCGGGCGCCATGCGCCCCGGATACCGGGCGGTTGTCTGAACGGCCGTCCAGTGCTCGCCATCGGTCGATTTCCACAGGTCGTTCATGAAAAATTCGTTTCCATAGCCGCCGTTCGTGACTCCGGCGGTCACCCAGATCGCATCATCCCAGACGACGGCGCGGAGCCCGTGTCGACCGGCGAAACCGGCGTCCGCGGTGACGAGCGTCCAGTTCACCCCATCCGCTGAGCTCCAGACATCACTCAGATTGCCTGTCGACTGCCCCTGCCCGCCGCCTATGACCCAGATCTTGTCTTTGAAAACAACCGCTTGGGCAGCTGAGCGCGGTGAGAATCCGGCATGGGCGGTTTCGCGCTGCCAGTGAGCTCCGTCGGCGGATGACCAGACATCGTCAAAGAAGCCACTGCCGGCACCCGCGGTTCTGGAGCCGGCAATGACCCAGAGCCGTCCTTGGAAAGCGACGAGGCAGTGGAGCCATCGCGGTCCAAACTCCGCCGTCTCGGTTGCTGCCTGCCAGGTCAGACCGTCTGCTGAGTACCACGCGTCGGCAAGTTCTACGCCGGGCTCCCACCGTCCCCCGACAATCCAGAGCTTGTCACTGAAAACGGTGGCCTCGGGGTAAGCGCGCTTCGGGAAAGCGGGGGAGTCGGTCGCCAGGCTCCAGTGAATCGCATCGTCGGAACACCAAACGTCTTTGCCATTCTCCGGCGGTTGGGGCCCGACCTTTCCGCCTATGACCCAGGCTTTACCACGAAAAGTGATCATCTCGTGACCGAGTCGAGGCGAGAAGTCGGCATGCTCCGTCGCCTGGAGCCAGCGTCTCTCCGTACCGAAAGCTCCCCGACCGCCCGCCAGAACGGCCAGGCTCCCGTCGGCCCGGTTCTGCCGGAGGCCGACTACCGAAAATCCTGCTGTAGAAACAGCGTTGAGAGTGCCGAAAAACTCGGAGTCCAGTCCTGGAAACATCTCGTCGACAAACTGCGCCAGATGCGCTTTCGGTGCGAGCGTTAATTTGCGCTCCGCACGCGGGATTCCGTTTTGATCCACGAGGAGAAGGTCGACGTCGAGCGCCTGCGAACCGGGATTTACCACCGCAATACCCGAGTTGTAGCTTGAAGTCCTCTCGACATAGAGATGGCAGGCGTTGGAAGGCTGACTGCCCGCCACGGATACCTGGCCAGCCAGGTTGTAGATCAGCGCGCTGTTCACCGTCGGCTCAGACTCGGGAAAAGGGATTTCCGCATATCCTGCCTTCACCGGGCCGTTTGCACCGGTTTTCAGTCGGGCCAGGCCGCCGGGAGGAAGTGAGAAAGACCAGGATGAGACGGTCTCGCCGCCGATTTGTACGCCGAGCGGCTGGCCGGAGTCGTCGAAGAAATTGATCGTTCCGTTTTGGCTGGCGTCTCCCGGATTCGTGATGATCAATTCGCTGGCGATACCGCCGCCCTGAACGAACTGAGGGAAGAACACCGAGGGGTACTGGCAAAGGCCCACGCAAACGGTCAGGGACCATACCACCAGAGTGAGAGCTGCTTTCCTGCTAACCATTGCTGTTTCTCCATCATGACCAGCCCCGTAACAGGATAGGGCCTGGATCAGAGCGGCGGAACAGTTCCTCTGCGAGCCGAGTCTTTCCGTCGACGAGCCGAGTGGAGGGAGCGGTGGGGCGGTTCGCAGACAGAATTTGGGGTAGGTGACCACCGGATTCAGCGCCGGTTTTTTTGGAGTGCGGCGGCCACGAGAGGCCGACGCTTTATCAGGTCTCGAGGCGACACCGTTTTTTGGTGCAACATCCTGGCGGCTTGGCACAATGTTGCACATACCAAAGCGGTGTCGCCTCGAGACCTGATAAAGCGTCGGCCTCTCGTTGGCACCGCACTCCAAAAAAAACGGCGCTGAATCCGGTGGTGCCTACTTCACATTCAGCACCGCTGCCAGTTTCGCGCTGTAAGTCCGGCTGACTTTGAGGCGGGAGCCGTCCTCAAGGACCGCGAAATACTCGCCGTTGTTGTGCGTCTGCAACTCCTTAATCCGTTCCAGATTTACGATGGTGGACCGGTGAATTCGCTGAAAGACCGCCGGATCAAGTTGCTTTTCAAGCATCGTCAGGCTCTGGTCGACCAGGTAACTCCGCCCGCCGGAATGCACCGAAACATAATCTCGTGCCGCCTGGATCCAGTCGATCTCGTCAACCTTCAACAGGACGGTTTTTGAACGGTCTTTCACGCCCAGCCGGGACGGGCGTCGCGAATCATTGGGCAAGCGGGAATCCTGGTCGAGGAGCTCGCGGATCCCCTCGGCCACCCGGCAGCTGTGGAAGTGCCGGATCTCTTCCAGCGCGCGTCTCATCGCCCGGTCGAATCTCGCCTGGTCAAAAGGCTTGAGGAGGTAATCGAGCGCCTGGGCGTCAAAGGCGCGGATGGCGTATTCATCGTAGGCCGTGACGAAAACGATCAGAGGACGCGACTCCGCGGGCAACCGCTCGAGGACGGCCAAGCCGCCGAGCTCGGGCATCTGAATGTCGAGGAAGACAAGGTCGGGCTTAAGCCGCTGAATGTCACGAAGAGCATTTGCCCCGGTCGCACACTCGCCGACAATCTCGACATCTGGCCACTTGCCGAGATAGTGGCGAACAACATCGCGTGCGAGCGCCTCGTCATCAACGATCAAAACCCTGGTTGCCATAACCTGCTTTTTCTCGAATCTCCGGGCCGACATATTTAAGAGGTAGTTCTATGTGGACCAGCAGCCCGCCTCCCGGCGCTGTCGAAAACCGGAAGGCCTGGTCCGTTCCGTATAGCTTTTCCAGCCGAGTCCGCACATTTCGAATCCCGGTGCCGGGGCTGTCCTGAGGCTGGTCAAAATCGGAGATTCCCGGCCCGTCGTCCTCGACTTCCACGATCAGGTGGCCGTTCTGGCGAAACGCCCGCAGTTGGATCAGGTTGGAGACGGCCGATTTTTCCACCCCGTGCTTGACGCAGTTTTCCACCAGCGGCTGCGTGAGGAGGCAGGGCACTGCGGCGCTCGTGATCCCCGGCTGAACATCCAGGGCAAACCGGAGGCGGTCCGGAAAGCGCAGCTCCTGGATGCTCAGATACAGGCGGACATATTCCAGCTCTTCGGCAAGCGAGATTTCATCGGAGCGGGAAGAAATGCTGGCACGCAGGAGCTGCCCGAGTTTGACCAGCATTTCTACGGCTTTCTCGTTCTCGTTCTTGAGAATCAAACCGACCACCGCATGGTGCGCGTTGAAGAGAAAATGCGGGCTGATTTGAGCTTTGAGTGCCTGCAATTGTGCTTTCGCCACTTCACCTGCAAGCTCGGCCGCCCGGATCCGCAGCTCGGTCGCCTCGATTTGGCTGGCGCGAAACCGCGAGTAGTAGTCAAGGGCCAGGGCGGTGCCAAGAATCAGCCAATAAACCAGGAAATTCACGTGCGCTTGCCCGGCTGTCTTCGAGATCCAGAATGAATACGGCAGCGGCCTGCCCATTCCGATCCAGATCAGGTGGATGAGGACGCTTTGGATGAAGCTCTGAACAAGGGCCGCAGTCAGCGCCAGCCCAGTGTGAGCGAGAACCCGCCGGAGCAAGCGGTCCCGCTCGATCGGCCACCTGCGCGCGAGAACGACGACCAGCGGGGTCGTGCCGATCCAGACCAGCCAGATGGTTGACCAGACAACCGGATTCAGCCAGGGCGGAGGGACCGGGTTGAGAAGCGCGCCCCTTAGAGAGCGGGGAGTGGTGCTCAAAAGAAGGCTGACGAGGGCCTGGCCGCTGACCAGAAGAGTCAGGAGAGTCCAGAACGCAGAGACGAGGAGCCAATTGGGGAGGGAGCGAATTGAGGAACCTCTTAAGCCGCGGCTCTCCATTGCTGCCTAGGGTAAAGCTGTTCCTTCGGAAAATCACGCCTAAGTTACGGTAACCGACCGTAATGTAGCGGATAGATTCTTGGATT
>Ga0105091_10001145_pt1 | contig 11434 bp, 10 predicted proteins | sample PPLLak1March2015_FD_87022 | JGI IMG/M metagenome (GOLD analysis project Ga0105091, IMG submission 87022) | Freshwater sediment microbial communities from Prairie Pothole Lake near Jamestown, North Dakota, USA - PPLs Lake P7 Core (1) Depth... | ecosystem: Environmental > Aquatic > Freshwater >... | reverse complement strand
CCCATGAATATGCCCTCTTGAGCTCACTTCAGTATCTTGATTTATAAATTAGCCCTCTTGAGCGAAGCGGAGCGCAGCGAAAAGGGCAGCGCGCTGCAGAGCCGCAACTCTGCCGAGACGGAAATCGGGTAGTTTAATGATATAAGGTTAAACCAATAAAGAAAAATTAGATCTATACACTAACAAAATAAAGCTAAAATAACATTATGTGTTAAAAATATTATATATGGTGCGAACATAGTATAACTTGCGTTCTCATCACAAGACCACATAGCAAGACCTATTCCACAAGAAATACTTCAACGCCTACTCCGAAAAATCTACTCTAAAAGTGAAGAGATAAGAAGCTCGCAACCCGTGAGTCCAGTACCAAACCTCTTCCTGAATAAGACCTAATAAGTGCCGTTCGGAACTTCCAGAATTTCCAGATGAGAACGCAATCTTTTCTCTAAACAAAATATCGTTAACAGAATATTATCAGCGCTCTTCAAACTAGTAAAAGTTTTAAAAGAGAGTAAAAACAGTAAAAAGGTAGTAAAATGAAAAACAGAGTTTTTATACAGATATTGTCTCGCTCTTTTTCCGTTTGAAAACCGCAGTTACTGTGCCTTTTTCATCAATGTCGTTCTTGATCAAAACCAGTTCCCAGCCTTCGTTTCCGATTCTTTCGAGTTCGCTCATCATTTGTGGCATGTTCAAGCCATTAAGCCTGCGAGAATCATACTCCCATTGATGTATCATTTAATACCCCTCCGGTTAATGATAAAGATAAATTTTTTAATGTTTATATTGGAATAAAACTATAAATAACCCGAACAAAAGGAAAAAAGAAACCAGGTATTTGCCTCAGATGCGGTTATTTCTCTTTTTCTTCAGGCTCATTTACTTTGTTTCCCCTTTTTCGGGCCTTATTTCTTAGGGTGAGCTCAGTGCACCCTGGAATCGTACAACCCTGGGATTTCGGACCGAAAGAGCACGCCTTTTTCATACCTGAGCCTGCGGATTCTCTCGCGTGTCATAAAATCAAGTACGAGTTCGATATCTTCAGGATATCCTGTACCCGGATAGAGAGGCACGAAAGGTTCCGAGTTTTGCCCTGTGATATAGAACATATTTTCGCCGAAATAGGCAATAAAATCAAGCTGATACTTTTCGAATACCTGGCAAAGGAACTTTTTTGAGAAGGGAGGTTTTGCAAACTCAAAGTCCGCATCAGTTACTTCGATTCCTGCCTCGTACATAAAAAAAGGATGGCAGGATAGGATATAAACTGCCAGGTAAGGAGTTTGCGACATCTTTACTTTTCTTATTTCAGGTCAGAAATTCTTTTTCTTACGGTCTTTTGTTAAGGACGACGTCTTTTTCTCTACCCGCTCCAGAAGTGCTTTTCCAAGGTTCGAGTACTCTTTTTTCACAATTTTTTCTTTTTTCGCGGTTTTCTGGGCAAAAATAGCTTCTTCTTCTTTGTGTTCAAAGAGGCCTGATAACCGGTCAAAAGTTAGAACAGAGGCTTCAAGCAGCTTTTTCTGTCCAGATAGGTCGCCAGGGGAGAGCTCTCCTGCGCGTGTGAGAAAACCTGCAAACTGTTCAGAAATCTCAAGGAACTCCTGGTCTTCATCCTCCTCCCTGACTTCATCGGCCATTTTCAAGAGGTACCGCTCGCTCTCAAGTTTTGCTATGCCAGGCCTGTCACTGAAAAGGACGAATAACAGAGCTTGATAGAAATGGTAATAGAACTCAGGAATATGGAAGCCAACAGAGGTTTCTGATGCCTCTTTAAAGTAATTGACAGCTTCCTTCAACCCGAAAATGTAAGTGGCCTCGTTTTCTGCCCTTAGCGCCCTCCAGAGAGAAGCCCTTCCGAGCGAGCGGAGAGCATACCTTCGAACATAAACATACGGATTATCAGTAAGCGCCTTCAGGTCTCTCCAGGCCTGGGTTTTGTCCGGCACATGGAAGAAAGCAGCTCCAAGTGCCCGTGCTGCCGCCCGCTGCACAAAACTGTCACTATGATCTGAGAGCCTTAGCAGGTCCATCCAAACTTTTCCTTTATCGGGAACCTCTGTATAGCCCGAAGATAGGGCAAGAACCGCTCCTTTTCTGACTTCGCGGTCTTCAACTGATGCAAGCCTTACAAGTTCGTTCCAGTCTGCCTGCTTATTTTCAGAATAAGCAAAAGCAGCCGCAAGAAGTTCTGCAGCTCTCTTCCGGAGCTGGGCATCCTGGCTTCCAGTGAGCCTGACAAGGTCGAAAAAAACTGCGGATTTTTCCTCAATCCCTGGAAAAATATCCGAAAGCAGATCTGCAGCATCCCGTCTGACGCCTGTATCCTCATCCCCGGTAAGATTAAGAAGTTCGTTCCAGATATCCTGCTTTTTGCCGGTATATCGGGAATAGGCAGCAAGCAGAGCTTCTATTGCCCCTCTTCTTCTCTGGGGATCCGGGTCCGAACTCAGGTTAATAAGCTTATTTACAACTTCATCTTTGTCCGGAAAACCAGAGCCTGACCTGGCAAATAAGTCCGTCGTATCTTTTTTTCGTATGTATGCCCTGCTGTCAACTTCAGGCCCGGCAAGATCAGAGGCAGGCTTTTTAAGAGCTTTTTCTTTAACCTGCAGATTACCGTTTTCTTCCTTTTTTCCTGATTTATCTTCTTCTCCGAATTCGCCATCTTCTTCAGATCTGCCATCTTCTTCGGATTTATCAGCTTCTTCAGATTTGCTATTTCTTTCGAGTGCAAATTTCTCCAACAATTCACCTCGCTCTCCGGAATTACATTTTTTCATCTTTTCCCACTCCCCTTCATTTACTTCACACTTGTGGCGTAATTCGGGATCAACAGAAGCAAGCGTATCTACAACCTTTCGGAGTACGGAACTGTCCTTCGTTTCAGCCACGTGCACAAGCTCGGAATATGCCTCGCACCTGCAGGAAATGTATGGAAAAACCTTCGTGAGAGTATCCGCTGCTGTGTTCCGCACGTCTTCGTTTTCATCCCCGGATAATTCGACAAGTTCCTTCCAGAGTGAATCTTTGTTATCCAGACCTAGAAATAAGGATACAAGCGCATCAGCTGCTGCATTCCTTACATGCGTGTCCCTGGCCCCTATCAGGCTCAGGAAATCAGCCCAGACCTTTCTCTTGTCCGGCATATCAGGAAATATAAAAACCAGGGCATTTATGGCCTGCTTTCGGATATATCCATTCTCGTCTCCGGTAAGCCTGAGGATATCATCCCAGGCCTTTTTCTTATCCGGAATGTGAGAAAAAACCGATGGTAGAGCCAGAAGAGCTTCCTTCTGGACCTCAGGGTTTCCCGATACGGCAAGTTCCAGCAGCGTCTCAAGGGTTTCGTCCTTCAGCTCGTCCGGCATCTGCGCGTAAACAGCGCCAAGAGCGCGGGCAGCCTGTTCCCTTACCTTCTCATCCGCAGACTCGGTAGCCAGTTCCAGTACCTCATTCCAGGCTTCTTCTTTTTCCTCATCCGCCAGTTCCGGAAAAACCAGGCTTAAAAGCGAAGCCGACTTTTCCCGCACATAGGAATCCTCCGAAGATCCCATCTCAAGCAAGTCTCTCCACACCCGCTGCTTATCAGGAACTTCTGGTACCAGATAGTAAAGTGAGCTGACAATTTCCCTGCTCACATCTTCCATGCTTGATCGGGAGTTTATCAGCCCGGCAAGATCTTTCCATGCCTTATTTTTGTCCGGCATGAGGGAAAAAATACTGACCAGAGCATTGGCTGCAGCCGTCATTACCGACTCTGCCGGATAAGCTGTCAGATTAACAAGTTTATTCCATACAAGCTCCCTGTCCGGCACATTAGGAAAAACCGTTACAAGGGAACTGATAGCTTCTTCCCGGACTGTATTCTCTCCGTCAGAACAAAGCCTTAATAGGTCTTCAAAAGCCTGCTTCCGGTCAGGAAAAGCCTCGAAAAGGGCTCCTAACTGCCTTGCAGCCTTTATTCTCTCATCCGGAACCTGACTGAAAGTCCTATCATGTATTTCTGGCTGCTCACTCAAGAATTTCCACCAACTTTTGCTCTAATGCCGTCCTATTTACAATCTTTTATTTACAATATCCCAATCTGGCAGGTTACCTCTTATAACTATTGATTCCGGATTTTAGCCGGCAGTAAAAATTATTAAGTGTCTGACCGAGAATTAGCTAAAGCCATTTGTTAACTGCAGCCGTTCAGGAAATAATTGCAACCATTAATGGTAAAAACTAACTGGACAGATGGAAAAACCAGCTTCCGGATCAGGATCTCTCAGACCAGGGGCGAGATATAGTTTTCTTTTCAGGATTCAGGGACACTCGACGACAGCGAAACGGGCGGCCTTTTCCAAAAACAAATTAAAAATGGAGTAAAAAAGAGGGAGCAAGATATAGGAAATGGCAGCATCAGATCTTCAGACAGTATCATATCTCTAAGACAGCGTTAGACCTTTAAATTGATCTTTTAAATTTCTCATACTGAAAAGTATTGCTAAGGAGTTTTTAAATTTAACCCGATTTCTCATAAAAAGTTTCGTTCGGTTTTTATTGGTACCCTTCAGCCGTCAAATACTTGTTCAGTCCCTGCTCGGATTCTTTAGCTGCTATTCCCATACTTCGCCATCTTCAGGATGCTCCAGCCTGGCAACGAAATGGAAACCAAGCTTCTTTAACATGGCAGTTGATGCATTCTCCTAGGGAGGGTTTCTTGTGTACAGCTCGGCAGTTGAGCTTATAATATCTTTAATCATATGTGTAAGATTATTAATCGATACTGCAACCTTGCCTTTTTCATCTATCTCAATAAGTTTCATCACATCAACTCCCGTTTGCTTAACATATAAAAATAGGTCCGGAAAGAACCGACGTTTAGCAGATTCGAATCTGTATTTCGATTTGTAGTAGAATTCCTCGTGAGTTATAAAAATGGGTACCCATTTTAGAGAAACACTGTTTCAATCTTATTTAAGTTAATTTTCCCTTATATTTCCAACAGAGTATATTAAATTGAGAATAATAAATGATTTGGGCCTATATAATTGCTTAATTATATAGTCTGATACAGATATTATACGTAGTTTATCAATGTGTTATGTAATTAAACGATAAAGGATAAAGATAAATTATAAAAAATGAAATTAAACTATAGAGAGAAGATTAATATTTTATTAAATAAAAGGATGGAACCATGCGGCAACAGGGTATAGTTTTCAGGCTGGCACAAACAGTAACAGATTTTATTGAACCTGTGATATCTTATCTGATCATTGGATCTAAAAAAGCGGCTGAAGAAGCTGGCAAAAAAGTAGGACCTGAGGTTTGGGAAATTAAGAAAAATCTATGGGGAAAACTGTCTTCGGGAGAAAGGCCTGAGTTAAGAGAAGCCGCAGGAGATATGGTTATTGCGCCGTATGATCCGGATGTGAAGCAAATTTTGATCCAGGAAATTTCGAAAACTTTTGAGAAAAATCCTGATTTGGCTAAAGAAATTTCATTTTTTATGGATAACGAGGAAATACAGAGGATAACGGCCTTAGAAGTGCAGAAGATGGCGACTGAAGAGCGTTCGGCCGGGTATGCGAAGCAAACCTCAACTGATAGAGCAAAAGTGTATGAAGAATTTAATAGGATGTTTGAAGAATTCGTTGAAAAAAACAGTACTGTTCAAGGATTAGAGAGTTCCGAAACGTCGGGTACTGAAGAGATCGTATCTGACCAGACAGTTGCATTCGAGAATGCTGTCAAAAACCAGCGGCAACCTTACATGCACATCCAGCTTAATCAGGGAATTACAGTAGAAGATAGTCCCATTTCCATAAGAATGGCAAAAATTGCAGATTTTAAACAAATCGAGTCTAATATTCAAAATAAGTCTAAAAAGTTAAAGAGTCTCCTTTCACTTATTGCTTATACGGAGGGGCCAGAAAAAGAAGAATTTATGGAAAAAGCCCTTGACTTTGCCTCGAATATTCAATACGGTGATCTGAGGTCAGAGATTCTTGCCATGATCATTCCTATCCTGGAGGGCCCAAGAAAAGTAGAACTTATAGAAAAAGCTCTTTACTCTGCCTCCAATATTCAGGATGAAAACGAAAGAGCCCTTGTCTTTTCTTCGCTTGCTCCACATTTGAGAGGGCCGGGAAAAGAGAGGCTTATCGAAAATATCTTTGTCTTTGCCCCCGATATTCGTTATGGAGACGCAAAATTTCAGTTACTCTCCTCACTTGCTCCGCATCTTTACGGGTCGAAAAATGAAAGACTTATTGAAAAAGCCCTTGAACTGGTAACAGTGATTCACTCTGACTATCAAAAGGTACAGGCTCTTTCTTTTCTTATTATGTACCTGAATGAACAAAGAAAACAGGAAGTTATAGAACAGGCCCTTGAACTGGCTTCCAACCTTAAAGATAAAGATATGAGGCCCGAAGCCCTCTCGTATATTCTTCCATATCTGGATGAAGAAGGAAAAAAGGAGATTCTTAAAAAAGCCCTTAAGCTGGCATCCGGGATTAAATCCGAGTATCAAAAAGCAGAGGCTCTATCCGCGCTTGCTCCGTATCTTGATGAGCTGGAAAAAGAAGAGGTTATAGATTCCTGAATCGGGATTGCCCTGAGATAACTATACAAGTTAACTTTAGCATGTTTAAGCTTAGGGAAACGAATCTCGATTCGGACTCAAAAGTCTATGGATATTTCAAAGTTACTTTTATTTCTGAAAACCAGACTGAATACATACTCAATAGAAGCTAGACGCTTAATAGAGGTTAAGTATGTAAATCAATATTTATTATTGATTATATCATGCTAAATTTTATATTAATTTATTTGCATTAATTTACTTACTTTATTAAGTCTGTGTATCCGGCCGAGTCAAATGGCCGAATTTGTACAGGGGGTAAGGAATGAAAATGAAATTAATAGTTTCCCTGCTGGTACTATGCCTGGTTTTTTCTGCTGGATTCGTTCAGGCGCAGTTTGGAGGGAGCGGGTGCAGGCCCATTAAATTTGTTAACGTTACGCCCGACAGGTTTGAGTGTATGAAAGAGAGGCTTCAGGAGGAATCCGGCGTCAGTATCCCGCCGGGGAATGAAGGAGAGCTTTCGGGACGGGGGTTTACTGCAGACTTCGAATGGGATGGAGCGTCAAATCTTACAATCCGGGTTACGGACAAACCTTTCTTTGTCAGCTGTGAGAACATAGACCAGGCGCTAGTACAGTTTGTAAAAGAATGCGACGGTTCTTGAAGGAAAGCCTGGGTTAAGTTTTCGGCTTGAGGTAAAAGGGATATTGAAAGCTAATCGAAGAGCTCAGGCTTTATTCTCTTTTGCTCCGTTCCTTAAGTCCTGAGGTATAGCCAAAAAATGCCGCCCAAGATTGAAAGTAGTATCTTGCTCCTGAAATACCAATTACGTGGGATTATGTTGGGTTAACTTGATTGATTAACAAAAATGTTACCCCAGAAGAACTTAAGTCCCGAATTCTCAATCCGGGCATACAAAAATATTAGAGTTAGGCGGCCGTGCGCAGGCGCATGATGTGCCGCTTTTTACTTCTCAAATACCTTCTTGATTTGACCTTTCTTTTCCTTTGCCTTACCTTCAAGCTTTTCAACGCTACCTTCGGCTTCCAGATCGGGATTATCGCTTAGCTCCCCGACAGTTTCCTTGAGCTCACCCTTTGCTTTGCGAAGCTTACCTTCTACCTGATCCTCAGTGCTTGATTTCATAGTACTCCCCCTTTTCTAAAGTCTGTTTTTATCCTTGAGGATATTACAGCTGTCTCACCTTTTCAACAGATATACCTTTTTTCAAGAAATATATACCCTTTCAAAAGGTATAAGCCGAAAGAAAAAAATCAGAAAATTGTCGGCATTAATGGCCGTAATACCCCCATTTGATATTATTATAATAATGAATTACTTATCCTAAAACCTTTTCCAGGTAGATTTATTTAAATCGTTTTAACGAGTTTCGAACTGGTCCTTCGGTGTCTTAAAGTGTTTTAGTTTCAATATTGGGTACCGACGATTTCACCGGCTGCAAAGCAGCCGGCCTTTCCCGAAAAATGGAGAAAAGAAAAAAACTCAGGTTTTAAAATAGTGTCAAATTTGTTATTTTTCCTAATTTTATCCTATTCCTCATTATACTCTCAAGCAAAACCATAGACGTCTCATAACCCCGGTCTTCTTTTCTGGCAAGATCAAACCTCTGTCTCACAAGCTCACCGGAAACGCCTTTAAAAAATAGACTGCCTCTGTTTTTCTGTTTTTTCCTTTGCCATTTTAACTTTTGACTCAACCGAGGCGGCAAAGTGCATGCGCACACCCCAAAACAATCATTAATATGACTGCAGGATTTCAGAGATCGTATGATACATTTCTTCTGCAAAGCTTATGGAAAATGAGGCTTCTTCGAAAGTGACGAAAGTTCCGCCATACTGGACGTTGTGACGAGATACACGCATCTTATCGAATATGTTTGCAAGTTTTAGAACGCGATAGTCTTCTTTATATAGATGTTTAAGTGCTATGCCAAGGTCGGAATAGCTACGCTCGGTGTAGCCTCGTGAAAAGAGTAAAGCCCTGGCACTGTGGAATGCACTGTTATATGCAGCCAGTTGCACCATCTCGTACTCGTCAATTTCCAGGTTCTTCTGTGCGGAACGCAGAAAACGCTCTGCCGTCGATAGAGATACAGGTATTCTTTCCCAGGCTCGGGAATCACGCTTGATCAGTTTTTCGGCTTCGCACTCCCTCCAATTCATAGTTCTTCACCCGCGAAAAGTATATACCTGGCGAGTACGCCCAGCACAAAAGGATCACCGTTTTCCTTTCGGCTCTCCCATTCATAGTAAGGGATAACAGTTACCTGAAGCTCATGCCCGACTTCTGTTTCAATTTCCGGAACGAAGGTATAATCAACGTCCTGCTCTGCTCCAATTACCAGAATGTCAATATCACTTTTTTCATCAAAACTTCCCGATGCCGTGCTCCCATACACTACAAGAGAAATCGCATTCGGAGCCAGTTCATCCAGCTTTCCTTCCCATAGCTTCAACACCATAAAAGTCTTTTTTAGCTCCTTCACCACATAGCTGGAATTATTAAGGGTAAACATATGCGCCGTACCAATCTTTTTCATGTCCACGATATGTTCCCTATAAAACAAATCCGTGAACCTCTTAACGCTGCCGGGTGAGACTTCAAGTTCACGGGCAAGCTCATTTATGTTTATCGAACTGGCAGGATGAGAAAGAAACCATCCCAGGATTTTGTTCCCAACACATTTACTGAATTCTCCCATCAACAATATATTAAATGATTATTCAATATATTAAATAGTTATGAACATAGAATTCTCTGCTGGGTTCTTTTAAAGATTTTAGAAGTTCCAGTCAAACATTTGGTATATCGTTTGAGGATCGGAAACTATCGAATCTTCTACAGGATTGACAAAGACAAAAAGAAGGTTTACTTCTTGACATCCTCACTGCCGAGCAGGAGCATAAAAGGTATGGCCGCCTGTGAAGATTGACTTTCTTCTAATGAGATATTTTGTTTCAAGCCTTTTTGATGCGTTCTGAATTATCTCTTCAGTGCCTTAAGTGTTTTTAGTTTAGATGTCAGATACCAACGCTCTCACCGGCTGCTTTGCAGCCGGCGTTACCCGAAATTTAAATGAAAAGATATTGAATTCAAAATAGCACTAACATTATCTTTTTTCTAGTTTTTCCTTTTCTCTACTTTTATTACTTCAAGAAACTTCAGACGTTTCATAATTCTTTGCTTCCTTTCTGGCAATCTCAGCTCTGTCTTTACAAGTTCCCTTGAAAAAGCCTTTGCAAAAAGATTGCCTTAATTTTTCTGTTTTTTCTCTTGCCGTTGCAACTTTTGATTCAATCGGGTAAGCAAAGGCAAAGAGCACTTTAACACGCCGGACAATTTCTTGCTTTGTTCGTTTTTCACTAAGAAAAGCCGCTTCGCTTCGCGAACGTAACAATAAAGTCTTGAATACGTTAGTACGGCTGTACTTTTATTAAATTTAAAATTTAATTTTCTGAAAACGCACACCTTTATATAATCCTGAACTTACCTTCTGCCATGAACAACGGTACTGTCAGAGCAAACATTAAAGAAGGCATGAATGTAGGAATCGTCTTAAAAGAAGACCAGAGAACCGGAAAAATCACCCAGGGCATTGTAAAAAGGATTTTGACCAACTCTTCAACTCATCCGCACGGAATAAAGGTCCAGTTAACGAATGGCCAGGTCGGAAGAGTTAAGGAAATCTATTAAAGGGTGCAGGATAGGTCATTTTTCGGAAATTGTCCTTTTAAATATTCAGTCCCAGATCCCGGCCGTACCCTAAATATATATAAGTTGCCAGTTCACTCAATGGAAAAAACGCAGACGGGAGTAAAACATGCTGAAGGCTATTGCTTCAAATATATTTTTCATTGCTGCATCGACTCTTAGGAGCGAAATCAAAAGATTGTTTACGCAGCCTCAGGGTAGGAAGCAGGTTATTGTCACTGAAGAGATGCTGCAAAGACTGCCTGACCCGCTGAAGAGATATCTTTCGTATACCGGGGTGGTTGGCAAGCCGATGGTTCAAACGGTACGGCTCAAGCAGGTTGGAAAAATCCGGAAAGATGCCACGCAACCGTGGATGAACTTTGTTGCTAAAGAATACTTTTCCGTAAGCCCGCCGGGTTTTGTGTGGGTTGCGTATATGAAAGTTTTTGGTTTGCCGCTGATGCGAGTGAGAGATTATTACATGGAAGGCAGGGGTAATATTCTGGTGAAGGCGCTTTCATTATTCACGGTTGCGGATTCCGGAGGCGAGAAAATGGACCAGGGAGCAATGATGCGTTACCTTAATGAAATGATGTGGTTCCCTTCGGCTTTTCTCGGAAAGAACGTTTCTTTCGAATCCATCGATGCCAGTTCGGTGAGAGTAACCTTGAGGAATATGGGCAAAAGTGTAACAGCGACTATGTACTTCGACGATGAAGGGAAATTGACAAACTTCATGGCTCCGCGTTACCGGGATATGGGCAATAATAAATTTGAACTGGAAAACTGGTCCACTCCGATTCGAGAATATGGCGAATTCGAGGGACTGAGGCTTCCCATAAAAGGGGCAGGCGTCTGGAATTTAAAAGAAGGCGATCTGGAATATATAGATGTAACCACAACCGATTTAAAATATGATCCGCAAGGGCCGTATTGAGAAATAGAAGTAAATGAAGAAACGGACGGCACTTTACAGTTATTCTTCTAGTTATCCTTCAATCGTTGTTTTAGTTATCCTTTTAGTTACTTTTAATCATCCTTTTTTAATTTTGACATTACGTTCTGCTTCACCAGTTTCTCATACTTTTTCCAGGTATTATCGTCAACTTCAGGCATCGAGATGATATGAGCCTCGCTTCT
>Ga0105091_10001144_pt1 | contig 11434 bp, 10 predicted proteins | sample PPLLak1March2015_FD_87022 | JGI IMG/M metagenome (GOLD analysis project Ga0105091, IMG submission 87022) | Freshwater sediment microbial communities from Prairie Pothole Lake near Jamestown, North Dakota, USA - PPLs Lake P7 Core (1) Depth... | ecosystem: Environmental > Aquatic > Freshwater >... | reverse complement strand
GTGCGGGCGGAAATTTTCGGAAGCGCCGACAGTAATGCAATTCTTGGCAGTTGCCTGCACCGAAAGAGAATCAACGTCAATCATTCCGTTGCTACCGCTGTCTTTTCCCTCGTTACCTGCAGCAAACAAAATTACTGCATCCTTATGTATCCAGATGAAGCCGTCGATAGCCTGGGTATCTGAAGTATACTGACCATAGATCAGGTTTCCTGACGCATCGGTATTACCACCCCAGCTATTGTTGAAGATTCTTGCACCATCGTCATAGGACTGCTGGAAAAGGGCATTGAGATCGTCCGGGATACCAAGGAGATAATACCCATCCGGGAGATCGGTCTGGAAAGGACGTTTGAAATTACAAAATTGCTCTACGGCCTGAAACACTAATCCGGCTTTGAACGCCATTCCGCGGAAGCTGCCATTTGACCGTGCACCGCTGCCCAGCACCGATCCGGCAACATGGGTTCCGTGACCGCTATCAAGGTCTGCAACGCCGTCGTCCCAGGTAGTGTTGTCAAGGAAAGGATGAAGCCCCGGAGGAATCGCCCAGCTGTGAGTAGCAACTATCCTGCCTTTGAAATCTTCGTGCATTGAGACATCGTTAACTCCGGTGTCCAGGCCGGTGTCAATTACACAAACAATCTGTCCTTCACCATCGAGTCCGTAGTTGTTCCAGACAGGAGGAACCCCAACTATACTGGCGGCAATGTCATTGAAAAGTTTTGGCACAGCAAACGGCTCAATCCACTGCACGCTTGGCAGTCCTGCCAATACCTCAATTCTGGAAGCGTCCAGAGATATGCGAAGAACTCCTTTTTCGGCCGAGATAACGGTACCCCCAAGGCGCTCGACCTCCTGCCTGACCGCCGCCGTATCATCCTCTTTATGCAGGACTACTTTGATATTGCCCAGTGGACTCGGCCTGTAAGCTTCCACCTTGATCTCTGCGCTGTGCAGGGCAGTCGGGCTGACCTTGCCGCGAATGCCCATAAGCAGCGGACTGATCTTGTATGCAGGCTGGTAAGGACCGACCCAACGCACGAAACCAAGCTCAGAAACCTGGTTCTTTACTTCCGGAGTCATCCGCACCAGAAAGGCATTGTCAGGAACATAATCACCGAGCTTGCCTCCAAGCTCTCGAATCGCGTCACCCCATTCGGACTTAACCGGACCAACAAACTGAACAATCCAGTAGTTCTCCTCAGTCGGACCCATTTCGGCTGCGTGCAAGCTCAATGCTGCTGGCGCGGCAGGAACCTCGACCGCTGGGTCGAACTCGATTGACCGCAATTTGATCGTCTCTCTGCCAGCAAGTGATTCAAGTTGATATCCCTCGCTTGCAAGCTGCTCAGCCTGGGCTTCGTTCACTTCGGCGAGAATACTGCCTGGATAAGTCGCCAGTATACGGGAAACGGAAGCTTCTGCATTGCGCCGTCTCTCCTGCTCGCTTTCGTCAACAAAAATCATAACCTGTTTGGTACTCATTTCGCTTCCTCCTCTCCGCTCTTAACTTCCCGGACTCAATCTCTCGACCCCTGGCAAGTGCCAATAGCACAGGCCTCAAAAGAACAAAACCGGGAAGACCCCCTCAGTATTTCCAGAGCGCCATAAGTAACCTTATTGAAGTAACTCTGTTCTTCTCTAATCACACAGATTATCAGCAGCGCGCTCGTAACGCGTTTGATGGAACCCGTGAAATAGAATATATCGATTTAATAATCGTTTCAATATATATTTTAAACATTTAATATATAATTTCTGGCTTTGGAATTAGTCATTACATTAAGCCAGAATAAAACTATAATTTCCATATTTATAATAAGATTTTGTAGATGATATTTATAATTTTAATTTATATTAAATTGTCTTTTGAAATTAAAGATACCCTATGAGTTTCCATAGAAAGCTATATCTCTTCACGGGCTGGTGCCCGAAAATATAAGCTAAAATATAAATGGACTGCTCTGGCTAGAAAAACGAGAATAATAAGTAAATTTTGCGGAGAAACTCCAGATTAATAAATACCGGATTTAATAATAATAGGGAGGCAGGTTATGAAATTCTGGTTGCTCAAAGCTGCAGGCACCCTGGAAGACGAAGAGCTGATTCTGGAAAACAGCGTGATTACTATAGGATGGGCTGAGTTCCTGGATTTATCTGGTATTAAAAACGAAATGCAGGTAAAGAAAATAATGCTCGAGAAATACCCCGGGATGAAGGAAGAGCGTAGTTCTGCCTGGGCAGGGGAGATCCACGCCTTTATCACAAAAATAAAGAAAGGAGACCTTGTGGCAGTTCCGCTCAAAACCAGGAGCGAGATACTGATCGGAAAGGTTACCGGAGAATACGAATACCGACAGCTCAGCAACTTTATCAGTCATATCAGGAGCGTAAGATGGCTTAATACACTTCCGAAAGGAGATTTCGAGGAAGAATATGATATCGACCTCAGTTCTCCTGAGACACTCTCCCTTATCGAAGAGCGCCCTGAAAAACTTTCAGGTTTAACTGAAATAAAAACCCTGGGAACCCTTGTTGAAGAACTTAACTTTGCCCTTGAAGACCTTAATTCCCTGAAAGAAAGGCTGCTTGAACTTACATACAGGCTGGCTGGGACTGAAGAGATATCCGAAGTCCGGAAAATCGCAGCCGAGATGGAAAAAATGCTGAAAGAGAAATGAGTTGACAAAAAACCGAAGAAAACTGAAAATAATTACTCCGCAGGAAAAAGAATTAAAAAGAAGTAATAACTGCATACAAAGAGTAATTTGTTTTCAGTTATCCTTCCCGGACGATTTTTTTCCCAGTTCTATCCTTAATGCATTTCTATCTGGTCAATAACCCCTTTTGCTTCCTTAACCATGTAAGCCGCTTCATCAGCTGAAATCCTCTTGCTCTTTTCGATTTTTTCAACGAGATTAATGAAGGATTTAAGCTTGAGGACGGCATCTCCATCCTGGCAATTTTCAAGGAAAACTATCGATTTGTCAAGAGGCTTAATAAGAGATTTTTCTGTCCCCGGATTACATGCGAGGTCATTTTCCACATAATTCTTGAGATCTTTTATTCTGTCAAGAGGTGTTAACTCAGCAATAGAATCAAGAGTAAACATGTAGATATCCTCGTTTCCATTGCGTCCGTCCATCCAGACTATCCTGTCCCCGTAGATAGCTGGATCCCCTTGATGAACTGTTTCATCGCTGGTTATTTGAATTTCCCTGGAAGTAGAGAGGTCATACATGTAGATGTCTGAGTGACCCATTCCAAACATCCACACTATCCTGTCTCCGTAGATATCCGGACCCCACGCATCGTAGCCGATGAAAGTTAGTTCTGAAGTAGAGAGGTCATACATCCAGACTAAATCGCCTGCTCCTTCACTCGTATACACTACCCTATCCCCGTAGATAACAGGACCGTATTCAAGAAAACCTCCACCTCCTGCGATCTGAGTCTCCGTGGAAGTAGAAAGGTCGTACATGTAGATGTCGACAATGTACTCCTCATTTCCATTCCGCTCATCTGTCCAGACTATCCTGTCCCCATAAATAGCAGGTCCGCTCTGGTTTGATTCGTTGGTGGTTATCTGAGTTTCAGTGGAAGCGGAGAGGTCGTACATGTAGATATCCACATTTCCATTCCTGTCATCCGTCCAGACTATCCTGTCTCCATAAATAGCAGGCTCACTCTGGTTCGATTCGTTGGTAGTTATCTGAGTTTCTGTGAAAGCGGAGATATTATACATGTAAACATCGTAGTTACCGTTCCTGTCATCCGTCCAGACTATCCTGTCTCCATAAATAGCAGGCTCACTCTGGTTCGATTCGTTGGTGGTAATCTGTGACTCGGTGGAACTGGAAAGGTCGTACATGTAGATATCCCAGTTCGGTTCGTAAACATAGGCATCATAATATCCATTGCGGTCATCCTGCCATACAATCCGTTCGCCATAGATATCGGGACTCGACTGGCTTGAGTTATTGGTAGTGATCTGAGTTTGCGTACCCTCTATCGCAGGAGGCTTTAACTCACTGTCCCCATAGATCAGGGTACTCCCCTGATCGGATTCACTGGCAGTGATCTGAGTTTCAATGCCCTGTGCCGTATCCGCGGATGCGGTAGCACAGATGAAGGGCAAAAGAAGTAAAGCTATAACTATTGAACACAGCCTGTTTCTAGTTTTCATATGTTATTCACCCAGTACTCTGTAAACTAGTTTTGTTTAATTGCTGGCTGCTAGTTGTGTTTTTCATTCCTTATCAGAATTGAGCAGTCACAATTGTCCATTACATTAAAATTAATATCAACATGCCTATTTTTCAAAAACTAAATTGGTATATAAATATAGGCATATAACCGTTAAGACAATATTAATAAGTATATAATGAAAGGAATATATAACAACCACCGATAAATAAAATAGACAGTGTACACTAAATTTGTTGATACGGTTCTAAAAATTCGAAGATTGAATTTTTATCTTTCTCGTAACTTTTCAGGGGTGAAGTTTTTTATTCTGAAATTATTTAACGTATATAGGAATTTTTAGCATTTCACTCTTCAATAAAATAGCCGGCAGCTTAGATATCAAAAGCTGAGGAAAGTTCAGTTAGATAATGGTTCGAGAGAATGAACATAAATCATGAAAATAGTTTGAGATTGCAGTACATACCGGATCATTAATCGGTAGCAAAAAAATAAAAAAGGCTATATAAAATTTCAGCCTCTACGAAAGTTACCAGAAGCTCAAATTTTACTGTTCAGACTGTCCTCCATTGGTAAAGAACATTGTGTCGCCTTCACTGGAATACAGGATAAGCTGGCCATCCTCAATAGCCGCTGAGTTTACACCTGCTAAGAGTCCCATATATTCAGGATCCATGGAATCAGGGCCACATGCCATAGGTGTTATGGCAGTCGAGTCAATGGTGAGATTGTTTTCTTCCAGGATATAGCTTCCATTGCCGCTGTTGCATTCGGCTTTGACATAACATGTGCCGTCAGAGAAGAAGGCAAGAGTGTAATTCTCAGGGTTAGGTACCAGAGTATACTTGTCAGAATGCTCGTAACCTTTCCACAACCATTTGATACTGGTAATTTTATCAGCTGAAATAGGTTCAAGCTGCTGGGAAATATCTTCAGAAGATTCAGACTGAGGGGAGGCACCTCCGGAAACTCCAGACTGAGAGGAAGCGCTTCCAGAAGATCCAGACTGAGAGGAAACATTTTCTACAGGTTCTGGCTGTTGGGAAATATTTGCTACAGATTCAGAAGTATTTGCTACAGGTTCAGTTTGCAGGGAAATATTTTCTATAGGTTTTGAGGAATTTTCCTCCTGTTCGGTACAGCCAAGTGAAAAAGAAACTATGGTTATAATTCCTATAGTAAGGAACAAAACCAGACTTATTGACGTATTTTTCATTTTCATATTATGCCTCATAAACTAACTTGATAATGTAATGAGCTGTTTAAATATATCGGCTCTGTAGAAATCCTCAGTTTAGCGCAATTATTTCTACACTGTTTTTTTATGTTATATACACTATGAGTTTAAACTTTACTTCTTTTACTTGATTACGGAACTTTTTTGCCCTGAGAGGCTGTCTTAAAACTAAAACCATTTAACAACTGAATAATGGCAATGTCAAGTTTAATGACCTGTCCCTTAAAGCATCCGGAAGGATCTGGAACTTGGGCGATGGAGCTGCCTCTACCGATGCGAATCCAATCCACACCTATGCTACTGCAGGGAGATTTACTGCTAGCCTGAGTGTAAGCAATTCAAATGGTACTGATAGCGTAAGCAAGATAATAACTGTCACCGAGAAACCCAATAGAAGCTCTCCAAAAGCAATCTTTACAGCAACACCTCTGGCTGGGCGTGCTCCTCTCACAGTTAATTTCACAGATAAATCTATCAATGCAATTTCAATAAAGTGGGACTCTGGAGACAAGAGTGCAATAAGCACTGAGTCAAAACAAGTCATACGTACAAGATGCAGGCACTTATCTTTTGAAATTAACTGCTATTAACGGCGAAGAGTCAGATGTTGCAACCAGGACAGTAATTGTCTCAAAGCGATGGAGGTAATACAGGGAAGATACAAGATTTGTGTTAGCAAAAAGTAATGTCAGGTAAACCCTGTCATCCTTCTCTTTTTTTCATATGAGCGCTTTTGTCAGTTTCTTTGCAGTCAACCCGGCGGGAACAAAAGCGTATGTGTTGAATTTTCATTAAAAAGGAAGTAAAATCCTCTTCTGGCGGTATCTGATGAAAAAAAGTAACTTAAAAGGTTAATTGGAAAATTGGAGAAAATTAACCTTATAAATTTAATTTTAGCCTAATTTAGCCTATAAGATCATTGAGATCAAGTTCAAACCCGACGACCGCGTATCCGAGAGCAAAATTGCTTATCACCTCAGGATGGAATTCTCCAAAGGCTCCGAGTTTCTTGCCTCTGACATAGACATCAGCCCGCCTGCCTTCGAGAAAAGAAGGGTCTTCGGATTCTTTTACCTCGTAGGAAAGCATCATTTCCCTCATGAGGGCATCTACAATCTCATAGATCTCGGTGAAGTTGGCCTGTGGGTGAATTGAGACGGCAGCTACATGCTGTCCGATTGTTTCGTTGCTTACGATCTCCCCAAACTCGAAGATTTTCTGGGGGAGTTCCCTGTGCTGGTTTAAGGCAAGGATTTCAAGGAGGTTCGGAAGCAGGGTTGTCCTGAGCATTGTCTGGTCTTCGCTGATCGGGTGAAGGACATAGGTAACATCTTCCGTCTTTTGCCTGCGCATGTTTTCGAAATTGATTTTTTCGCTGGTAAGCGTAAAAGGCATCACCTCATAGTACCCGAGGCCTACCATTATCTCGTTTACGGGAGAGCGAAGCCGGGAAATCGGGTGAGACTTTCCTGCGGTATAGGTCTCAGGCATTCTTACTTTGATGTTTTCATACCCGTAGCCTTTGGCAATATCCTCTACAAGGTCGTAATTATGAAGAATATCGGCCCTGTAAGTTGGGACTTTTACCTCGACAGTCTCCTGATCAAGGGCTTTTGCTCCAAAGCGCATTCTCTCAAGCTGTTTAATGATTTCTTCTAAGGAAAGTTCCATGCCGAGAAGGGCTTTTACTTCAGCCTTTGTGAGGAACCTGGTCTTCGGCTCAAGGTCAGGCAGGATTAATTCTCCGCAGTCGGGCCTGACAACCTTTACGAATTCGATCTGCCCGCCCCTTTCCGCAAGGGCGGTGACTACAATGTTCAGGGCGGTGTATACGGCTTCTCCAAGTCCCGTGACATCGATAAAGAGGTCGGTTGTTTGCTCGGTTACGCTTGTAAGTGTCCCGTTAATGATAGGCGGGAAGGACAGCACGTTGTCGTTTGCGTCCAGGATGATAGGGTATTTATCAAAGCCCCTGACAAGATGGGCAAATTTCGTGCCTTTGGGGTGTTTTTCCAGGATTTCGGTCATGCTCATCTTTTCGGTGTAGTCCAGAGGCACGAACTCGAAACTCGGGTCGACGGCCATATACCTGAAAGGCGGCTGAATGTTTGAAAGGTCGTGCACGCCTATAGACACTTTTTTCCTGTTTCTTCCAAGTCCCCAGTGCAGGTCTTCCTGAAGGTCCATAAGAGATTTTATGGAAGAGGATGTGAATTTTATGCCTCTTACAACCGCACACCCGAGAAAAGGCCTGATTCTCAGGATATCCTCGCTGACTGAGATCGAGACCTTAGACGGCTTTACCTCATATTCGGACAGCCCGGTCTCAAGGTCCAGGAAACCCCGCAGTGCCCTGGCTGCCCCTTCCACACTATAAAGGTCAGGCCTGTCAGGGAAGAACTCGATATCGATATACTCGTCTTCTATTCTTTCGATATCGGCCCCTATCATGGGCACCCTTTTTATGATGGTTTCCTTATCGGTTCCTGTGAGTTTCTCGAGGTCGTCATACTGCAAGGTAATTACTGGCATTGGGAATTCATCTCGTCTTTTACTCGCTAACTTAACCCCAAACATACTCAACTTTAGATTTAATGCTTTTGTTTGAGGAGGTGTGAAGAACTTCATCACAGACCTGGAGCTGTGGTACAGGAGACAAAGTATTGTTATCGATAGAGGTTCAGACCAGGCTCGGAGAAAGCCCAATGGGGCCGTTAAGACCTGGGAGCAGGCTCATCTATTGGGACGTGCTTAGATCATAGTCTTTGAAAAAATGAACCCTAAGTGATTTTTTATAAACTGACTAAATAAATATCTTAATTTAAAGAGCTTTATAATGATCCGATTAAAAAGAAAAAATTTAAAAACAATTCACAAAATTTAGATAGGCGCACTAGATTTCAAAAAGTAAATACTGCATAGCAAAGGAAGAAAGATAATGGAAAAAGGCGAAAAGTCTTATTCAATTTATTTAGCTTCAATGACCGTTCTATTATTTTTAATCATCTCTCCATTTACTGTATCTGTAACTATTGCACAGGGTGCTTCGTCCGAGCCGGTGTATGCATATATTACAAATTACCAGGACAACACTGTTTCTGTAATTGACACAGCAACCAGCACTGTTACAGCCACGGTGCTTGCAGGAGAGGATCCTGTAGGTGCTGCAATTACTCCGGATGGAACAAAAGTATACGTGACGAACAAAAATAGCAATAATGTCTCTGTGATTGATACAGCCACAAACAAAGTTACAGCTTCTGTAGATGTCGGAAGTAACCCTGTAGGAGTCGCATTCAATCCCGCAAAAACAAAGGTATATGTAGCTAATTCAGGTAGCGATACCGTTTCCTCAATTGACACAGTCACGAATGAAGTTGAAGCCACAGTGGATGTCGGAAAATATCCTGGAGGAATTGCGGTAACCCCTGATGGGGAACAGGTATATGTGACGAACTACGGTAGCTATACTACTTCTGTAATTGACACTTCAAACAACAAAGTTACGTATACTGTGCCTGTAGGAATCGAGCCTGAGGAAGTTGCCGTCAACCCGAAGGAAACAAAAGCTTATGTGGCGAACCGCGGCAGCAACTCTGTCTCTATAATTGACACCTCAAACAAAATAGTCATAGACACTGTGCCTATAGGAAAACTTCCCTACGGAGTTGCAGTCAGTCCAGATGGATCAAACGTATACGTGACGAACAGGGAAGACAATAATGTCTCTGTAATTAATACGACCACTAACACCGTTTCAGACAGTGTGCCTGTAGGAAAACTTCCCTACGGAGTGTCAGTTGACCCTGAGGGAACAAAGGTGTATGTGGCGAACTCTGAGAGCAATACTGTTTCTGTAATTGACGCAACCACCAACAAAGTTATACAAACAGTGCCTGTAGGAAGTAAACCAACGGCTACCGGGCAGTTTATAGGTTCTCCGTCAGTACCCGAGGAAAATAGTGCTGTAGAAACCACGACTGATCCAGTTCAAGAACAGTCTTCCACAGACGAGGAACAGCCTATCAAGACTCAGAAAACAATATGGGATAACCAAATCTTTAGCGGTATTTTTGTTGGAGTAGCTGTAGGCATTATACTGTATATACTACGCGTGAATTAATTAGTGAGAATTCAACCTATAACCCGAATTGCATAACGTTCAAAAGTAAGATAGGACCGAAAGGCGATTAGTTTTTGGTTGTCACTTTTTTCTGTAGATCTCAATTTGTTAACCTCTTTTTTTAGAAATTTGGTGTTTTCAGTACTAAAGGAGCCAATGATAAAGAACGAAAAAAATGCATTGAAATAAAGGCTATAGGTAACGTTTTGATGCTCGTCTATGTGTTTCTCAGGGTTTTTTGCGTTTAATAAGCTGGTCGGTCTTGCCATAACTACGGAATGGGCGAATTAATAAGCGATTTTTATAAAAAAGAGATAATAAAAGTTATATTGTAAATCTTGCAGGTCTGACGTGCATATCTTAGCCATTAAGGCCTATAGCTGTCAGGCCTTTGTAACCTGCATATCCTTGTAACACGTGTTATGACACTTTGATTCGAAAGCGATGTTGCTTTGGGCTTTTCGTTGAGGTAAACAGCATGAAACGAGCCTGAAAAAATAGGAACAGCAACGTTATAGATAAACGAAGCTATTTTTAGTGGTTATTTATATGCAGGACTTACGCGGTTGAGCGGAAAAATCAATAGCATTCGAACCTGGGACTTTATAAATTTTAGCTTCAATTATAACGTTTATAATGTTTGATTTTATATATAAAGTGATAAACTTCTGTTGACAAAAACTAGGAGTGAAATCGATCAACAGGGAATAAAATTGTTTTTAGAGACTAAGTTTGAGGAGGAGGTGAACCGTTTATGGGTGTATCTGCTAAAGGAGAAAGATACCGCTGTGAGATATACGGCAACGAAGTTGTCGTAGAAAAAGTAGGAGGCGGAACTCTTGTTTGTTGTGGGGAAGAGATGACTCCTGTAAATTAAGAATAAATGTACCCGCAAAACCCTGACTATAAAGGATACAAGTATATGCAGGTATTTTAGGCCCGAAAATGCTCGGACAAAGAAATGACTTTATGAATGGAGGAAAACCAATGAAATGCTATGAATGTGCCAGAGAAGGTAAAGATACAGACGCCGTTGGGATTTGTATTGTATGTGGGAGAGGAGTTTGTAAGGAGCACCTTCTCCATGAGGAAACCCCTGTGTGGGAAGGAAACTATCCAATAGAGCTGAAACCCGATGTTGAACATATCAAAAGAATTGTCTGCCTTCCCTGCCATGATGCACTTAAGGAGAACTGCCTGTTTAGTGAGGTTTGCTGAGGTGGTCAAAAATGTTAAAATGTTACGATTGTGCTGAGAAGAACGAAGTCAGTGAAGCAGCAGGTATTTGCATTGTCTGTGGAAAAGGCCTCTGCATGGAGCATATTCATCAGGTAGAATTCCCCATGAAAGGAGGATATCCACTGCCCCATGTGACACTGAAGAAAGATCTTCCCAGGATGATGTGCCGTGAGTGCATTGACTCTATTCTTGGAGAGGACTTCTGCGTTTAAATCCAAAAAGTCATTGAAGAATACTCCAATTTGTATAACCCGTGAATTTAGCAGTTGACGCTTGAATATTAACTGGAAATCATTAATATTGGTACTCGTTCTGTAATGGCAGGTGACCCGATTTGGAAGAACATAAAAAAGTCGTGGAGAGCATAGAAAAGAAAATGGGATTCAAGCCCCATATCCTGGAAACTCTTGAGGAACTCGACTCTGAATTTCTTGGAAAGTACAGGCGTTGTGATGGAAAACTATTATCTGATGGAGCTCTGCCCGCAAAAACAAAAATTCTCATGGCTCTTGCAGTTGTGGCATCCAAACAGTGTGAAGCCTGTACGGTAGCACAGATGAAAAGCGCTCTTAATCATGGAGTAACTAAAGAAGAAATCATGGAAGCCATGGATGTTATCTTTATTACTT
>Ga0105091_10001143_pt1 | contig 11438 bp, 8 predicted proteins | sample PPLLak1March2015_FD_87022 | JGI IMG/M metagenome (GOLD analysis project Ga0105091, IMG submission 87022) | Freshwater sediment microbial communities from Prairie Pothole Lake near Jamestown, North Dakota, USA - PPLs Lake P7 Core (1) Depth... | ecosystem: Environmental > Aquatic > Freshwater >... | reverse complement strand
TTTCTCCACACCCCTGTTCGAGAGCAAGGTTTGTACGCCAGACAATCTTGGTGAGCGCGTTACTGCACTGCCTCGCCCTCTGGTGTTTACAAACGGCTGCTTCGATATTCTCCATCGCGGCCACGTCACCTATCTGGCGCAAGCGCGGGCACTAGGTGCAAGCCTGGTGGTAGGGGTAAATAGCGATGCTTCCGTGAAGCGTCTGGGCAAGGGGAAGGATCGCCCGGTCAACAGCCAGCAGGATCGCATGGCAGTGCTGGCAGCGCTGGAATGCGTCAGCCTGGTGACATGGTTCGAGGAGGACACCCCGCTCAATCTGATTCTCGCCTGCCGGCCCGATATCCTGGTGAAAGGTGGCGACTGGCCAGTCGATGCCATCGTCGGGTCCAGAGAAGTGCTGGAATGGGGCGGCAAGGTGCATTCCATCCCGTTCCTGCACGAGCGCTCCACCACCGCGTTGCTCACCAAGATACGCAGTTAGCCTTCAGGCGTTTTTTACGCCGCCTATATCCAGCGTAGTTGAATAGCCTCGCCTCATCGCCCAAACTGTTTTCTCAAAGCCAGGTGTGTCCGGGATTTTGTAATAAAATCTGCCGCCAGATTATTTATCGAGGCAGGAATTATTCCGGAATATATGCAGGCATCACACCGCTCATCTCCCTCGCAAAGGAAACCAGCTTCCGATCCACCTCTTCCTCGCTCTGCCCCCGTCCAATCGGAGCCACCAAGCGCACCATCGCACCATCACTGCGATTACGCGTCATCACATCCCAAGAAACAAACAGCTTCACCAGATACTCGTTCGTCATGACCCGTCCCCGCTGCTGGAACCAGTAGTACACCAGTTGCCTTGTTTCTCCCCGCTGAATCACGGTGCGATTTACGGTAAGCGGCTGGCCGTTCACCAACACGTTGCCGATGATGCGCTGAGAGATCCCTTCAACATTCCAGCCCCCACCGGGCAGGCAGGTACGGGGAGAATGGGGTACCTTTCCTGTGCGCTGGGAATTATAGTAGGCAATGTACAAATTTACCGGCTGACCGCTCTGGTCCACAAAATCCGCCAGGAGATAATCGTCGAACTTGAGTATGTCTATGAAGATATGCTCAAGCCGATCCTCCTTACCCTTCCATGAACCGAACTCCAGCGGAAACTCTGAAAAAACCTTGCGCGCCGGGCTGCTCTCAACGTTCTCTGGGAGCATCCTGGCCAAAACCGCTACCGCCGCCAGCAAAACCACAACCGCCACGAATGGCCAGGGCAGTCCACGCTGCCTCACCTCGGCATCAGTGGGTGTAGGCGCGGGGAACTCCAGCCCGAACACCTCCCGCAGAGGGCGGCTATCCTTGCCTATCCGGGTCAACAACCACATCTCCGCCACCAGCACAGCCGTACAGGCCATGGATATAACCAGGCCCTCGAAATCGTGCAGAAATCCCTCGGCCATTCCCTTTCCCCAATATTCCACCATTACACCGATAACCCCGATGCGGAAGCTGTTCATCAGAATGGCCACCGGAATACTGGAAAAAAACACAAGTGCTCGTTTCCAGAAAGCCACCTTGAAGAAATAGGCGGCGATAAAACCTATCGTCATCAACCCAAGCAAGTAACGCATGCCACTGCACGCCTCAGCCACCTGCAGCTTCATCGACCCCAGGTCGATCACATTGCCTTCCAGATAAACACTGATACCAAAGAGGCGTATAACCCAAACGCCGATATTCGAGGAGAACATCTGCAACTGCGCAGAAAAATCCTGATACAGGAAACTTGGAATCGGCAGCATCAAGGACAGGAACAAGAATGGCATCAGGATGATGCGAAACCCCTGCCACCCCATCCAGGCCAGCAGGGCGCCCGCAAGCGTGATAACAAACGCATACTGCATAACCGTTAAGGACGCGCTCAACTGCCCCAGCAAAAAAACGCACAAACCGAAGGCAACCACTCCCAATCCCGCAAGAGAGCCGGTAAAGGCCACCCGTTCCAGCTCATCTTTTTTCTGCCAGACAAGGAATAACGAGACAAAAGGGATTATGACCGCATGGCTATATTCTTCAGTGTTGAACCACATCTCGACCATCGACTGCAGGCCATCATAAAAGATCGTGCCCAGCAAGCCCGAGACAACAGCCAATGCAATCCAAACGACACTGCTCTCTCGCCACACCATATTGTTTTTCAGGACATCCATAAGATTTCTGTTTGATATTTACTTTCGAGACACAAGATTCACGGGAGCCCGGAAATCACACTTCAAGTTCCAGAAGGATACCTCAAAAAAAGGAATTATAAATTCCATCGCAACTCGAAGGCCGTGGTTAATGAGGCGAATCAATCGCGGCAATCTTCTCATGCCCTGCAAATTCTTTACCGTTACGCTATCATTGCTTCATGCTCATCATGCAATAAACAAGCGCATCAACCATACATGCTCAGTTCAAAACCCCCTATTTCCCTGTTTATCCTGGCTTCCCTCCTGATCTTTTTTTCGGGGTTTGCGATATACCTCAAGCCCACCACGCATTTTCCTCACGCAGTATTAACGGCACCGGAAGACCTGCAACTCACATTTCTACTGAATCCCGTTCCCAGCAAGGAAAGCTGTGAACAAACTCTCGAAACACTCGGCAATTCATTACTGACGGTATGCCCTGCCTGTCAAATCCAGAAACAGCAATGCCTGCAAGCACTGGACTCCCAACAACAAAATTATCTTTCCATTGCGCCGATCCCCTACCCTTCGACCCGCCTTCCTTATGGAGTCGTCATTTATTCTTCCCTGCGGCCCAATATAGCCTTGGCTGCCTGCCAGAAAAATGAACAGTCCATGCAACACTCAAGCAAAGTCAGATGCCATGCCCCCAACACCCTGCGCATAGCCCCGGACCCCGTTAAACCAAAGGGCACCAATCTTGTGCTTGCCGCCTTCTGGATTCTGGTTGCAGCAGGAGCAGCAAGCTGGTTTATTTGCTACCTGATCATCCGTTACGAACATCTTCACGGTCACCTGAGTCACGACCATGACTTATCCGGACCGCAAAAATTCCATGCACTACCCACTCCGAGAATCGGTGGCCTGGCACTGGTTGGCGGCCTGCTGGGGGGAGCCGGCGTAGTGCTTTTGCTACAGTCCAGAATAACGTATATCGGTGACAGTTTTGGCTACCTGTTGTTGGCTGCCATACCCGCCTTTTTTGGCGGGATGCTGGAAGACATCACGAAAAACGTGGGAGTGCTTCAGCGGCTCATTCTCACCATGATTTCCGGTGCAATTGGCGCATGGCTTTTAGGCGGCATTATTGTCCAGCTGGATATTCCCATCATGGATACTGCCTTGCAATGGCTCCCTTTCGCTGTGGCTTTCACCGTTTTAGCTGTGGGCGGGGTTACCAACGCGATTAACATCATCGACGGCTATAACGGTCTGGCAGGCGGCTTTTCAGTCATCGCCCTGACCGCCATAATCTGGGTAGCCGCACAAATGAATGACATGCTGATTCTTGTGGTAGGCCTGAGCATGATAGGCGCCTTGCTGGGCTTTCTGGCGTGGAACTGGCCCAGGGGAAAGATCTTCCTGGGGGACGGGGGCGCCTACCTGCTCGGCTTCATCCTGGCGGAACTCTCGGTATTGCTGGTCGCCCGTAATCCCACCGTATCACCGTGGTTTCCGCTGCTGCTGCTGGCATACCCTATATTCGAGACTCTTTTCTCCATGTACCGCCGCAAATGGCTGCACAACACTACCCCTGGTCACCCGGATGCGTTGCATTTGCATCAACTCATATTCAAACGGATCATTCGTGGCCATATCGGGGACGGCAACCATCAACGGATTACCCGCAATAACAGTCGTGTCGCTTCCTACATTTTGCCCGTAGCCACATTAGCCGCCTTCTTTGCTGCACTGTTCTGGCAGGACAGTTCCATGCTTATGTTGGCAACCCTCATAGGATGTGCGATCTACATTTTCTTTTATCGGCGAATCATCCAATGGCGGAAGCAGAAGTGGCTCCGCTAGATTGAGTGAACACCTTGCAGGATTGGCAACTGCGCCGCTTGCTTAAGCAGCTTTTCTCTCCAACGCAGCCACAATCTGCTTAACCACCACCTCCGGCGAAAAAAGCCTTGCCGAAAGAGCTCGGCAATGAGCAGAAACACTCATGCCCCTGGCAACTTCATCCACCAGTTCTTCCGCCAGGCATTGCAAGGTATCCACCGAGTGATCCGTGCAAACTCGTCCAACTCCCTCACGTTCAATTAGCTCTGCCAGGTCATTGCCCGGGTTGATACACGCTAGCACCGGCAAACAGCCCTGCATGTAGGAAAGAAATTTACCCGGAATGTTATGGGTTTTGTGGCGAGCGTCCAGAGCCACGATGCCAACGTGGCATTGCGCATACAAACCGGGAATTTCCGCAGGCTCCAACTCATCATGAAGAACCACATTATTGAGCCCACGTTTCTTTACATCCTCACGCAAACGCTGGGAATTGCTGCCTCGACCGACAAAAAGAAAACCAATATCGTGACGATCACGCAACCGCTCAGCGAGATCGATCAGAATATCCATTCCCTGTGCCACTCCCATGTTGCCCGCGTATACAAAAATTGTGCGCCCGGCAAGAGGGCTGGCAGCCACTGAAATACTACAGCCAACATCCGGAGCTTCCGCAAGCCAGTTTTGCAGCACCTCCACCCGTCGTCCCGGCGGGGCATCCCAAGCATTGAAATAAGCCAAATTGGCTTGTGTCTGCACACCAATGATATCCGCAACTGAATATTGATAGTGCGCGATGGCCTTAAAAAAACAATATGGCCCTCCCCTCCCCATCAGCCCCATGTCCACGGCCCACTCAGGGAAAATATCCCGGATAATGAGGTAGCTTTGGCAGCCGCTTGCTTTCTTTAGTGCATTTGCGATGGGCCCAAGAAAAATCGTCGGCGAGTACCACACTACCCCGTCCCAATGCACATCGAAAAGAGGGCTTTTTCGAAAGTTATGCAGCATTGCGAAAGGCATTAAAAACTCATGGATCGTTCGGCGCACGTAGCCAATATCTTTGGTGCGAGGTGCTTTCAGCCTCAACACCTGCACACCATTCATTTCCTCCAGCAACCAAGACAGCTCCAGGTCAGCAGAAGGAATCATCACCGTCGGAAAATGCCCTTGCCGAACTAGCTCTTGAGACAAATCACGCAGTTGCACCGCACCCGATGAACGCATGGGGGGATACGCATCCGCGATTAAAGCAATACGCACAATCAGCTCACTTTGCCCAGACTGTACGATTCACATAATCGACATAACTTAGCACAACGCGCAGCAATTGCTTGGATACGGAGCCTGCCTCATAATCCTGGACCAACTGCATAACGCGCTTGGTCTTGTCATGCTGGGCGATAATTACGCGTACAGCATCCAGCACCCGCTCTTTCTTCAGTCCGCTCATGATGAGCGTTCCCACATCCATCCCCTCCGGCCGTTCATGCGTATTGCGGATAGTGATCGCGGGCAGGTTGAGTAGCGAGCTCTCCTCGGTAATTGTGCCGCTATCGGACACGACGCACAACGCCCCCATCTGCAATTTGATGTAATCGCAGAACCCGAAAGGTTTTAGGAACTGGATATGCGGATTAAGGTCTTCCAGCTTTAAAGCTTCCAAGCGCTTCTTGGTGCGTGGATGAGTAGATACAATAACAGGATAGTTGTAGGCTTCTGCCAAAGCATTGAGCGTCTCGACCATGTCCAGCAAGTTCGTCGGCGTATCGACATTCTCCTCACGATGCGCGCTAACGATAAAGAATTTATCCGCCTCCAGCCCCATGCGTTGCAGCACATCCGACATTTGAATTTTCGGCATGTAATGGTCCAGCACTTCACGCATATGAGAGCCAGTCTTGATGATGGTCTCAGGGCGGATGCCCTCGGCAATCAGGTAACGGCGGGCGTGCTCCGTCAGAACCAGATTGATGTCGCTCAAATGGTCAAGAACTTTGCGATTCAATTCTTCCGGCACCCGCTGATCAAAACAGCGGTTTCCCGCCTCCATGTGGAACACAGGTATCTTGCGACGCTTTGCTGAAATGACTGCGAGGCAGGAATTGGTATCGCCATACAACATGAGCGCATCGGGCTTTTCTCTTTCCATGACCTCATCGGATTTTTCGATCACGCGCGCAATGGTCCGTGTCGCATTCTCGCCGGCTGCCTCCAGAAAGTAATTCGGCTTGCGGATGTCCAAGTCTTCGAAGAACAGTTGGTTCAGTTCGTAATCATAGTTCTGTCCAGTGTGTACCAGAACGTGTCTAGTGTGCCGATCGAACTCGGCAATCACCCGACTCATTTTGATCAACTCGGGTCTTGTCCCGACGATGGTCATAACTTTAAGCACTTAACTCTTCCTTAATGAAATCCAGTTTTAATAAAAGCGACTTGATCTGTTCAACATTAAGACGATTTGTATTATGCGAGGTGTAGTCGTCCGAGCGAGAAATTTTCTCCTCACCCTCACTAAAATATTGGGCGTAATTGAGGTCGCGGTTATCAGCCGGAATGCGGTAATAGTCACCCATGTCTTGAGCATGCGCCATCTCTTCACGCGAGATCAGCGATTCATACAATTTCTCGCCATGGCGGGTGCCAATGATCCGGGCCTGTTGCTTACTGCCGAATAACTCTGTGAGTGCCTGCGCCAAATCCGCCACAGTTGATGCAGGCGCCTTTTGCACAAAAATATCACCCTGCTGACCATGCTCGTAAGCGTAGAGCACAAGATCGACGGAATCTTCCAGCGACATCAAGAAGCGCGTCATATTCGGGTCGGTAATAGTCAACGCCTTACCTTCTTTAAGTTGCGACACAAACAAGGGAATGACCGATCCACGCGAAGCCATAACATTGCCGTAACGCGTCGCACAGAAAACCGTCTCTCCTTCTCTCTGCATGCGCGATTTGGCGACCATCAGTTTCTCTGCCATCGCTTTGGAGATACCCATAACATTGATGGGATAAACCGCCTTGTCTGTACTGAGTACCACTACGCGTTGGACACCGCTGGCAGTCGCCGCATTTAACACATTCTCGGTGCCCACAACATTAGTGCGCACCGCCTCCATCGGATAGAACTCGCAAGAGGGAACCTGTTTCAACGCGGCGGCATGAAACACATAATCCACACCCTTCATCGCGGGGTAGATGCTGTCATAATCGCGGACATCTCCAATGTAGAACTTCAGCTTCGGGTTGTTGAGTGCAATACGCATCTCTTCCTGCTTTTTCTCATCGCGGCTAAAAATACGAATCTCCCTTACTTTCGTATCCAGAAAGCGCTTGAGTACCGTATTACCGAATGATCCCGTACCGCCTGTTATCATCAACACCTTGTTATCGAACACAACATATCTCCCAAAGAAATAACAAAGGCCGCAATATAATTAATTTGAACTACCCGAACTGATGCATAACCTGGACAAGCGCCGGCCAGGACGGCGGATTATAGCCCGTCAATTCGCGAAATCTCGATGAGTCCAGAGACCTGTCAATAGCCAACTTGTCGTCAGAAATAATCTCGATATTTTTCCCATAAACCTGCGCCACCAATCGCAGCAACTCATACTTATCGATCGGCTCGGCTGAAACATGGTAAAGGCCGTGGAGATCGGGACGAGGAATCACAAAATCGCGAATGATGCGCGCGATTTCCACTGTGGGCAGCCCGGAAAAAATGGCGCGCTTAAAGCCCTTGACGCTGCCTTCTTGCGCCAAAAACCAACCCACGAGACTGCGGGCACCATCCAATTCATGGCCGATGATTGAGGTACGTAAGGTGATGGCATACGGGTAGTCTACTTCGCCCATGTATTTGCTACGACCGTAAAGATCCTTGGCGTCTGAGACATCTGCTTCCGTATACATGCCCTTCTCCCCTGAAAACACGCAGTCAGTGCTCATATGCACAAGACGCGCCCTGGCTACCTCGCACAGCCTGACCAACCGGTGCGGCAACAGGGTATTAATGGGGATGGCGACCAGAGGGTCATCCGCTTCAGCCAATTGCTTGACCAAACCGATGCAGTTGATGACCACATCGGGGTGCGCGCTGGCAAATAAACGGGTCAGGCTGTCGTAATTCTCAACATCCACACCTGTGATGACGTCTGGATGCAGGTTCCTGGGCAATAAATGCAACGTACCGGATGAACGGACAGAACCGAACACCTGATACCCGGGACTCTGGGCAAAAAGTCGTAGCACCGCATTGCCGAGCATGCCAGAGGCTCCCAGAACCAACACACGGATTGGCTTGTTTGTCATTACGTAATTCTCTTCATCTCACTATTCAAAAATACCAATCTGCACTCTCACCTTCCTCAAACATTCCCCAGCAAAGCACGCCAAAATTCTGCCGGCGTACTTAATTCGACAGTTGGATCAGGTTGGCCTAGAAAGCGCTTGACGGCACGGGCAATGGATACCGGGGAATGAGGATCAAATGTTTGTATCGGTACGCAAACATCCCGCACATAGTCCAACTCAGGCGCAAGGATCGGCAATCCCACCAACGTTGCCTCGACCAACGGCAAGCCAAACGACTCAGAAGTAGAGGGAAATATCAACGCCCTTACCTTGACATACAGAGCCATAACATCCTCCCGGGGTAACTGCCCAAGGTTGCAGATGTGAAGGCCATGCTGTGCACTGGCGTCCTCCAGTTCCCGCTTGAGAACTTCGTCGCGCATGCCCAAAGTAAGCGCCAGAGATGGTCGCAATCCTTCTTGTGCAAGCAGTTGCCAGGCCGCCAACAGGGTCCGGTGATTCTTGTGCGCCTCCCCGTCCGCCACATAAATAAAATCCCATTCTGCCTGCGCATCAGCGCGCGAAACAGGCATCGGAATAGTGTCTGCAAACGGCAACACTCTCACCAAGGGCATCTGCCTTCTTGACAACCTCGCATCGCCGTACCAATTCATCACCGCACGTTGCATGTCGGGTGTTTGCACGATGTACTCTGAGACACGATGCCGAAAAGCTTTAGCCACAAAGCGTTCGAACTCCAGGCGCAAGCGCGTCGTCCATTTGAATGCTCCCGACAGGCTGGGCTCAAGATAAAGCCGATTCTGCAAAAACACGACCGCACGCACTGGGTTAGATAACAATGGCGGCAGTCCATGAAAGCAAAGCACCGTAGATCCAGGTGCCGATGCCGCTCCAAGTGCAAGTTCGGCGTTCAATCGTGAATGTACTCGAGGCTCAACCCACGTGACCATTGCGGAAGCAGGCAACGTTAAGCCCCCCCTCGCACGGACGTCCAGAAAGGCAATGAAAGGTTTACCTCCCGGCATATTTGATAGCAGTGCACGCAGGAGTATAAAACCACCACCCGTATGAACATTTGGCGCGTAAAAAATGAAGCTTTTTTTTATTTTGCCTGACATTCGTTCAACACCTCTTCATGATCCCGGAGGGTCGTTAAGGAAACCAGCTGGCACTTTAATTAATCCGCAACGACTTGGCTTGAGCAATGTAGCCGCCGGGCTTCAGGCTGGGGTAAGCGCTCCTACCGATCTGAAGGCTGGAGTTTTGAACCAGCAAGATGTTTGGGTAACATAAGCCGCATAAATGAAATAACAATCAATGGAAATATTAACGAATTGTAAAACATAACCTTAAATACGGTTATGAAGCCTTCACGAAAAAAGTAAAACATCAATAGCGGCAAAACCGAAAAATAAACGGCTCTAAAAAACCGTGAAGTTAATGCCCTCTTATATAAATAGCCATAAAACAAGCCAATAAGAAAAACAAAAATCGGATAAGCCACCCCAAAGTTTGAGTAAAGGTTTACCAACAGCGAGCTACCCCCGAATGGACTAAACTTATTCACATCCAACACAATGGATTCAATGAAATTAAGCTTGTCTGGATAGATGGCTGAAGGGATGAAATTTATTAATGATGCAATTAAGTCAGATGGAAAACTTAAAAATGGTCTTTCCCCGATATTAGCCAGGTATGTTGAAGCGCTTGTTGCGATATATAGCGGCTCCGCAAACGCGATCCCAATAAACATTTCCGATGAGATTTCGTCAGTTCCACGAAATATTCCCACAAGTACAACAAAAGAAAAAAGAAGGATCAGAGATAGATAGAAATATATTTTTTTCAGGGCATCTGGATTTCTGGAAACATACCCAATAACCAAAGTTATCGACCCCAGAATAAAAAACATTCTTGAGCCAAGACCAATCATTAATATTGAACTAATCAGGAAAATTAACAAAAAAGCTCGTTTAATGCTTTTATCTACGAAAAAATGAAAAAATAGGACTGAAATATATAGGGTGGTTGCAAGCGGCCCTAGCACAGCAATGTCATAGTTCTCGTATCCAGAAAAAAAAGACGCGCCTGAAAAATATGAGGATACTGTATGAAATATCAAAAACAAATAAAGAAACAAAATCAAAAGCCAAGACAGCGTATGATTGCGAGCAAAAAAATCTAGTGACGGAGCTCCTCTAATGACAATACGCTTTGCAAGAAAATAGCCACCGCACCACGAAATTAGTACAACAACGCAGTCCAGGAAATAAAAAAAATCGAAAAAATCATCTTTAAAAAATTGCCTTGCAGCATCGATTAAAATAACTCCATCAATCCACTGCAAAGCAAAGTACGGCGCCAGAAAATAATACACGAAGCCAAATCCAAAAAATGGGAGCGCGCCAGGAATCCAGATAGAATTTTTCAATTTAATTATTCGTATGACCTAAGATCAAATATCCAATTTTCAGCAAATAAATCTTCCAAACAATCCAACCGGTCGCATCTGACCGCGAGGTTGAAGGCGGATTCCGTAGCGGCATCAATTTTGATTGCACTCAACTAGTGCGGCCAAATTGCTTGGAACAGATAATAACCTGAGAGGCTTAGACAATTCATTCTCTACCTAAAAGGATCAGCAATCTCATATACAGATTTGCCATGCCCCGCTGTTTAATGATGCTAGGATGAATTGCAAACTGCAAGCGTCGAATAATCGATGCCCTATACTCCAAATAACGACAGAGATCATTTTTCTTTTGCGCATCTAAATCATGCCCAAACAAACGGCTGAATTCTTCAGCCTGGCGATGGTAGGCATCAGCAGTGCCGCGCAGACGTCGAATTCGCTGAGACATCCGCTGTTGCCAAGAGTGATTGGTTCCAAACACGTTTGCGGCATGCTGCCGGTAGAGCAATGATGGCCTCTCACTATAAGAGAAACTCCCGAAAGCGGTAATGACCAAATAGACCCAAGCATCGTGCATCACGACGAACCCTGGACGTGCCGAGCGTAGCTTGTCAAAAGCAGCCCTGTTCATCGTTGTTGCGTTGCCGCTTGCCACCGTCTGACAAAGTGCATTTCGAAAGTTTAATCCACGTTCAGGGATC
>Ga0105091_10001141_pt1 | contig 11454 bp, 10 predicted proteins | sample PPLLak1March2015_FD_87022 | JGI IMG/M metagenome (GOLD analysis project Ga0105091, IMG submission 87022) | Freshwater sediment microbial communities from Prairie Pothole Lake near Jamestown, North Dakota, USA - PPLs Lake P7 Core (1) Depth... | ecosystem: Environmental > Aquatic > Freshwater >... | reverse complement strand
TACATAAAGACGGCACGACCCACTTCTAACAGGCCAAAAATAACCAACATCAAAATGGGGAGCGCCAGGGCAAATTCCGCCATGGACTGGCCGTTAGAACGGTTACTTGTTTTTTTTGAACGCATCTTCGTTATAAACCTCGTCTTATTCCAAAAGAAACCGGCACACAGAGAGGGTCGGTTTCGCTATCGCTCGCCACAGGCTACACCCGTTTCCGGGAATTTGCGACCAGATTTCGCCTGTGGGTCATCACGCCCTTAAATAAATTAAATATATAATCGTTTAGGTCATCATGCTTTACACCATGACGGAAAAACCGACATTAGGTTACTGATGAATTTTCCCCTAATACTATCTTTTGTTTCCTCCCGTCAACCTGTACCTTACGCTGTGCTCTTCGAAGCTATTGCCTGCCGCGACATTTCCAAGGCGGCCTGCTTCAACACCATGCTGGCAGTATCCACAGGAAACTTGGTGAGGATCGGCACATGTTGGTTGTTGGCAAGCGTAAAATTGCCCATCATATAAGGCACCATCAATTTGATCTCGATCCCAAGGATTTTCTCGGCCTCCATTTTGGTCAGGCCTTCCAGCCCAACCGCCCGGTTGAGAATAGCAAAAACTTTATCCGGGGTAACACCTTGCTCGCTAAGAAATTCCCACAGTTTCTTGGTCAGGGTAACCGTGCTTAGATCGGTGCTCAACACTAATGCGACTAGGTCCGCCTCTTCTATGACGGGTAAACTTATCTTCGATAACGAGCGGCCCACGTCAACCAGGACATAATCGCATTTTTTTCGTAAGGCCCCGATAATCGCAGGAATTTTTCCGATGTCCAATTTACCGGCAGTTGCTGGATCCGGGGATCCGGGAAGAAAACTGAATAACCATTGCGGGATCAGTTCACATTTCTCGCTAAAATAATCCGGGGTGATGTCATCCTTTGACCGGTTTGAAACAGTGATCAGGTTAAATTGCTCGTCTTCATGTCCGACAATTTGAGCAATCGATCCCATAGGGAGCACCAAATCTAAAAGGATGACTTTCGCCGACTGGATGTTTCGGGCAATGCTCATTCCGATATTCGCACACAAAGATGAGGTCCCCGTTCCCCCCTTCGCGCTTAGAAAGACGACTACGAGACCATCTTCACTTTTGGCAGAAGTACGCTGGCTCTCAAGAACGATCTTCGGGATCGAATCAACCAAGTTCACCATGACCATTCCGGATTTCACATAATACTCCGCACATCCCGCCTGGAAACAAGCCTGCATTTCTTCCGGGTCTGAATGACCGCTAAGCGCAACACAAGGGATATGAGCGGTCCGCTTGTTCTGAGAGAGTGCGTCAAGTAACTCTTTAACGGACAGATCAGGCAGGCTTGGGTCTAAGATGATTAAAGTTGGGAAATCTTGACCGGCTTTTTCAACCCCTTCCCGGCCGGTGGAAGCATGAATTACTTCATAGTTTTTCTTATGCAACATGCGAGATAAAAACTCACGATTTGCTTCGTCTGTGTCGATGAGTAGAACTTTTATCTGTTCCATAGCAGCCATCCTTATTGAATGGAAAAGTAACACTTATTTCATCATGGCCGTGCCTCAACTACCCAATAAGTTCCGACCGTTTCTTCATCGTTAAATAGCACAACCAGTAAGCTGGGCGTCATTGGATCAGATGCCAACAGTTGTTCCATTGACAATTCTCGAATGGAGTATACATTAAATACCAGGACATCAAAATTGCTCATCGTTATTTCGAGTTGATCTTCGGGTTTCAACGTTCTTAACACCGCTTCTAATTGCAAGCTCCAGGGCAAAGCGACCCAGCGGGAAATCTCTGTGCCGACCAACCATTCCGCTCTTTGAGGGCTCCACTCACCTTCGACCACCTCTCCCTGACCAAGGCTAAACTCCCACCCTCCGGGCAATGTCAGCCGCGTCGGATGAACGATATCCGCTATATCAATCACGGCAGTGGGCGTAGGAGTAGGAATCGAGATGGAATTAGCAATCAAATAAACCCCGGAAGAAAGCAAGACGAGCACAGTCAATACACCAGCGCCGATCAATAAAAACCTTTCAAATGGCTTTAGCTCCCGAATGGTCTGCCTTACCTCTTCTTGCAGAGCTGGCTTTCTTTCCTCGACCTCGATCTTTGTTTCATCATATTCCTGTAAGGCCGTTTCCCGCACTGCATCGAAGTCGACTTCCTCTTCCACCTTGGATTTAACCGGGAGTTTGTGAAGCTGCACCTTTTCATCTTCATGCGCTTCCACGGGCAGAACCGCTTGCGTTTCCGGTACTGGCGGAACATAATCCTCAACCTCAATGTCAGCCAGTGCTTCGAGATCTGAGAAAAATTCCTGGATAGCTTTTTCTTCCTCTTTGTTCTTCGAAGGTTCCCTTTTCCTTTGCTTTGGCTCGATCACCAATTTTTGCAAATCTTCCTGTGTTTCAAGCAAGGTGTCGAGTTGCGCTGGTGTTTCAGTCTCTTTTTCTTTCGATTGAGAGCTCTTTTTCAGTCTGTTTCGAATGCGCCCAAAAAATCCTTTGGGCTCCGCAACTTCTTCTTCAGCGGCCAATGACTGTCTGATATCTGCCAGTAAATCTTCTTTCGATAATTCTGGTTTTTCCGCTCCTTTGTCCGACGCCTCTTCCGGAACTATAGCCTGCTTCGGTTTAAGACGGGCCGAGGCTTTCCGTGAGGGTTTTTCCACCGGTTCGTTTTGGGGTTCGTCTTTTTCAATTTGTTCAAGCCGATCTTCCGGGAGTTCAACAAATTGACTCTGTTCTTGGCGATCGTCCGGTTGTTTCTTTGACTTCTTAACCATAATATCTTCCACTTCTCATGGGATGACTGTCGGCAAGGTGGGTTGACTAAAGATGAACATTACCGGCACCGTACCTTGCGCAGGGACGATAATGCTTTCACTCCGATAATATTGCGGCAGGCTTACGGTCACTTCACCACCGATTTGGAAATCTGCTAGCGGTAAGGTTGCCTGTCCATTAACAGTATTACCAGAAACTTCCGTCCCGTCCACAGATTGCAACAAGACCGTAATATTTTCCAGCCCCTCAGATTCATCAGCAATTCCATTTTGGTTACTATCCAAAAATGCTTGAACCACAACTTGCGCTGTCGATAATACAGCCGTAGGGAAGGGCGTACGCGTAGCCGCAAATACAGGGGTAACCTGTCCGGTTTCTTGACCAGACGGCGCATAAAGGTATTGATCAAAGCTTAAAAGATTCCCCCAAACCCCATCAACATAGCTCTGGCCGCCAGCACAATCTATATTTTCCGATAAATTTTCCCAATCCAAAGGTAGGCCATTGGGAGTATTTTTTACGGCCTGTTCAAAACAGCTAATTCCACTGTGATAGGCGAGCAAGGTAAATCTCCAAAAATCTGAATACGGATCTTCAAGATCTTCTATATAATCGGACTCGCGTTTTGCATCCGCGACTACCTTTACGGTTTCACAGTTTGCATGCAACACCTGAGCAATAAAAGATATACTCTGCCTGGCCTTATTTAGATCCAAGCCATATTGACATGTGGGGCAAAGCGAACTAAAAGAATTCACGAAGGCACCGCGGATCATGGCCTGATTCTGAGGTGACATGAGTGAATATGGCATAGCACAATCGTCTAAAACCGTAGAACAGACTTGTTGGTATAGAGTGGGATTTCTCCTTAGCAACACATCTACACCAAGTTGATTAAGCTGCCCGAGTCCTATTTCATCGACATAAAATCTTTCATTTCCAGGCCAAAACTGTGACTCCACCTCGATAAGAGTTTTCAGAATCTTGGGAGGGATGCCATAATCTCGACTGGCCAGCCAGATGTATTCATCATATTGATTCTGCCACTCGATCATGGCATTCCTGGCACGTTCCAAGCCGCATCCGGTGGGCCAATTCAACCCTGAATTCAATCCCCCTGCCGGGCATCCTTCCACATCGACTATCCCATGAACGATCAAACGTGTAACTAAATAATGTAAAGTCTTATCGGTATTTAGCAGGTAAGGAAACTGGACAAATTGCGCCCATACAGGATTAGTATCATCTTGAAATCGCCAGAAACGCAAACAGGAATCAGAAAAGGAGGAAAATTGGCTTACAGTATCTATAAAAACATGATAGCCATCCGTACCAAGCTCAACCCGGACTGTAGCAGAAACTTGCTCACTCGTTGCCCCTGTGCTGGAAACCGCTTGAAATACGATGATTGAACTATTAGGGACCGGCACAGCGCATGGCGAACCTTCACAAACAAATGCTCTTGAATCCAAAGTGCCCCTGATTTCAATTGATATATCTGGCACAGATTGAAATGCGATCAGAGTAACGAAAGGCATTGGCACTGGGCCTTCCGGGGCCTGGATAAAAGCATACAGTTCGGAGGGAGCAGGTGTCAGTGTAACTTGTTGAACAACTGGGACTATTGCCGGTGAAGATGTCACCACCACTGATACGGTTGGCGTTTGGTCAATGACTACAGCCTCATTGCTAGCAGGTTCCAATGTTAATACAGGAGGAATTTCTGCAGGCCTAAAGCTGTTGAGAGGCGCACATGCTAGTGCTACCAACAAACTCAACAGGACAAATGTTGCCGGGTTTCTATAGTTTCGCCCCATCCAATACCATCATTTTACTTGTTCTCTCCCAGACGGCCTGCCACACGCTTCCAGGCCTCCGTAGGAGCAGCAGGAGGTAAATTTTTATGTATATCGTCACTCAGGATATATGCCATATCTTCTAACTTCATAGAGATTGGCAAGGTCGAATTCTTGAGAAAAAACGGCTCTCCAAAATTGACCGCACGGATGACCTCATCAGGCTCATAAGGTATGACGAAATCAACCGGGCGACCAAGAACCTTTTCAATTTGGGCCTGACGAATCCCAACTATGGAAGAATTACTGTTCAACAGCAGCTTTATTTTTTCGGGAGGGAATCCCAGCTTGTCATAGATATCCAACGCGCTCATTGCAGCGCGGAGCGAACTCATCTCTGGTGCCACCACAAGCACCAGATTATTAGCATAATTCAACATCTGAATTGTAATATCCGTAAAATCGTGAGCCGTATCGATGACGATGAATTCATACTGTTTTGCTAATTTCGAAAGTACAAGCTTCCAAAAATCATCACCAAAGGTATCAACCGCAATTGGAGATCTGGGCGCAGCGATAAAAGTAAGTCCACTGGGGTGTTTGGTTACGAAATTTCCAATCAGTTCCTCATCGATGTTTTTCAACTCAATCTCGGCAAAATCTTCCCATGAATACCTGGGTTTGGTATTCAGCATCATTGCAACCTGGCCTGCCGAAAAAACGGCATCAACCAGTAATGTTTCTTTAGACCAAATCTGATTAATGGCTAAAGCTAAATTAACCGAGATGCTTGTGGTTCCAACTCCGCCGCGGAGGCTATGCACTGCAATAATTGTCGTAAGCTTTTCATCGCTTTTTTCCATCTGGCTTACAATTTTCATTGCCCTACCCCGCCGCGCCAAGATACGCATGCGTGCGACCAACTCTTCGGGCTGGAATGGTTTTATCAGATAATCATCAGCACCCAATTCAAAAGCTTTTAATTTATCTCCTAATTCATTTTTGGCAGTAATCACTATTACCGGTATATTGCTAAACTCCGAATCGCGACGTAAACGTTCGAGAATGTCATGCCCTGAAATATCTGGCAATCGTAAATCAACGATAATGACCTCTGGTTTAGTGGCCGAAATCTTTGCAAGGCCTTCCTTACCAGTCTTGCTATAATCAAATTGATGGCCAGCATCCTTCATTGGCCGGTTCAATAATTTATAATAAAACGGTTCATCATCTATCAGTAATACTCGCATACTGGTTTCTCCGCTTTGAATTTATTTTAGCTGTCCTGTTGCCCAGTAAAACCATTCAGGATACGTATTGCATCATTTTGAAGCGCAAGAATATGCTGCTCGATCTCGTCCAATGCTTGTGGGATAACCGACCGATCTCCATCCTGACTTTTTTGATCCAATTTTTGCGATAGGTACGAAAGTTGCTTAGCCCCCATACTGGCCGAAATTCCTTTTAGATTATGGGCACTATCTGCAAGGGCCTTAAAGTCACCAGAGAGAAAAAAGGTTCGAAATTGGTTGATTCGCTGCGGTAAATCATCGATAAATTCGTTCAAAAATTCACGATAGATTTTCACATCCTTGCTAAATCGCGGCAAAGCACTCTGGATATCAAGCATCACTGGTTCATCGATTCCTGTTGTTTCTTGTAAATCTTTTGTTTGTGCCTGCCCTTTCGATTGGCCTGTATAAGTCTCAATTAACTGAAACAACGATTCTGTATTGAATGGTTTTGAAATACAATCGTCCATCCCAACGCTCAAACACTTTTGTATTTCATCATCAAATAACATCGCAGTGAGGGCTACAATGGGGGTATGTTGGTTGCCTGCTTCCCAGTTACGAATTTTACTCGTCGCTTCAAAGCCATCCATCATTGGCATTTGTAAGTCCATTAAAATAATGTCATATGGTTGAGACTTTACAGCTTCAATTGCTTCGAGGCCGTTAGAAGCGATATCATAATTATATCCCTTTTCAGAGAGCAATAGCGCCATCATCCGCCGACTGAGATCGTCATCGTCGACTAATAAAATTTTGGGTGCAGTGAGATCCAAATTTGCCTCTGATTAAAATATACCAGCGTACTTCAGTTCGAAAACAATTTGTGATCCAATCGCAATCCGGACACTTCCAAAGCCTGTGAAAAGGAAGGCCGCAATCCAGTAGCACGGAACTCGCCAACAATTCGACGATTTTGATCCACGCCGGTCGGTTGAAATTTAAAAATGTCAGTCATCGTGACCACCTCTCCCTCCATACCGACCACTTCTGATATGTTCGTTATTCGCCTAGAGCCATCTGGAAAGCGACTGAGTTGAACGATCAAATTCAATGCAGAGGCGATTTGTTTACGGATAGCGGAAAGTGGCATCTCAAGGCCAGACATCATAGACATTGTTTCCAAACGAGAGATTGTGTCTCTCGGAGTATTTGAATGCACCGTTGTCAGTGACCCGTCGTGACCTGTGTTCATGGCCTGAAGCATGTCAAGAGCTTCTCCACCGCGCACCTCCCCGACCACGATACGGTCCGGGCGCATGCGCAAAGCATTGCGGACCAAATCTCTTACAGTCACCCCTCCTTCCCCCCGATAATCAGGGGGTTGCGCCTCCAAAGAAACAACGTGGATCTGATGTAAACTCAATTCGGCAGAATCCTCGATTGTGACGATTCTTTCCCAATCGGGGATCTGGTGCGTAAGAATATTCAATAGGGTTGTTTTCCCAGAGCTTGTATTGCCCGCAACGACGATGTTCAGAGATGCTTGCACACAAATAGCAAGAAACTCAGCAATTTGTGAGGTTAACGACCCAAGCCCAACCAACTCCTCCACTGTTAATTTATCCTTTAAAAAGCGGCGAATCGTGATGCAGGGGCCATTTGGAGATACAGGTGGTATAACAGCATTAACACGCGACCCGTCCGGAAGTCGCGAATCGATCAATGGGTGTTTACTGCTAATAAAACGACCCATCGGATTGATAATGTGATTTATAGCAAAACGGACATGCTCATTATTGTCGAAGTTTAAGTCAGTAAGGATCATCTGGCCATTTTTCTCTATAAAAATCTGACCGGGGCCATTGACCATTATTTCACTGATTTGCGGATCATGAAAATATTGCTCGATCGGTCCATAACTTGCCACATATGTAAATAATTCATTTGTTAGTAACTCACGATCTTCCTCGGACAAAGCCACACGAGATTCTTCAATCGATGCATCGATTATTTTGCGTACGAGGAAGTCGTAGCGCTCTCCTACAGGAGGCTCCATATTTACTTTGTCAAATATTATCCGTAGGATATCTCGACGGTTGACATTTTCAAGCGACATCGTCATCGCTGAACCAGGCGACTTTTTCTTAGGCATTTGATTTACCTCTCAATCCGGTAATCTATATTATCTTGTTACAATTTTAATTGGTTTGTGGAATGTTCATTAACCAAACTTCGCGGCGAACGTACCTGACCAGTTTTTCCACCAAGGAAAGACTGCCTCAGCCCTTTGGGGTTCGTAGTGACCCATATTTTAATTCGTCATTCACTTTATGGGCAAGTAGGTTGCAGAATGGTATCCGTCACACTGGCATTCAACGTAATCTGTTGTGAACCGATTATAGCGCCAATAAATGGCATGGATATCGGGTAGTCGTAGGTCACATTGACCGTGAGCTCATCCCCTTCACATGCATCCACCGGCACTGTGACAACGACATCTACCAGCCCATCGTCCGTCAAATCAACCGGATTTGATGATGCGCTGCGCACACGTGTGATGATGCCATCTTCGTCTAAGGGATTGATCGACCCGTACAGAGCACCCTCTTGAGCTGCATCCTGCATTGCAGCGAAAGAGAAATAGGCTATGGAAAAATCCACTGCGCCAGCCAAAAGGAGCAAGATGACTGTCAGGCTCACCGCCAGTTCGACCAGACTTTGCCCACGCTCGCCCCGCCGTAGTTTGGCGGGATTGCCGCGCCTGAAAGATAAATTTGATGATTTAAGTACATTATCCATTTTGCTTCCTGTTTACCACTTTCGAAATCAAATAATAATGAGTATTAATGCTTATTCGACTAAACCTTGGCCTTCTTCTTTCGGTGCAAACAGCATAATTTTCACCTCCTATTATAATAGTGTGGTGTGCACAAGTCATATTCATGACGAAAAATAATCATTTAGGATACGCAATTAAGAGACCTTCGCGATCTCATAAGAACTCCAATTATGTTGGTACGTCAAGTTGAATATAACCGCTCGGAACATTCACAAATAACAAAAAAACTACCACTAAACGGTAGCCGCAAGCTCGATCAATATATTTACTAGATTATTTTAGCAAGTAAGTGGAAGTGTTGCTGCGATGTAAAAAGATTACCTGCCAGGTTTATCGGGTTTATTGGGCTTATCGGGTTTATCGGGTTTGTCAGGTTGATTGACATTACCCGGGTTACCCTGGCCAGGTGCGGCAGGCGTTTCTGGCGTCTCGCCTAAGTGCAGGCCTGGGTTTGCAGTTGGGCCACCAGGGGCACCATCACCAACTGTGATACCGTTAATTAATTCCTCGGCAGTCGGGGTGCTCTCAATTACAGTTGTTGTTATCTCCGGTGTCTCCACGGTGGGCGTAGTCTTTGTTGGTCGGGTCTTTATTATTGAGGTTGTAATACTATTAGGCCCAGGTAGGGAGGTCGGTTCAGTAGATTCACTCACAGCAACAACGTTCTCGTCCAACAGGCCGGGATCCTGCTCGCGGAACAAATAGGCACCAAGGAGCATTAGAGCTACTAATCCAAATCCAATTAATGCCTGAAGGGCGATGCTAGGGGCAGCCGTCGAACCCCCGAGCGCTGATCCGGACCCGCCACTTCCGCCTTGCTGTCCACCCTCTCCACCCTGGCCTTTGCCTTGAATTTTCAAGGTAACAGCTTGTTTCAGAAATGCAGCTTTTCTGGACATCAACATGTCAGCAGGATATTCCAGCGTTTCTGCCTTTAGCTTGGAAAGCAATTTAATAATTTCTTTTGAATTGGGGGACTGTATTGGCATCATGGTTCACCCCCGTTCTCGCGACGTAAAGCTTCGCGCAAGTTATTGATTGCGCGATTTTGCAATGCTTTTACCGCGTTCACGTTTTTGCCAACGATCTCAGCTGTCTCCTTCAAACTAAAATCTTCCTGATACCGCAGAATCAGCACATTCCTTTGATCTTCGGTGAGCTCATGCTGCATTGCTATGGCAAGATTCTCGAGTAACATTTTTTCTTCCGTGAGCGCTTGAACTGGTTGCTTGTCTTCTTTAATAGTATCGGCGACATCTAGCGGCGCGGTACGCTGCCTTTCACGAGCGTGATCGACAACAAGGTGATAGGCAGTCTGGAAGAGATAAGAACGTAAATTCGTGCGCGGACCCTCTCCTTTTGAAAATTTGTCCAACAGGCGTGCAAACACATCGCCAACGGTCTGATCTGCTTCCTGTGGGTTCACATCTAAACGAAGCAGGTATTTGAATATGGCTGGCGCGTACTCATCGAAAATCGCTGTGAGCGCATCGTGGTTTAAGGACCCGGCAGCCGTTATAACGGCGGTTTCGTCCTTCATGTGCCCCTGCGTTGTCCCTGCCCGCCAATTACATGACGGTACAAAGTATAAAAAGTTACTGTTATCATCATAGCTATATCAAAGATTGATTCCATTAAACCAAGAAGCTTTAATTCTGAGCATGCAAACTCAGTGACCATTAAATTAGAGAAATGAGGGAACAATAAAAAGGCTGGCTCGATAGCTTGGCCCGATATCGAATACAATATAGAATTGCAAACAAGCGAAGCTGTGTTATCTTCTCTACCGGTTCCTCCTTGCTTCGTGGGATCGAAAAACCTTTCAAATTACGCTACATCCTACGAAACACTAGAAAGGCTGTTGTTGATCATGCTAAACACATTGCCAACAACCGGTCCTAGCAACAATAGAACCGCGAAAACAACAATGGCTACCATTGCCAGGATCAACGCATATTCAACGAGCCCCTGCCCCATTTCTTTCGGCGCAAAAACCATAATTCACCTTCTTCAGAAAAATTATTTATGTGCGGCAAACATTTATATTTGCCCCTCTTACTATACAATGAAAGAAATTTATTTTCTTTTAGAAGAGTTTTGGGTTTCTTAGGATTTGTTTTTATTGCAGGAGTTACCAAAACCGGCTCGTTCTTGGCAGCTTTTAACTCCCCACTGTACTTTAGGAAGGTGGTTCTTCCGTCTTTGGCGGGATAGAGGCCCGAAAATTGGGTTGTGAGCGAGCGTACGCTCGCTCACAACCCAATTTTCGGTATTTTTCCCGTTATAAACGGTAGAGCCAGAAAGGTTAATCAGAAAGAAATGCTCAAATTCAAAGGTGTACAAGAATTACGCGCTCACGTTCCCGATTTCAGTTCACCCGCTCGCATTATATGGATCGGAGTACTCGCTATGGGCGCCTTCAGCTTGACGACCATATTCTTTATCTTTGTAAAGCGATATATCCCGGATTGGTCGCTCGATGGGCAGGTAATCATTATCACGCTGGGATTCCTGCTCATGCGCATGTTCTTCACCCACAAGAAAACCTATATGCTTCGCTACGGAGAGTTGGCTTATCGCAACGCCTTCTTCCACTTCGCACTGCCCGGGCTGGCACTGGTTTTTGCCTCAGTGGCGCATATCGGTTATATGCCGGGCCCAACCCTGCCACGGTTGTGGTGGACCTCGTTATTTCCCATCGCAGGCTGGTACTTCGTTCTACTTGGCGCAACACTGTGGATACGGGCGAT
>Ga0105091_10001140_pt1 | contig 11456 bp, 7 predicted proteins | sample PPLLak1March2015_FD_87022 | JGI IMG/M metagenome (GOLD analysis project Ga0105091, IMG submission 87022) | Freshwater sediment microbial communities from Prairie Pothole Lake near Jamestown, North Dakota, USA - PPLs Lake P7 Core (1) Depth... | ecosystem: Environmental > Aquatic > Freshwater >... | reverse complement strand
GCCGAACGGGTGGGATGGGCGGACTGGGTGCTGCGGGCGGGGACATGCTGCGGATCGGCCGGGATCCAGCGCGGGTCGTTCTGGGTATCCTCGACCAGCGCGACCTTGCCGTTGGCGAGCACCCAGCCGGCCAGGCCCTGGCGGAGCGCCGGCCCGAGCTGCTGCACGGCCTTGGGGATGATCGTCCCGCCCACCGCCATGGAGGCGTCGAGCAGGTTTCCGTCCTCGCCGATGACGGCGATGCTCCCGCCGGTGGCGTTGAGGGATTGGACGAGCAGCTCGAGAGTCCGGCTGAGGACCTCGGACAGATCCAGGTGCCGGGCGAGCTCCCGGTTGATGTGATAGATGACCTCCAGGTGCCGGCCGACGCGGCCGCTTTCGATATTCACGCGTCATCCTCCATGGAGAGCGAGTATAGCATATCGGGTGGCGGCGTTTCCGCGCCCGTGGGGGTGAGGCGCTCGATTTTTTTCCCCACTTCACGCCATTGCATCCGGCTCAGGCCGAGTTTCTGGCGGACCGAATCCGGCTCCATCCCGCGCATCCGGTCCAGGACCGCGCAGGTCCAGCGGCACATGTCGAAGGAGAGGTGCTTTTCGAGTTTGGCGCCCGCGCCGATCTCCTCCAGCAGGTATTCCAGCCGCCGCGGCGACCACGGGAACACGCGGTCCGAGGGCTCGTATTGCCCGAGGTAGCGCCCGTAGGCCTTGACCCAATCCCGGGAGAGGGCGATCTTGCGTTCTTTGAACCGCTGGCGGGGATTGCTGTAGCGGACGAACAGGTAGGGTTCGGCGCCGCCGGTTTCGATGTGATTCCGGCGCAGGCCGATGCATTCGCCTTCCTTGATCCCGGTTTGAAGCACCAGCGCGACCAGGACAAACGGCCGGTCGTCCGGCCCGGCCGAACCGGGCGCCGTGCGCATCGCGCGCGCGGCGGTGAGCACGCGCCGGGCTTCCGCATGGGTGAGGATCTCCGGGAGCGGCGACTGGACCAGGCGCTGGACGATCGCCGCGGCCGGGTCGGCCGGCAGCGCGCCCGCTTCCGCCAGGAACCGGAAGAACGCTTTAACCGAGGTGATCCGCCGGGAGTAGGTTTTCGGGCTGCAGGGAACGCCCCGTTCCGCTTCCATCCAGTGCAGGAATTCCTGCAGGTCGCGGGTGGAGACGGTCGAGAGCGCGCGTCCGCCGCCCAGGTAGTGCATCATCAGCCGCAGGTCGCCGGTAAACGCGTTGACCGTGTTGGGCGTGTTGCCGCTTTCCTTCAACGCCTGGCCCCAGACGGAGATCGCGGTGCTGAGCGAATCCCCTTCGCGGAGCTCGCGCGGGATTTGCTTTTGGGGATCGCTCGGCGGGTTCGGCATGGCGCTCCTGGATTCCCGTAGATCACGGGACCGAGTCCACTGTATGTCTGGCAGGCTTGAGAGTCAAGCGGCGGGAGGGGGAAGCGGGAGGGCGCTGATCCGGTCATTGCGAGGAGATGCGGAGAATGCGATCGCCGTTCTCCGCATCGACGAAGCAATCCCCTGCTTTGACCAAATGGGGAGATTGCTTCGCTCCCTTCGGCCGCTCGCAATGACTCGGGCGTGAATTCCCGCCCGTGTCAGGGGCCGAGCATCCCGGCGAGCAGATCGTGGATGGCGGGGTAATTCGGCAGCGCCACCATCTTCCCGTCGGGGGTGATCCAGTCGGTGGCGTACGTCTTGGGGACGATGCTGGCCCGGCCGATGGAGGAGAGGTTCACCGTAGCGGCCAGTTCCGCGTAGGGCGTGACCATCTCAAGCGTCAGGTCGCTCTGGACGTATTTGGCGAGCGTGACGAAGAAGCCGGGGATGTTGGAGAGGGCGTTTTTATTAAGCAGGGTCTGCGACATGCCGAGCAGCACTTCCTGCTGGCGCCGGACGCGGTCGAAATCGCTCGTCGTGTACCGCGAACGCACGTACCAGAGCGCGGTTTCGCCGTCCATGTGGTTCCATCCGGCGGCGACTCCGTACCCGTCCGCGTATCCCTGGCGCGTGTCGTGCAGGCCGTAGGCGCAATACACATCGATCCCGCCCAGTCCGTCGATCAGGTCCTTGAAGCCCCAGAAGTTCATCAGGGCATAATGATGGATCGTCAGGCCGAAGTTGTACTTCATCGTATCCTGGAACAGGCCGAATCCGCCGCCGGGATAATTCACCGTTATCCCCGCCGGGAAGGCCGAGTTGATCCGCTCCATGCCGTAGGCGGGGATATAGACGTACAGGTCGCGCGGAAAGGAGACGAGCGAGACCGTCTTGGCGGATTTGTTCAGGATCAGGATCATGATCGTGTCGGTTCGGAAGCCGCCCAACCCGGTGGGGCGCATGTCGCTGCCGAGCACGGCGATATTCAGGATGTCATCCCGGTTGGGGAATTCCTGCTCCGGCCGCGGAATCTGGATCAGGGCCGGGTAGATCGGGCCGGCGTACGGCGCCCAGGGAACGCTGGCAAGAGACGGGGTCGGCGTGAAGAGGTTCAGGGAGTCCGGCGAGGAAATGGCGCCCGCCGCGTTGAGATCCGGCACGAACGGGGTGAGCGTTTCCCGCACCGGCAGGAAGGGGGTGGGAGTGAGGGTGGCCAGTTGCTCGTGCGGCGCGACCGGCGCATACGACCACAGGCCTATATACAGGATGGAGCAGAGGCATACCATCCCGAGCGACCCCGTCAACAGGATATAAAGGAAGCGCGGGGTTTTCCGGGCGGCGCGGACCGGCCGGGTTTCTCCGCTGGACGGTAGTTTAAACATGGATCCCGTCCAAAACAGGAATTGGTCGATCCAGGAATTAATGGTGGTCAAAGCCCGTTTTAACATCCCGTGAATTATACGACTCCTCGCGCCAATGCGGAATTCATGGAAAGAAGGCGGATTCCCTCCGATATTTCGGCTGGCAGACGCCCCGACCAGGGAGGAGGGGCTGTCTACAAAGAATAACCGGGACATCCATGATCGTCATGCCCGCGCCCGCCCTCGCATAGCATCCCGGCTCGCATCTGTTTCATGAGCCTGGATGAATGCGAAGCGAGGGTGTACCCAGCGGGCATCCACTCCTGAAAACCCTGGATTCCCGCTAAGAACACGCGGGAATGACGACCAACCCAAGGCAAGGTATCACCCAAGAAAACCATTCTTCCCCTCTCTGGACAGCCCATGGGTACTTGACGGTCTCGGCCGCGGCGTGTGGTATAATTTGCCCGCCGTCCAGGATATTTCTGGCGGCAAATTGCTGTTTTTGCAGGAAAAATCCGATGAGCGAAAAACTAAAATCCCTCGAACTCCCGGTCAATAAAAACGTCCCGGCCCTCAACCCCGGCGATACCGTCTCCGTCCACGTGAAAATCAAGGAAGGCGACAAGCACCGCATCCAGGAATTCCGCGGCACGGTCATCCGGATGCGCAAAGGCGGGAGCCAGGCGAACTTCACCGTCCGGCGGATCGCCTCGCACGGGATCGGGGTGGAACGCACCTTTCCGCTGCGCTCGACCAGCCTGGAAAAGGTCGTGGTGCAGAAGGGCGCGAAAGTCCGCCGGGCGCAGCTTTACTTCCTGCGCGACCTCAAGGGCAAACGCGCGCGCCTGCACGGCAAGAACGACAACGGGTAATCGGGAGAACCCAAGCTATATGAAGGGCGCGGTTCAATTCGGCCGCGCTCTTTTATTTATCCATGAAGAGGATGAAGAGCACAAAAATTGTCAATTGCCGCCGCCAGAGGCGGCGACCCCGTCTACGATCGCGACGAGGCAGGCTTTGGAATGCTGCATCTGGAAGGTGCGCTATCACCGGCTCTACTTGAATGGGTACCATACCAACGCCGAATACCAATCCCGTTCGATTGCCATCACATGTCCCTCCCCCCTGGGTATCTCCGTGTGTTCTATGTGGTTCTAATCCCCCCATCCCAACGGGATGGGGGGAAGTGAACTCGGGGGAGGGAAGAGAAAATGAGAATCTTCATGGAATTATGACCTTTTCCCACCTCTCTTTATTACTTTCACGGTAGAACTTTTTCAATCTACTCACTGCCATAGGCAGTGGTTTTGGGAGCAAATAAAAATTCGTGTCCTTCGGCTCTTTTTAGTGTGCTTCGTGGATTCATTCCCGTTGGACGGGTATAATCTCCCGTATGGAAAAAGCACCCATCGGCGTGTTCGACTCGGGCGTCGGGGGATTGACGGTCCTGCGCGAGTTGCGCCTGAGGCTGCCCGAAGAGGATTTCCTCTACGTGGCGGACCAGGGGCATGTGCCGTACGGCTCTCGCCCGATGGCCGAAGTGCGCCGGTTCGGATTCGGCATCGCCGATTTTCTTCTGGCGCGCGGCGCCAAGCTGATCGTCATCGCCTGCAACACCATCTCGGCCGCCGCGCTCCAGCCGCTGCGCGAGGCGCATCCGGGCGTTCCTTTCGTGGGCATGGAGCCGGCGGTAAAACCGGCGGCCGAGGAAAGCCACAGCGGCGTGATCGGCGTGATCGCCACCGAAGACACGCTGCGGGGCGAGCTGTTCGCCGGCGTCCTGAGCCGCTACGGGCGCGGCGTCAATGTGATCGCGCGGACCATGCCCGGGCTGGTCGAGCGGATCGAAGCCGGCCAGACGGAAGGCCCCGAACTGGAAGCCATGCTGCGCGAGCGGCTGCAGCCGCTGATCGACGCCGGGATCGACGAGCTGGTGCTCGGATGCACGCATTACCCGTTCGTCCTGCGGGCGCTGCATAAAACGGTCGGGCCGAAGGTGCGGATCATCGATCCATCCCCGGCGGTGGCGCGCCAGACGGAGCAGGTCCTGGCGGAGCGCAAGCTCCGGGCCGGCGGCGGGGAGGGCACGGCGGCGGCGTACACCAGCGGGGATCCGGAAGCCTTCCGGCGGTTCATCCGCCAGGCGCTCGGGGAGGAGATTCCCGTGCGGGGCGTGGAGTGGTCCGGCGGCGGGGAAGCCCTGAAGCTCATGGAGACGCAAAGCCAACGATGAAACACCGATTTGCCATGTTGAAAGACGTTCCCCTTCTGGCGTGCCTTAACCGGCAGCTGGTGGAAGACGAAGGCCACCGCAACCGCCTGCAGACCGATGCCTGGCTGGAAAAGCGGATGCGCGTTTTCCTGACGGGCGAATACCGGGCGGTGTTGTTTGAATTGGACGGCAAAACCGTGGCCTACGTTCTGTACACCGACCGCACCGAACACGCCGATACCATTTACCTGCGGCAGATTTTTGTGGACCGGACCTGCCGGAGGAAGGGGGTGGGGCGCGAGGTGATGCGCACGCTTCTGGAGGAGATCTGGCCGGCGGACAAACGGGTCACGGTGGGGGTGCTGCAGGACAACAAGGCGGCGATTGCGCTGTACAAATCGGTCGGGTTCCGGCCGTATTCAATCGAACTGGAATTCCCGGTGCGGAAAGGCGTGCGGCGGACGCGCAAGGAAAGCCATCCGCCTGAAGAATATCACGATGCGAGTTAATGCTCCGCGGCTTGCGCGGCACCCGGATATCCGCTGGAAATGACCCGGAAAAGACCGCGCAATTCCGAATTAAGGCCTTTGCCTTGACCGGGGAGCCGTCGGAGTGCTACAATGCGACGCTTGCTGGGGAACATCGTTGCGGGGTAGAGCAGTGGCAGCTCGTCGGGCTCATAACCCGGAGGTCCTAGGTTCGAATCCTAGCCCCGCTACTCGGAAGCCTACCGATTTAGAGTCAGTAGGCTTCTTTCTTTAAAACATCTAGCTTAACCGGAAGCGCAGCCCCCGTGGAGTACGCGGGATCGATTTTGGGTTTTGATCCCGCGTGTTCACGAAACGGGGGCTAGCCCCGCTACCTGAAGGGACCACCTTGGTAAAAGGTGGTCCTTTATTTTTATACTACCGCTATGTTGAAAAAGTCCCCGCGCCTGCCCCCGGCGGAGCATCACCACTTGCTTTTGATGTATGCGAAGCGGGGGGAGTATTTGCGCTCGGTTCTGTTCCATGAGCGCAAATGACCACGAAGCGGGGACTAGCCCCGCCTGCCCTCGCGAAGCATATTGCCATCGGGCTTGGTTTTGGATGGCAATATGAATGCGAAGCGGGGCTGCCTAGAGAGACCACCTTAAGAATGGGTGGCATCTTTTTTTATTTTGGAATATGTGCTTTTCGGTGTTTCCGGCTATGGCCGCGTTTCTGCCTTATCCGATGGCCCCGGAGGAGGAAAGCGATCAGGTCTCTGGCCTCGGTATAGACATACTTGTGGATCGCTTCGTAACTGATCGTCTCATCCCAGCCAAATCCCCGAATTCTGCCGGCGATCATCTCGGATGACCAGCGTTGCCTCAGCTGCCGAACAACATGTGCTTTGATCTTCCCGCTTTTCAGCCTCGGACGTTGTGAAACTTCCTTGCGCCTAGTCTTGGCCCGTTGTGGGGCTTTATGGACAAGGTAGCATCTTGTGTGAATGGGCGGTGCATTTCGCTTGATTTCCCAGGATATTGGGACGTTGATCTTTTTAGGATCCGGCCTATTTCCTGGAGGCTCCTTCTTTTACCCAGACACACACGGATATCCCGGTCTTCTTTTGATATGTGTGAGTAGTTTGTTCCCATATCCACGCATTCTGGCGTGGAGGCCGCTCCTACCCGTAGGGGATATGGCAAGGAGTCCAGAGTCTTCGTTGGTGCGCTTTTCAAAATTCCGTGTAGAATCGAGGCTAGTGTAAGTGGCTCCATGCGCCTGAGCCCTGGGCGTTAGGCTAGTCTATGCAAGCGGCTTTCTTCGACCTAACGCCATAGGATGTTTAAAGCTCCTCAAAGTAAGATGAATGAATAGAAAATCATTTTCAAAACTAGCTGTTCTCAAGATCGCCTTACTCGTTGTCGGAGTAGCCTTCTTTCTGGCCGTTCCATTTACACTCCCTGCCAAAATCGGCGCCGTTGACTTCCGCCCGTATTGGAGTTCAAGCTTTCTACTTGCACATGGACAGGATTTCAGCGATCCATCGATAGTGGATAACGCCGAGCGGACACTGACGGGTTGGAGCGAACCCTTTACGATGTATGCCTGGTTTGCGCCCACCGGAAATCTGGTGCTCTTGCCATTTACCTTCTTGCCCTTTCCGCAGGCAACTACTACTGGCTCCTCACCAATATCGCGATCCTTTTTTTTAGCGCGCTTTTGATGTGGCGCAACACCGCTTCGCGTGTATGGATTCCGCTTGTCACGATATTCGGCTTTTCAATGACCTTGCTCTCTCTCATCTTTGGGCAGGTGAATACATTAGTGGTGCTGGGATTAGCCCTCTTCACATACTTCAGTGAATTGCGACGCGACTATGCAGCGGGTGCAAGCCTTGCACTGACCACCATTAAACCTCATCTCGTTTTACTGACTCTTCCACTCCTGATCATTGATATCGTGAGGCGGAGACAATGGCGCGTCTTCATTGGATTTGTAGGCGTGCTGGCAGGTGCGTTCATATCCTGTTTGCCTTGTATCCGGCTTGGCCTATCAGTTTTTGGCAGTTGGTGGCCTTGGGTATGGAAACTGCCCGTGAGACGCCTACGATATCCGGGCTGTTTGTGATTGCAGGCGAACGCATGTGGGGAAAGTGGATTTGGGTGGCCGGGCTATTCCTTACCATTGTAGTTTGGTGGAAACGCGGGAAAGCATGGGATCGACGATCATTGATTGATGTCTCTATCCTTGCAGGTATGATGATTGCACCCGTTGGCTGGAGCTACGACCAGGTAATGTTGCTATTTCCGCTCCTGCGCATAGTAGAATGGGTAACCAATGGTTTTCTGGCCAGGAAAGATGCTGTCACTGTTGTGCTGGTATTAATCATCTCCGATGCCGCCACATTCTACGAGCGCATTTTGACACCAAATGAAGTTTGGTACTTCTGGGTGCCATTATTGGTTGCGATAGTCTATGCGTTTGCATGGCGGCGCCGGCAAACCAGGTTACTCACCCTCGCACCAAAAACGGCCTAACAACCACATGCAGGTGACAATGCTTCGCCGCTTCGCGGCTCGCAAAGCGCCTGATGTGGAACGTTGGGCGGAATAATGTAAACAAATATAATCATTACGAAAAGTGGCATATGACGAGTTAACAGGGTGTTGAAAAAAGAATAAACAGGTGTCATTGCGAGCGACCGGAGGGAGCGAAGCAATCTCCCCCTCGGAAAAAGAAGGAGATTGCTTCGTCGCTTCGCTCCTCGCAATGACAGCCTCAGCCTTTTTCAACTGGGGAATGAGAGTGTAATTGAGATAAACCGAAAAATCTGCAGCTTACAAGAGGAATTTCATAATAATTATCCGGATAACACCTAACCGGAAAAAAAGTAATGGTATATATATGACATAAGTCATATTAATGTAGCGACGAGTAGATACAAGAAATGAATTAGTAATTTAGATTATAATTTTCTAACTACACCACAAACCAGATATGCCACGCAGCCTAAAAAAACCAGCGCAAGGGCTGATCGGCGCATTCAACCCGGGAATTTGGGGGAAATGATGAATCCATTCAGGGGACATTCTTTAATCTCACCTCGCCTCCAATATCATTTTTCCTTACCTGCGTTGCAGCCACCAAGAATTCAGAATCGCGCTCCCGTTTACCCCGGATCGGCAACACAAAATCACCGGATAAATGAGCTTCTGGTGCGGATTTTGCCGGACGGAAAGCGGGAATCCCGGCATCCTTACCGACAAAATTGAGCTTCGGTTTCTTGCCATCCAACAACGGACTGTAGGGTTAACCAAGAGGGAAAAATGACTTCACCAATTTTGACCGCGCTGAAACAGTCCGGGTCCGAACGCAAGAACCGAAACCGCCATCCGGACCGAAGGATTGGAAACAACCTCCTCAAGATTGTTGCCCCCTTCCTGATCATTTCCCTGTGCGGTTTTTCGCAGGTTCCGAACGGCGTACAATATAAAAAACACCTCAATTATTCCATTTCCCCCAACGACAGCTCGGCGGCCGCGGCTCAATATATTATTCCGCAAAACAAACCGGCAAAGCAGCAAGCAGAAACAGCAACCGAAACGGCAACCGAAACGGAAATTCCTTCCCCCACGGAGACGTCATCCGAGACCCCTCCGATACCCGCGACCCCCACCGATACTGAGACTCCCCCGGTTGATACTGCAACGCCTGACGCGACGGAGACACCGGTTGAAACTGAAACTCCCACCGAAACACAGACTGAGGTTGAAACTGAAACCCCCACCGAAACCGCAACACTCACACCCACGCCGACGGAAACGCCGCTCCCGGCGGTTAACGACGAGATGGATGATGCGATTGCCATCCCCGCATTGCCGTATACGGATACGGCGCAGATCACGGGCGCGACGAATGGGACGGATGATCCGGCCATCAGTTGCGCCGGGGAAAAAACGGAACCGCAGGTCAACAGCGTCTGGTATTCCTATACGCCCGCGGAGTTCGAGGCCATCAGCATCGATACCGAAGGGACCGATTACGACACTGTCCTGGCGGTGTGGCGCAGAACGGGCGGGAGCCTGGTTGAATTGGGGTGTAATGATGAATACCACGATGAGACCTCCCGGCTGGTCCTCTCTTTGGCGCCCGGCTACATCTATTACATCGAAGTTGCCAAATTCGGCGAAGCTGGGGGGGAGACTCTGCTGTTCCATGCTGAAACGGCGGATTTCCACGGACTGCGCGCGGATTACTTTAGCAATAATGATCTATCGGGTTCCCCGGCGCTTATGCGCGTGGATTCAAGCATCAACTTCGATTGGACGTGGACCAGTCCCGCGCCCGAGATCCCTTCTGAAAACTTCAGCGTCCGGTGGAGCGGGACGGTCTTCCCGGTCTACTCCGAAACATATACCTTCCATACCGAATCCGACGATGGAATCCGTTTGTGGGTGGACGGACAGCTGATCATTGACAATTGGGGAGCTCACAGTCCCACGTGGGATCAGGGCCAGATTGCCCTGCAGGGGGGAATCGGATACGCCATCCGGATGGAATATTTCCAGGGTGATGGGGATGGCATCGCGCGCCTGGAGTGGAGTTCGGCTTCCCAGGCGCAGCAGGTGATTCCGAAGGAACGCCTGGATTATTTGGATTTATCGAATTCCACCCTGACGGCGGAAGGCGTTCAGCCGCCGGCGGACGGCGTATCCGTCTCGGCGATAACGGTGACAGTGTTGGATTCGTCCAATGCCCCGGTCGGGGGAGTCCCCGTTTCCCTGCGAGCCGGCGGGAGCGGCAACCGGATCAATGATTACCCCGCCCCCGGCGGCGAGTGGATCTCCATCGGCGAGAGCGATTCCAGCGGTCACGCCACGGGCTACCTGGCATCCATTGATCCCGGCGCCAAGCTGGTGGAGGCGGCGGCCGGCGGGGTGATGATCGGCGACCGAGCGACGGTGATTTTCTCCGATGTTGTCACGATCCGAGAGGTCTCCGTCTCGCAAGCGGGCGCGGCATCCAACGCGGAAAATTACTATCCCTCGATCTCCGACAACGGCAGGTACATCGTTTTTCTCACATCCGCCAACAACCTGTTTCCCGAAGATAACAACGGTACCTCGGATATTCTTCTCTTTGACACGGAATCCGTGACCCTTGCTCCGGCGGTCTTTTCCGCAACCGACGGGCAGCCGAACGACCTCAGCGCCGAACCGGAGATTTCCGGCGACGGGCGGTTCATTGTTTTCACCTCGCTCGCTTCCAACCTGGACGCCCGATGCACCGACAGCCTCGCGGATATCTTCGTGTATCAAATCCAGGAAGGGGCGCCCGGGAGCTTCACCTGCGTTTCTCCTGGGCTGGGCGGCGCCGAAGCGAATGCTCCCTCCGAGCATCCATCCATTTCCTACGACGGACGGTATGTCGTGTTTGTGTCCACGGCCACCAACCTTGTCGCGGGCGTGACCGACGGCAGAAAACACATCTACCTGTACGACCGGGATGCGCAAATCCTCGAGTTGATCTCCATGGATTCGGATGAAGCGCCGGGCGATGACGACTCGGATAATCCGTCCATTTCCGCCGACGGCAGGTATGTCGCTTTTGAGTCCATTGCTGCCAATCTGCTCGGTGCCGGGTTGGATGATAACGGCGTCTCGGATATATACCTGCGGGATCGGACCGAGGGAACGACCGCCCGGATCTCCGTCGCAATCGGCACGGGCGAGGAACCCGATGGGCCTTCCATTCAACCCTCCATTTCAAACGATGGAAACCGGGTGGCTTTTATTTCCAGCGCCGGCAACCTGGTCCCGGGAGTTTCCGGTGCGCAAAACGTGTTCCTGCATGAGCTTTCCACCCAATCGACAATGCTCATCTCGGAGGCCGTCGGCGGAGGGGGCGCGAATGGGAATTCCTTCTCCGCACAGGTCTCCGCGGATGGCAGGCATGTCGTCTTTTCCTCCGACGCCACCAACCTGGTGGCCGGCGGAGGCGCCGGAACCGAGCAGGCATACCTGCGCGAT
>Ga0105091_10001139_pt1 | contig 11458 bp, 12 predicted proteins | sample PPLLak1March2015_FD_87022 | JGI IMG/M metagenome (GOLD analysis project Ga0105091, IMG submission 87022) | Freshwater sediment microbial communities from Prairie Pothole Lake near Jamestown, North Dakota, USA - PPLs Lake P7 Core (1) Depth... | ecosystem: Environmental > Aquatic > Freshwater >... | reverse complement strand
CCTACGTCAACAGCCCGATCAAAACCATTGATCACACCTAAAGAAAATGTCTTCCATCCCATACCGACGATTGCAAGGACTATTACCACGACTAATAGGATAGTGAATAAACCCATATGTTTACTAATTATACTGTGAATAAATAGTGGTTATTAACCGTTTATACGTATAATAAACTTCAAATGGTCCTTTGATACACAATATCGCTTGCGATACCATTCGTGAAAAAGCACTAGATTCTAACTAGTAACGTAATTAGTCTCACTGTCAATCAGTCAGTCAATCTAAACATAATCTGTTAATACTAGAACCGCAGGGGATAGTCGGAATGCATCAAACAAGTCATCATGCGATGTTGTTACCTTATCCAAATACCCTTCACGATTCTCTACCGCAGTACGAAGGGCAGTGATTAGTTTAGTAAATCTATGCTAAATAGCTACTATGCCATTGTTGTACTCAGGCATCTGCTTGCAGTGTGCCAACAAGTTATTATGCTTCTCCGAGAATGTGACAGGGATAACAAACATTTTCTGCTACAAGAACTGCAGGTCATAAACAGGTGGATTGTTTTTCTTGTAGAGTGATATTTGCATCTTTTCAAATAGCGCACTTTTGGCGCCATCAGAACCCCAGCCTTGGTACGCGGTCATAACGCCCAATACTAATCGGATTGTTCACCTGATGTAAATTAGCAGCATAATTATCACCCTCGTTCTTTCATCCCATGCGTCTAGGATAGCACTACTAATTTTCTCAACACTGTAAGAGAGTTTAGCATAAAGAAATCTTATGAAAAATACAAATTTTTGATAGACTTTCCGAGAATCTTAGAACAAAGGATAGTCAAACACATTTTCTATCTGCGAGGCATTAATAAGTATCCTGGATAACTATGTAGATCGATTGCGCTGCTATTTACCACATCTATGAAATAAACGATCTTATCTTGAAGAACACAAGCCAAAACGTTTTCTACCTCAAGATGAATCTATACATGATGATAGTCTCGATACCCAACAAGTAACGCAGAGGATTACGGCATATAGTACAATAACGTTGATAAGGTCGTAATCTGCTCATAACTGAGGTAGATGTTTGAGCAAGGCTCCATTAATGGCTTATTTGTTCTCTGTCTCATGCAGTAATAGACAAACATAAAAAGCAATTGCTAGGTTAATTAACATCTACAAATGCATAATAATATTGGGAATACCTGGATTTGTATGTATTACTTAAGTATAACCATCATTACTTGTAAGGATATGAGTATCACTTTAAAATCACGGCTAAGAATCCTAGCAATTGCGATATATGTTGCAGCAGTTGTAGCATTTCCGTCTATATCAAGCAGGTCATTAGCACAGACCGAAGCTGCTCCTGCTACCTCAAATCAGGCTGCTCAAGCAAACAGTATACTTATTTCGAGCTCTAGCAAGAATTATCAATGCACGAGCACCGGTACCGCAGAGTATCCGCCAACCCTTGGTATACATGTTAGTGCTAGTAAGCAAGGAAACACAATGAAAGGAGAATGGCACATAATTGGCACTGAATTTGGTGAGAAAGAGGGTACGATAACAGGTGGTACATTGGATAAGTCAAAGTATGAGCTGAAAGGAAGAGAATCCATAGATACCTTATGCGGCGGCAAGGTACCAAAGGAAGTAACGATATCAGGAAACTGTGGTGCAAACTAAAGAATACACTTTAGAATTATTGACGGCTCAAATGAAGTATTTAATGGCCGAGCACATTGTTCAGAATTATTGTTTTAATGGCTGAAGTGTTCGAGCATTATGCATTTGGATCAGAAACATGCAGATAAACAAGATAATGCGTAATGCATGTATTACACTCTAGCCTCATTATTGATGAATCGGACTATGATGGAGTAGCATCTCCAACGGCAAATGATTTCAATCCATTTGACTTTCGTCAATTATACTTTTGATCCGTTGTATATTTATAAGCCATAACTCGTCTGTTATGGCCATGAGCAAATCAGATATAGGTGAGATCCAGAAAGGGAGTAGCAGCGTAGTCCAACATATTGTCTACCGAATACCAAAAAGCAACCATGACACTATGCTAAGTCTCTGTGAGGAAGCAAATGCCATGTTTAAGGAGAATGGTGGCCTACATCATGAAGTTTTTCAACTCAGCAATACTGATGTACCAGTGGGAGGCTTTGCTAGCATAGCCAGTATCATTTCAGCTAATAAGGACGAGGAAGTCTGGATGGAATTACTTCACTTCAGGGATCGCCAGCATATGAAGGAGGTGATCGCAAAGATGGAAAAGGATGAAAGGTGTGAACGGTCTTACAAACAATCCTTGGAATTGCTTACTCCTGGAGCGGTCTTCATCCTTGGGGAATTTGATCGCCTCACTGTTTAGCTTTCCTACGATCGCAACAAATCGTATTGCTAAATAATAGAAGCATACCTTATAGCCTAAAGAAGTGATTGACTATCAGCGTGAAAAGAATGAAGATATAGATGATAAAAATGATGCTATCATTTCAAAGAAAGAAAGACAATATCGAGAAAGACTAAGACTTACTATTGGAGAACTAAAAACTAGCAGCAGTAAGGAACAAGGCATCACCGACAACATGTATTGGTCTACAGATGACAACCTGCGAAAACTTTTGAGGTATATGCCTTCGATACAAGAGATGGATTTAATTCTTAGGCCCATGTGCTATTTGTCTAAGTCTAGAAGACTTCTTATTTACAATGATAGTAGTTTTGATTGTAGTAAACACTTCGTTACTCTTCAACATCAGCTCATCGAATACTTTCTTGAGAAATATAGTTTGAAGAGTAATAACGGTGAAAGTATGTACAGGAGCAGTTAGCAGCAGCAGAAAGATATAACAGTGCCTAAGTAAATGACTATACAGGCTATTCCCGTTCCCAAAGATGCAATGGTACTCATCTATGATGATGAATATGATGACGGATAACCCCAGATAGCCAAACGTTTCACTGGGTTTTTGCATCAGAAAGAACGAATATTGCAATACATTGCTGAAAACAAGGGCTAGATAGTCATCAAATCCATGGCATTGATCTGATCATATATTAACTAAATTACCTAAAAGTAAATGGTATTCATTCTGTCGTGTCAAGATTGTTGGTTGCGTCTGCAATGACATACTTAGCAAGTGGTTATAATGTCAGCTGGTGGGGGGAAGTAGACGCAGCAATCTCACGACCACAAAGTTATTCATAATAATGGCGATAGATTGAGATATGGAATATTTTAATATCACACATACATGAATAGAATAATTATCAGATTTAAGTATAAGTCTGGATTTGGCTAATCCAGATAAAAATAGTTTGTGTTCCGGTTAACAGAATTATGAATACAAAATATTTTGTGATCGTAGCAGCAATGACAGCTATGCTGATCGGAGCTACAGCATTAACGACAACCGATAGCGTATTTGCTGGCGGTCATGGACTTAAGAAGAATTACGAAAAGAGCCAAGCGACAGCTCAAGCAAACGCTTGTGGAAATGGCGTAATGCCATATAACGTCGGATGTCAAAACACCGCATCTCAGATTCAGGGCGACGAGAACAGAATAGCCACAGCAGCAGACCAGTCATTCCCATAAGACACACATAACAACTGGGATTGGTTTAAAAACCAATACTTTTTTTCATCTTCATATTAGTAGTAAGATACTTGCTTTATCTAAGTAAATCAATTCGAGATTGCATGCCATAACAAATATCCGATTTCTCTATTCTATTGTTTTTTCTTAACTCATTAATCGCAAGTAATATTTCATATATTAGTCGAGTATGAATTATGGGGCTATAGCTGCATTTGGATTAACTGCACTTTTAGTGGCTCCACCATAGCCTCTTTTAGCTATAATTTCCAATTTGAAAAGCAGTTATTTTGCTGGAGCTACTGTACCATGACTAGTTACTAAAGTTACATATAGTGATTTATCATATAATTTCTTAGTTCTATATGCAAGACTTCGAGCTATGATAATTATTATCAAACCATTCAGTATTTTTGTTGAAACTTTTTAAGAGTTCTAAATCTTGAAATGATACTTGTACATGATTGGTTGACTATTTAAACAATTGAAATTGAAACGGATTTGATTTAATGAAATCTGATAATGTGATTATTATTCGGTGGATATAGGTTCTAAATAGATTGTAGATTATAATATTAGTACAAATGAGTAAGCAGCTGCAATTGTTAAAACAAGAACTGACTGTTTCTCAAATATTACGTATATATGGGAAACAAGTCTAGACAAATTATAGGACGACACTCTGGACATGATGGTCGATGCGCTCTGGGTGTTATCATGAGTTATTACGGTTGGAACGGCCAAGATGATTCCCAAGCCAGTTAAAATTTTTTGGGCGCACTAATTGCATTAAGATATGCCGGTATTGATAAAAACTTACTAATTGAAATGAATTAATGACTCGGGTTTTACATTTGATGAGAACGCTAAGTATTTGGATAATAGTTCGCCTCACTAATTGCTGGTTTTGTTGGGCAGGTTTATCCCAGTGTGGTAGAGTCATTGTTATTGTTGGATCATGTCCAGTTAGTGATAAATAATTTGATAAAGTTATGATTTGCTTACTGATCATTTCTCCAATATGTGACGATGTTGTTATTGGTTACGGGATTTAACATAATAACATTTCGTCTGCACCGTTATCTCCATCTTTTCCTCGATTACCTCTAACAGCATCTCCACCATCCCCGCCATCTCCTCCATTAGGAGCATCATTGCAATCTGATTCGTCTAGGACCAACCCTACAGCATCTCCACCATCTCCTCCAACAGCGTTACCTCCTACAGCATCTCCACTATCTCCACCATCTCCTCCAACAGCGTTACCTCCTACAGCATCTCCACCATCTCCACCATCTCCTCCTACAGCATCTCCACCATCTCCACCATCTGCACCGTTTCCAACACCATCTGCACCATCTCCTCCTACAGCGTGTCCATCATTATCGTCTTCTGACGACATTTCACCTTCCTGCGATTCAGATATTACATTGAGATCTACTTGATTGAAACTTGATTGATAACTTCTCTTACTGACTTCAATCTCTGTATCATATAGACCTACATCTGACTCTGGTCCTAGTTGTACAGTAAAAGCCGCATATCCATTGTCATCCGTACGCATCGTTTGGATAGTTTTATCTTCTATTAATTTTTGCGCAGGTGTTGTTGACACTGCTGATAATGCCATGCTAAGAATATTATCTCTAATTGTAGACAACGTAGGTCCAATTGCCAACTTTACAAATGCATCTGGAATTGGTTCGCCGCTAAATTTATCCATAACAGTTATCAATAGATATGTTTTTTCTCCAATTTTTACAGGATTCTTTGTGTATGAATACTCTACTGAGAGTTGGTTGGATGATTGCGTTGGCGTAGCGCTATCATATGAACTGTCTAAACCTATCGTAGCTCTTGCATCATATGATATTACATTTGTTGTGTTTAGAAAAAATAATGACAAAACACTAAAGATGGCCATTGCAAGAATGCATTGTATTGACCATCGTCTAAAATAATCATTACCGTAGGTCACATCAACATTATTATCAGGCAATATGAATATAACTAGAAGCAATCTCTATTAAAAACTAATTTATATCTTACATGTGTTTCATAATAGAAACTATCTTCTATAAAAATATGGCATATGCTAGTTAGGCAAAGTTAGCTTCATAGATTCTCGTTAAACGCTTTTTTTCTTATCTTAACACTTTATACGTCTCTAGTGTCCCAAGCGACCAGTCACTATCTATCCTCATAATTATTAGATCAATTGCTATAGTATAATGATAGAAGAGTTCTGGAATCTGAACAACGCTTCGAATTAGCATTAGTCTACGGCGAGATCAAGAACTTTCTGCCATCATTTATGAAGTTATATCGTTCTTTGAAAGAACGTAAAATGCTGAGTGAAGAGTATCTATCTAACTTTCTAAAATCCGGAGGTCATGATCTACCTGAATTTACTATAGAATACAGCAGCTCGCAAATGAAGCCATAAACTTGGAATCAAAGAAAAAGCAATCTATAGATGCACTGACACAATCTGGTGATATATAATATTCTGATATTCAATTGAGTCTATGACATATAAATAATTAATTATAGATTTTTACGGTATTCAATTATCTTATATGGTTCTAATAGAAAAAATATCTGATATAAATGAGAGCCCGATTTTGCTCAATGCAAATAAACACAACTTTCGTTAAGCTGCCAAATGAACTCTAAACATATGGTAATTGTAGCGGCAATGGCAGTCATGCTCGTTGGAGCAACAGCTTTTGCGACAGACAGCGCGTTTGCTGATGGAAAGAAGAAGTATGGTAAAAACCAAGCAATTAGTCAAGCCAATGCATGTGGCAATGACAAACTACCAATGTATGTCTTCTGCCAAAACACTAACTCACAAGTTCAGGGCGAAGAAAACGCAGTAGCACTAGACGGCGTCCAACAGAGCGGAGAAGATCACAAAGACAAGAAAGACGGCGATCACGACAAAGACAAGAAAGACGGCGATCACGACAAAGACTGGTAAGATAGCAACCTCAAAAGCATAAGCTAAAGCATTTACCTATTTCTTTTTTTTATTTTTGTATGTTTGGTATTAGTTGTAACGGCTATTGATACAAATTCATTTCCAGGTTTAAGACATGTCAACTTGGAAAACACAGCTTCAAGTTAGTGCTACAAAATGCATTGCAGTCTATCTTAGCTTAATGTTTTCCAGAATTTTTTGGAGTTGGTGTAGAATATGATTATTCAGAGATAAAGATTACATGAGACATACTGGTTATATTTCTTATAACACAGTCTAGTTCATGTGAGAAATGGTACTTCGACTTGGGTAACTGGTTGGAAACCCTACATAATCAATTTGATAACAATCCCAGTCTCAGAGCTGGACTAATTCATGATTATAGAGTAATTTACGAAATAACGAAGTAAGATTTGAACTCATCGAATCATAATTCTAAAGATGATATAGCTGACTTACCGATGTGAATCAAACTTTTGAAGATAATTTTTACCATCTGATGTTATTACTAGTTCTTTAAAGTGATTTGTCACTACAAAATCTATTTGCTTAAGCATCGATCCAAGTTTTTACTAGTACTGTATCTCCATCAAATCTCTCTACAATCTGATCTTCACTTTTCCCCTCAAAAATAGATCTGAGTACATAAGACAACGTTTGGATAGCTGTTAGGCCGTGAATGTACGAGTTTTTATGCAATTAGCCGATCACCACTAGATAAATTTGTCATTTACGAACACTGGTTTAATCCTCACTCAACATAGTAAATAACGGTTGACTGATTTTCTGCTAGGAAACTATAGATTAATGATAGTCTGTAGATAATTATATTGTAATGTCACATTTTATATTATTAATTCAATATCTTTAATCAAAGCATCTGAGATTCGGCCAATTTTTGTCAATATCATCAAAATATCTTTCAAGAAGTATTATATATGTTACTACAGAATAGTATTATATATGTTACTACAGAATAGTCACAATCAATGGACTAAATTGGGCAATTCATTTACAGATTTGAATGGGATAGAATTTGAATAGATCAAATCGATCCAAACACGAAATATTTTCGGATATTCTCAGGGCTATCGATATCGACAGAGCAACCATAAATGAAATTATGTTTAAGACATATATTTCATATCATCCCCTAAAAAATACCTGACTTTCTTGATTCAGCAGGGGCTTATTTCCTATAGAAGAGAAGAAAAGAGATTTAGTATTACGCAGCAGGGATTTCATGCTCTAGATACGTATACCAAAATGGATGAATTATTGGTTCGAAAAACGCTGCACAAAAGACCAGAGTACTTTGCCTCATTTCCATGAATCTCATCAGACAGAGATATCATATATCAGGCTATAGAAGAATTAGAGTTACCAATGTTGAATATTTTTCTCCAATTATTATCTTGAATGCTAGTATTATGACAATAGGCATGAATTTTTTAACATGAGGCTCGTCAGGTTGTAAGCCCCCTGATCTCAGCTGCCAGCTGAGATATTGAGGGCTCTTGACTGGGTGAGTAACTACCTCCATTCCGTATCTGCTTTTATCTCTTTTTCCTATGACATCCACTGCTTTTTCAGACCATATAGCTGGATATCCGCCGGACCAGGGTAACCCGGTAAGTCTGGGTGATGGACTACAACATGTCGTTCATATCCCGTCAACCGAGCTGAAGTCTTTACTGTCACAGAAAAAAAAACAGCGGGGGGGAAACTACCCATGTTTATTATCTCCCTGGTTTGATCTGTATGCATAAATTCTTTTAGTGATAGATATCGTGTGTGTATTCAAATATCTACGCTATCGGAAGCTATTTTAATAGATATATCCACCCCTATAAACAAACTGATGGATGATAGTAGTAATTCCAATTCCCAACAACATCTAGCTAATCAAAGAACTTTTCTTGCCTGGCTGAGAACATGTGTTGCTCTAATTGGTCTAGGATTTATTGTTTCTAGATTCGGGTTGTTTCTCTTTCCTATTTTTACAGGTGGAGATCCTTCTATTTATACCACAAATCCGGCGACTGCCTTTGAAAGCTCGACGCATTACTCTTCAATAATAGGAACAAGTATGTGGTTCTTGGAATAGTCTTCACATTATTTGCGCTAAGGAATTATTTCTACACGTACAAATCTATTGAGCAGGGAATTTATTCTCCTAAACACTTTGATATTTATTTGTTGTCACTAGCACTTGTAATACTTGGAGTATTCATAGTCGCATACCTTGTTCTCATCCCGTTCTTGATAGGCTAATAAAAATCACAAGCTCTGGTCATATTGTGTTATTTATTTTAGTTTGGTTCTTTATCATGATAGGGAATCATATGCGCATGGTTAAGATGCCAATAAAGCATTGGCTGTATTAATCAGCCAACCTGAAGTAGATGCTAGTAGGATCGCAGCATTAGGGCTTAGTGAAAGCAAAATGATTTCTCCATAAATTGCACTCGACAATCCGGAAAAGGCAGTATATTGCTGAAGGGAGTAGTGGATAACTCCTCACCATCCTATTCGGCATCAGCAGTAGGAGGTGGATGTACTATTCTAGCAGGCTGTCCAGTATATTCGAACTCATTTCCCACCTTTGAGTCGAACCTTGATACTATTTGTATTATTCCTACAAACCTTGGCATTCTCATACTTAACGGGGAAAATGATACACAGACTTCAGTTCAAGGAGCCCCCTACTACTGCGGTAAAAGCTAGCAGCAAAGGCATGATCATCGTCTCATAATTCGTCCAAATGTGGGATTCGAATTTCAACCATCTTTCTCTGTGGTTTATTCGAGCCGGACCTATATCTGAATAAGTCCTCGCAGACCTTTATTCTTGGCTTGATTCTAGATCAAGGCTTGCTTAAAACGGTTCTACTATTAGACCACCATCATTTCGTATTTCTGCTGTTATGGCATCATACCAACTGTTCTGCAGTGGGTTGGTCGAGTTGATTTAAATCTATTGTTGGTAATTTATGAATAGATATATGAATGAAAAAGGAGATGAAGAAAAAGTAGTCTGTCCGCAGTGTCAGACCGAAGGAAAGAGGAGTAAGGTTATTCTTTATCCAGGACAAACTGTACCAAAGATGAGGTTTACTGATGGTTATTGGGATGAGGATGGGGATTTCGTTGAATTCAATGCTGAGATTAAACTTCCGTGGTATATCTGCAGCAACGGCCATGTCACTCCGCGCAGTGAGGCGGATAGATAGACTAGGGCTTAGTGCGGCTTTGGAATGAGCAGTAAGGTGTCCTGATCAGGGAACTAACTGCAAACTCTGATGCAGTCGACTCCTTTCGTATGAGAGTTCGGTTTTGGCGAAGCTAAGCCCGAGCTTTATAACGGGATAATCTGTCTTGCAGGACTGCCTGATTTTATTCTTCTGCGGTGTTATTAAATATGCATTATTACCAGGTTATGCGTATGATAATCTTCTCATCGTACTTTGATACACAATATCGCAAGCGATATCACGAATGAAAAACGTTACATGCTAACTAGTAAAGTTCAAAGGTTAAATCTTTAATGTGCAAATACATTACTTAGAATATGACAGGTGAAACGGTCACTTACAAAGGAATACCAACTTGTAACGTCGCCAAGAGTTTAGAGTTGCAACGATGGATTATAGACCCTAGTTCACGGCCGTATTCTGCTCCTGAAAAGGAACAGAAACTAATCGCACGTTCTGCAGTCAAAACAATAGAGAAAAAACTAACGGCTGAACAGTGTATCGAACTTCAGAAGAGAATATTAGATAGTCAGTATTAGCGTAAGTTCCTTCGACGCCAATACTCATAAAAGATAGAGATATCACCTTTATCTATGGCTTCTTGATGGATGTCCATCCATATCATTAGGTCGTCAGTCCATTCCAACTATTATCAGGGTTAAGTCCTTCTTGCCCGTTACCTCTTCGTATTGCACTAGTAGCCATTCTTTATTATTTTCATCAAGTTCTCGGATTAGTTGCAACCTTAACTAACGATATTGCAATCCCGCATTAGGTGGCTTGTGGTGTGTGTAGTTGCCCTGTTTCTCTTCGGCAAGAATCTGCACTTCGTAATCAGAAGCCCTGTGCCCGAATCTCAGCAAATGCTCAGAGGAACCTAGTTTAAGTTCATCCAGGGAGTCGACAGATATCTTTTTGTCGTTATGTCCTTTGTCCCTGACGATAAACTGGGTTTGTGGCGTAACATACTTCTTGATTTTATCCACATTTTCAACTGTGAAAGGTATCGAGTACTCTGTCTTCATATCGGACACAACAAATACCTTTTAATGGTACCGTTCCAAGCGGCGGGACTTTCGAAGCACAACAAATACCTCCATCTGGTCCTGCTATTCCTCCAGGAGGCGGTGGGACGTTCGAAACACAGCAAGCACCTCTTGCACCTGGTGACACAGCCAATCCAAAGATTGCTGGGGGATTTAATACACAACCACCACCAACAGGAGCAACACCACCAGCAAATGAAGGAACACAGGCTCCCACTTTGACAGAGGAGCCAGCACCACCAGTTTGTGTAGAAGGTCAAGTGTTGGATGAAGAATCAGGTCTATGTGTGCTGGAAGAACCAGAACAGTCTCAACCTGAGGAACAAGAACAACAGTCATCTGAGGAAGGGGACGGTTCGGAAGATGGTAACAACGACAACGACGACGACGAAAACAACTAGACCTCATTCACTTTCCAAGGCAATAGTGCGTCACTGTTGTCATGCCTCATAGCGGAGCAATACTTTACCGCTTTCAAACACTTTTGATTCAATCAGAGTGTATTTTTGAATCTCGTTCAATTCCTTAAATATGGTCATACCGTTT
>Ga0105091_10001138_pt1 | contig 11469 bp, 7 predicted proteins | sample PPLLak1March2015_FD_87022 | JGI IMG/M metagenome (GOLD analysis project Ga0105091, IMG submission 87022) | Freshwater sediment microbial communities from Prairie Pothole Lake near Jamestown, North Dakota, USA - PPLs Lake P7 Core (1) Depth... | ecosystem: Environmental > Aquatic > Freshwater >... | reverse complement strand
TCCAGATACCTTCTGAAACATGGGATGGAGATTGAATTTCCTGAAAACAAAGCCTTTGCTGTTTGTTTGACCCATGATGTGGATGATATTTATCCTCCTCTTTCCCACATTTTACTTTCCTCGGTTCATTGCCTGAAAGATCTGAATTTTCAAGGTTCTGCAGCACAGTTCCTATGGAAGTTCAGGGATAAAGAGGAATCGCCTTACTTTAACCTTTCGGAAATCATGGATCTTGAAGCTAGTTTCGGAGCAAAATCTTCTTTTTATTTTATCGCGGCAGAAGCCGATCCAATACGATTCAGGTATAATATAGAGGATATGGGACACCATCTGGGAGATATTTCAGACAGAGGATGGGAAGTTGGCCTTCATGGGGGTTATTATTCATTCAATAGTCCGGAAGCAATAACAAGAGAAAAGAAGAGGCTTGAAGCTGTTCTGGGAAAAACAGTCCTGGGTTTTCGCAATCATTACCTGAGGTTTAAAACTCCTGATTCCTGGGAAATCCTTGCAGATGCCGGCTTCAGATATGATTCTACTTTCGGACACAGCAACTCTGTTGGTTTCAGAAATGGAATGTGCCATCCTTTTAGGCCATATAATCTGAAAGAAGATCGTGAGATAACGATTCTCGAAATTCCGCTAGTGATTATGGATGTTGCTCTTTTTGCGAACTCAAAGTCTTTTGAGGAAGCCTGGGAGTGCACAAAAAAACTTATTGATACCACAGCAAGGCTTAAGGGTGTCATTACACTCTTATGGCACAATTTTGTTTTCGGCTGCAGTTTCCGAAAGGACTGGGTGAGATTATATGAAAAAGTACTTCAGTACTGCTCCGAGAGAGGGGCCTGGATAACAAGCGGGGAAGAGATTTACAGGTGGTGGGAAAATAGATCCTGAATTAAAAGGAAAATACCTGCTGATTACGCCTGCAAAGAATGAAGAACATAATCTGCCCGAAGTTGCGAGATCCGTGACAGGACAGAAAATAAAACCTGAGTTATGGGTGATAGTCGATGATGGAAGTACGGATGATACACCGCATATTGTCGAAAACCTCCGTGCCAGTTACTCCTATATCCAGAGCATAAGGCTGCCTCCGAGGCCAAGAGACATTACCTTCCATTACAGCTATGTCTGCAAGCAGGGCTTTGATTATGCACTTGAGTACTGCAGGGAAAATAACATCGAATTCGAATATATAGGTCTTCTGGATGCCGACACGGTACTGGAGGGAAATTACTTCGGAAAACTCCTGATTAAATTCGAAAAGGATAATTCTCTCGGAATTGCAAGCGGAGGAGTGTATTATGATACCGGCAGGAAACTTTCCAGGGAAAATACTGATAAAAATCTCCCTCGCGGCACAGGAAGACTCTGGAGGAAAGAATGTTTCATCGAGACCGGAGGCTACCAGGTTGAACCATCTCCAGATTCGATTTCCAATATAAAGGCTCTCCTGCGAGGCTGGAAGCTCGTGCAATATGCTCATGTCATTCAGATCCAGAAGCGTAAGACAAGTGCAGCGGATGGCCTCTGGCACGGGTATGTCAAAAACGGATGGATGGCTTACTATCTTGGCAAAAATCTTCTTGTGGCGCTGACAAACGTACTTTATTATTCCTTGAAATTTCCCTTCTATACAGGAGCTGCATATTTCTGGGGGTATATTAGTTCAGCTATCAAAAGAGATAAAAAAATTCAGGACCCTGAAATAATAGCTTACTATCGTAACTTCAAACTTTCAGGACTGTCCTCCAGGATTTCTGGAATCTTTAGCCGTAAATCGAGAGATACACACAAAGGGGACCAATGAATGTTATTGAGTACTCTGAAAAATCGGTTCCTCTGCAGGTGATGTTTTGAAGATCCTTTTTCTGGATATGGTATGGCCTCTTTATCTGGCTGATGGCTCGCTTATCCATAGGTACGAGCTTGTAAGCAATCTGGCTCGACTGGATAATGAGATCCATATTTTTACTACTGACAAGGCCTCTCTTTCGAATATATCCAACATCCACTGCCATTATGTTCCCCCTGGGAGCTTTTTTTATCTCACTGTCAACTATTTCAGAAGCTCCATAAACCTTCTCAGTTCCGAAACTTTTGATGTGCTGTATACCCGCAATCCTAACTTCGGCTTTCTTTCGGGAACCTTCTGTAAGAGCAGATTCAAAAAATTGGTTTATGAATTAAATGGGATTCCTGAGGATGAAAGCAGTCTCTTCAGGACAAAATCTGATGAAGAGAAACTATCTAAGCAAGGGAAAAAGAATGGCTTTTCATTTTCAAAAGCTTATCTCAATGGACATGCTAAGTTGAAACTATTTATACTCAAGAAAGCTCTTGGATTTTCGGACAAAATAATTGCTGTGACTCAAGGAATAAAAACAAATCTTGAGAACGTTTACAACATCCCAGGAGATAAAATAATTGTTGTTTCTAATGGGGCAAATACCTCTCTTTTCAAACCGCTTGACCAGGGAAACTGCAGGAAAGAATTGGGTCTGGACCCTGAAATTCCCTGTGTATGTTTTGTGGGAAATCTTGCTCCCTGGCAGGGAATAGAATATCTGGTAAAGGCAGCTCCTTCAATACTCTCCTGTTTCCCAGATTGCCGTTTTCTGATTGTTGGAGACGGGGTGATGAAGAACGAGCTTCTCAAGCTTTCCAGGGAACTCGGGGTTGACGACAGTTTCATTTTTACAGGTGTGGTTGCGTACGACCGCGTGCCTATGTACATCAATGCCAGCGATATCTGTACTGCTCCCTTTATATTTGCGAGAAACGCAAAAATAGGCCTGTCTCCATTGAAATTATACGAATATATGGCTTGTGGAAAGCCAGTTGTTGCAAGTGATATAAGTGGCGTTTCAGATGCTCTTGAAGCTTCCGAAGGAGGGGTTCCTGTATGTCCTGAAAACCCGGGTGCTCTTGCAGAAGCTGTTGTGAAGCTGCTTAGAGATCCGGATTTGAGAAATAAACTGGGTTCAAAAGGTTTAAGTTATGTTACTGAAAATTACAGCTGGTACAGTGTTGCGAAACAGGTTGATAGAGTCTGCAAATTAGGACTCAAGGGCTGAAAACCCAAAACCGTCTTATATTTTTCTATTTCCTCACAGATACAAACGAACATCTATTACATGGGGCTTAAAATGGACGAAATTGAAGTTAGAGAATTAGCACCTTCTGAATACGAAGAATGGGATCTGCTTGTAGAAAAAGCTCAACCCGGTACACTCTTTCACACCAGTCAATGGCTGGAAATATGTAGGGACGTTCTTTCCAGTGATCTCAGGATTTATGGTTGTTTAAGAAACAGTGAGCTTGTTGGAGGGTGCCACCTTTTTGTTAAGAACCTCAAAGGGATCCTGAAAATAGGGTCTTCTACCTGTAATATGACTGACTATTGCGGGCCCCTTATCAAAGAGAGTGCTAGCTCCAAAGCAAGTAAACGAGTACAGGAAACTCAAGAAATCCTTAACCCCCTCAGTGAATTCCTCTGCAGGCAGGGCTTTGATAAGATTCATCTGGTGTTTTCTCCAGGACTTGGGGATATTAGACCGTTTACCTGGAACGGATGGAACTCGGAGGTTCACTATACACATCATCTAAACCTGAAAGAAAAAATCGATAATAACGTTTCAAGGAAGATTCGGAGAGAACTTAAGTCCGCAGATGAGGCGGGACTCAAGACAAGGGTATGGAATGACTTTGAAACCTATTATGGTCTGCTTTACAGGGTCTATGAGAAACAGAATCTTGAACCTCCACTGCCCAAGGAGTTCTTCGAAAAAGTGTTTAATCTTATCCGGGAAAAAGACATTGGTTACATGTTTGTTTCCGAAACCCCCGAGGGGGAAGCAGTCGCAGCGCATCTGAACCTTTATGGGAAAAAATGTACAGTTACATGGTCTTCTGCTCTTAATCCGTCCTTTAACCGGACAGGAGCCAATGCTCTTCTCTATTATAATGAGTTTCTTGACTTGAAATCCAGAAATTTTGAATACATGAATGTTATGGCAGGTAATGTTCCAAGGTTTGCAGATTTTATTATCGGCTTTTCTCCTGAACTAGTACCTTACTACAGTGTAAATCTGGAGAGCAAAAGGTACTCAATTATGAAAACTTTGTACAAAAGCACTCATCAGGAGGAGACTGACTGACAGAAAGCCAGACACTCTTAAAAATATTAACTCGGGATTTTCCCGAATCACTTTTTTAATCACTTTTTTAATCACTTTTTTAATCACTTTTTTAATCACTTTTTTAATCACTTTTTCTAAATTCTCTTTTTCCGGACTGAAACTCTATCCACGTTCATATAAAAATAAATTATATAGAATGCACCTCTTGAGTGCTATTTTTGTAGAATTTTTCCGAGAAGAGTTGATTTCCTTTCAGATTTTGTTCTTTACGTTCACAAGGAAGGCCGAGAACATTCTCTTAAATATTGGGTCGTCATGCAAGGTTATGCCATAGTAGATAGGCGTTATAATTCCCACTGCAAGGAGAATTAAATAAAAGTTTACAGAGAGCATTTCAAGCAAAATTAATGGGATAGAAACGATCGTGCCGATTGCCGTATACTTAATTAGTACTTCAACGCTTTCCCTTTTATTAATCCCTGCAAGATTCAATAAATATGCATTGTTCCAAAGCCAGAATAAAACTCCTGTAAAACTGAAGAGGCCAAGAGCAAATTCAGGGCTTCCGTAGGTTCCCCCTATAACTAATGCCACCACTCTTGAGATTAAGAGAATTATACTAAACGTCAACCAGACTCCCTGCTTATCGAATACGCTGTAGAGAGTAGAAATAGGCGAGGAAAGGAAGACAAGGAATATCCATGGCACAAGGATTTTTATATAAACACCTGATATGTACCAGCTTTTTCCGAAAGCAAACGTAAATATTTCCTCTCCCAGGATCAGCAGGAGTATCATCGGAAATACTCCTATTAAAATTAGCTTTTTGTAAACTTCTCCAACTATTACTTTCATATCTCCCCGTTCGTTTCCGTTTTTCACCTCACTGATTTTTTGGAAAAAAACCTGCTGTATAGCTATCCCTAAAAGTCCCATTGGCATATTTACTACCTGATTAGCAAGTGAAAAATATCCGACAACACTTGTCCCGTAAAAATATGCAAGTAGAAAAGTAGGTACTTGTGGTGAGATCGTGTTTGCAAGTGTGGACCAGGAACTAAACAAAGGAAAATTTTTATATTCGATAGCCATCTCTTTCATTTTTTTAAATGAGACTTTCCTGAAAATCTTTAAGTCCTTTTTTATGCCTTTTAGCATGAAAAGGTCTGCACATCCGTATCCTGCGACGTATCCTGCTATCAGGCCTAATGGGGATATATTCCAGATAGGGATAGCTAACTGGAACGCTTTGGTTGAAACAGTATTTATAATCCTGGATCCTGCTATAACTCCGAAACGGATCTTTCTTGAAAGCCAGTAATTCTGCACGAAAAAAATGCCATTAAAGAATGTTATTATTGGAATATAAATTAAATATTTCGAAATTCCCGGAGCATTGAGAATGTATTCAATATCTTTTGGAAGAACCAATATTATTACGGCTGTCAATAAGGATACAAGAGTTACCAGTATCGCGCAGAGAAAAGCAACATTTGCGGAATCCTCTTCTGACTTTGGCAACATAATCGCAAACTGATATGAAAAAGTAGAGAATATTACTAATATACCTGATATTGAGAGAAAAATCTGAAAACTTCCTAAATCATCAGGACTGTAAATTCTAGTGATTAGCGGTACAAGAAGTATACCTAGGATCTGTGCAGTAACACTCCCAGATACGAGTTTTAATACATTGGATATAAAATTTGACGTCTTGTTAGGTTCTGACATATTATTTCCAACTTTGAAATCTAAAACAAGGTTTTAGATTTTATGAATGATTTTTCAGTCAGACAATCTCAATAAGCGAACAAAGATTTCTATGATTTTATTTCTTAGCTTCTGTTTTTTCCTTTACGTAGGCAAATACTTCTTCATTATCATATATCAACGCGTAGTCTTCGGCTTCAAACCCATTAAAGAATTCTTCTGGAAGTGCCTGGATAAAATTCACTCCGTACCGTTTAGGATCGTTAATAGAGATAGGTTCTTTTAGAGTTGACTTTCGCAGTAGAACCATCGGATTCCCATCGATCTCTCCCGTCTGTATATGTTGAATGTTAAAATAGCTTGCGTTATTAGAGTTATATTTAGGGTCACTGTAAAAAAGGCAACTATCATAAGGAGAGTCCATCAGGATATCCCCAGAGTACTTTCCGGATACTGTTTCAATAGCCTGGATTTCAATATCTTTGAACTGGTTTCTTACGGTTGTGTCTTTTGCCACAAGAGGGTTGTCTTTATTGATACCTGGTGTTGTAACCATCACAAATGAAAACAACAGGACTATTATAAAGATTGCCGGAATCCTTAACTTTCTTAAATCAAAAAGGCTAACCAGTTTCAAAATATATGACGCAGCTACGAGAACCAGAAATACTGATATCAAGGGGAACCATCTGGTTGTTAGAAGGTTTCTCATCCCGAGTAAGGGGATTCCGTAGGCAAAACTATACAGAATTATAACCACTAAAGCAATTGAAAATTTGTTGATTTTTTTGATATCTTCACGGGAAAACCACGCTAATACGCCTCCGATTGCGAAAAAAGGCAGAGCAAGGTAGCTTATGTGAAGCAGGAGTACTTCTAGTCCATCCTGGTTTGTTACCGAACCCACTATTAGTTCATCGCTGGAGTAACCTGCTCCTACCTGAAGTACTTCCATAAGAGGCTTAAAAATCATCTCAAGAAAAGAAGTATCCGAGTTGACGTATGTGAATGTCCAGTAAGTTTGCATACTGACTATAAAAAATAGAAGATAATTAAAACCGGTAGTTCTGAGTACGGAGTTCTTATACAAACGATTATGCAAGTATTTGCCTGCGTAAATTGTAACTAAAGCAAATAATACCACAAATGTAGTCAATTGGTGAGTCAGAACCATCAGAATAGTAATTAACAGGATGAACCCAGTATACTTCAATTCCTGTTTCTCGCTGAAAATCGTATATATGATAAATATAAAGTAGCAGAGAACCAGGGAACCAGAAGTTATGTTTGCAATCCCTGTGACGATATTATGATTATTCAAGTTTAGTAGTAGAGCTGCCAGCAGACCCATTTGAGGACCCTCAAGTTTCTTCCCTATGAGGTAAATGGCTGCTGTAATGAATATATTGGCAAACCCTATGGAATAGAATATTGCGTCTTTTATATCGATTTTGCCCATTATCTGAGTAACTGAAATAAATATGTGGGCAAGCGGGTAATAGAAATACTTGCTACTTATTTGAAATGGAGCAACAAATCCCGTATTAGTAATTATCCTTGCCATATTGGCATGAAAATAAGCATCGTAACCCATGAGGCTCGGGAAATTGTAAAAAATTCCAACTCTTATGAGGATTGAAAGCATGAAAATGTGCAGCAATATAGAGCTTACGCCGTCTCCCTCTCTAACATAAAGAATTTCAGAGGCAACAATGCCTGCTAGGATGCATACAAGTATGAAGTAAGATATAGGCCTATAATACATATTCATGCTGTATATCAATACGCATAATAAAAAAATTATATAAAATGAAAGATTTAAGACACTTTTTAGCCTGTCTTTTCCTGAAGATATGGAGGCTTCATTTTTAAATCTCTTTCTAAAAAATATATAGATTAGGCAGGAAGAGAGAATAGCAACTCCAATATCCTGCTGGTTTAAATTTATCAAATAATATAAAGAAACAATCAATAATCCTAAACTGAATCCCATAACGCCAAGAATTACGTCCAAATTTTGAGTAAATTTGCCCACATATTTTTTAATAGTTTCCATATAACCCACATTATAACAATTTTTTATAATTAAATTCTTCCCTGGTAAAATATTTTTTGCTTGTAAGTCAGATTATCTTTATTTCCAGATTACTGCTTCTTTTTCAGCCTCTTTCTTTTAAATTTAAAATGCCCGTAATTTCTACACTTTTCTATCAACTGCATGTTTGAGCTCTAGATATCATCCGGGCATTCTTCGAGTACAGTGTTCCTGAACTTTAGAGATTCCAGGAGTTCTCCTTTATATTGGTATCATGTCTATGATGGGCAAGTTACCCTCTTAATGGCATTCAGATTAAGGATAAGCTTCTCCCTAAGCTTACATACTGCTTAAAGTAAAGGTGACTGTGGCTGAAAAGGGCGGTGTTCATATGATTAGTGGGATTTCGAGAATATCAATTTCTTTCAATGTATTAGGATTATATTGACTGATAAGGTGACACATTCCGTTCCTGAATCCTACATCATTATGGCAGCTGAAATTATAACCAAAGTCTGCTTCTGCTAGCAGTTCCCAGGTTCTCGAAGTTTCGGGCCGTAGGTAGTGTTTTTGTAATCCATAACCTCTTTTTTGAGCACTTTCTCAGCCCTTGATTTTTCTTTCGACTTATATCGGGTGTTATATGCCTCATCCGTCCAAGTAGCCCCACTTCTCATGCCATCCAAATATGGTCCAATTTCCCCTCCTCCCTCCAGTTTCTCAATGCTGAAAGTTAAATCCTGGTCTCCTGAACCAAAAGTCTTAATCGATTTTACAGTCATAGTCGCTGTATTTGGAATCTCAGTATATACAGAATCGATATTATGGGTCAGGCATATAGTGGATTTTCTTCCTTCTGGATATCCAGAGTCCATCTCTTTTTTGATCAGAAATCTGAAACTATAGGCTCGAAAACATTTATTTGACTGTTGAGGTAAAGGGAAAAATTCTAACTTTATTCAAAATGATAGGGCTGCACTTTTTCGTTTTTGTAAACAACTTCAATAGTTCCTGATCTTACTATATTTTTTTATTGACCTCATCATTTCATTCTTACCTTTTGGACCTCTAACTTTATTAAATATTTGGTCCACTTCTCGTCTCTTAATCTTTTCTGCCTGGGATGGATCTAATGAATTTGTCGCATTTAATACTATCCTGTCCACAGGCTCAAGATATACCTTTTTCATAAGTTCTCTTATTTCCAGGTTGCAATCCGGAAAATCCAAATTTTCGTATCCTGTGAAAATCGTGCAAAAGGTACAGAGTTTCTGAACTAAAGCGATGGCATTTGCATAACAGCATCAGCAGGAAAATCTTTAAATTATGATTATTGAGCCCTGTGATATCCTCTTAAACAGGACGTTAAATGCTTCACAACTTTTCTCAATGAGTTTGGATTACACAATTTAATATTTTTTTATAATTTTTCCTTCCATCTTGAAAAAAATTATTAAAATAGAAGTATTATCCTTAGATTAATATTTTTTCCTTAGTATTCGTTCACTTACTTTACATCTTTAACTCTTTCATTACGTTATTTATAAATTGCTTAATCTCTTTCTAGTCCCATTGGCATTATTTAAGTCTACAAAGTATCTGCTGTTTTTATGAGTTATCGGACAAAGATGTCGATACACGTTTTAGATACCTGAGATTATCCTGCGATCTTAATCACTTTATTTCTTTAAAACCAATTGGGGCTTTACCGATGAGTTTTATAGCTTTTTTAGAAGAAAAACCTGTGAATTCCTGATTTTCCTAAATAAAGGCTATGTAGTCTTCAGGCGCGGGATATTTCCAATAAAGAGCTTTAAATTCTATTTACCTCGCTAATCAATGGCTAATCAAATATCAGTTCCATTTTTAACCTTTTTTAGCGTTTTCTATCCCGATTAATATTCATTTTTACAAAATTCATTAATTTTCTTAAATTCAGTTTTCATGTTAGCCGGCAATTTATTTTTCAGAAAAAGACTGCTTTCTAAATCAGGTTTAAACTGTAGATTGTGCTAGATAAAATGCTTTTATTATAAATTCACTCATTAATATCACATTTTTGTTCAGGGGGATGGTTATATCTATAATCTTAAATTAAATATGTATAAAAGCTTTAACCGGCTAATCTAGTTTTTTTTTCTCTTCAGAGAACTCTCCAGTTAGAAAAGACTTACTTTTTTTTCATTTATATTATTTTGATACACTTATCTAATTCATGTGTTAACTTTATATATTCCTTAGTCTAATATTTTTTTGTATGATAGCCTTTAATATTTTTGCATTTATACACATAAAGGGGTATTAACATATGAAAGGGGCAATAGCGTATGCAGATGTATAAGGGGGTAGATTGGGTTTGTTTTCAACCCTTACACTTGGTATTAATTCTCTAATCTCCGATCCTATTAGCGTAATGTCTTCACAATCTCAGCTTACAGATAGGTTGCTCAGGCATGAATTTACGGTCTTGATCTCGGCTCAGAATGAGGAAGCTTCGATAGGGAGCAAAGTCTTACTGGCGGCAAGTTACGCTGACCGTGTACTCGTGCTTGATCAAGGTTCTACCGATCGAACTATGGAAGTAGCGGCTCTGGGAGGGGCGCGAGTTGTTCCTATAGGAGGGGGAGAAGAATCACTGCTCAAAGTTCTCTATAGAGCATCTCATGATTCGGAAATTGTGGTCCTTATTTATCCGGAATGCATGCAGGATATAGACCTGCTCTCCCATGTACTTGAACCACTAAGGCAGGGTTTTGATCTGTCGGTGGGCACCTGGCCCTGCCGCATCTCCTGTGAACAGGAAACGGTGATGCTTCTTAACGGGAAAAATACCTTTAAGGAGAAAATAGGCTTCCTTGCCGTAACATCAGATTCGCTGCAGAAAATCAGCTCAGGCAAAGAGCATATGTCTTTAAAATCCCTGCTCTCTGCAGCGAAGACAGAAAAACTTAAAGTCAACTATCTGAGCTTTGACGTAGATCCCATATTCCGAAAACTTGAGAGTACGCGCATAGGAGTTGTCGTGCCTGCTTATAATGAAGAATTGCTTATTGCCGAGACTCTGAGAGGGATTCCTGAATATGTAGACAAGATATACGTAATCGATGACGGTAGTATAGACCGCACGGGTGAGATTGTAAAAAAGTTCGGAGATTCAAGGGTTGTGTATTTCCGCCATGAAGTAAACAAGGGCGTAGGTGCAGGAATAATGGATGGGTATAAACTTGCCCTGAAAGATGAGATGGATATCGTTGCTGTTATGGCCGGGGACAATCAGATGGATCCTGTCCAGCTCCCGAGGTTGATATTCCCAATTATTGAGGGAAGAGCTGATTATACAAAAGGTAACAGGTTACTTACCGACGATTTTATGACCGGGATGAGCAAATGGAGATCTTTTGGAAATCTTCTTCTTAGTTTTATTACAAAAATAGGTAGTGGCTACTGGCAGGTTATGGACCCGCAAAACGGATATACAGCTATTTCCAGGCAAGCCCTGGAGGTTATCGATCTAGATTCAGTTTATCCTTATTATGGCTACTGTAACGATCTGCTGATCAAACTTAATGCATTCGG
>Ga0105091_10001137_pt1 | contig 11478 bp, 8 predicted proteins | sample PPLLak1March2015_FD_87022 | JGI IMG/M metagenome (GOLD analysis project Ga0105091, IMG submission 87022) | Freshwater sediment microbial communities from Prairie Pothole Lake near Jamestown, North Dakota, USA - PPLs Lake P7 Core (1) Depth... | ecosystem: Environmental > Aquatic > Freshwater >... | reverse complement strand
GGCTGGGAAGATGCGCTAGAAAGCGTGCTGGGTGAGCGACTCAAGGCCGTTGCCTTGAACAGCCTGGAAACGGCCAGCGCCTGGCTGGCCGATGCACCGCCCGCGCCACTGGCGGTTTATGAGGCAGGGCCGGCGGGCGGTGCGTCAAACAACGTGGCTCTGACACCGCTGCGCCAGTGGGTTACAGGTCCGGATGGGCTACTGGATGAATGGCTGCATGGCGTGTATGCCGCTTCCAATTGCGGTGATGCCTGGTTGTTGCGCTATCGCCTGCAGCCCGGCGAATGTCTGGTCTGCCGCGAGGGGCACGTGTTCACTCGTTCAAGCGTGAACTTTTACGCGCCCCAATCCGAACTGCACGGCGTATTGGCGCGGCAGCGCGAGATCGAGATATTGGCAGTCGAAGTTGAACGCTCGCAGGCCGAACTTGCGACACGCCAGAGTGAAGCCGCGCATGCTGCGAGCGAGTTGAAAGAGGCGCAACATGAGTTGGCCGAGTTGCGCAAGGCTGGCAGCGAAGTGCAGCAGCGCCACCACCGCCAGCAACTGGAAGCGGAACGCTTGGCCCAGCAGCAGCAACACCTGTCACAACGGCGCGAACAGATTGGCCATGAGATCGCCGACATCGCGGCGCAGTTGGAAATCGAGACAGAACAGATCGGCGAGCACGACTACGACATCGAATGCCAGCAGGGGCAGATCGCGGCACTGCACGAACGGCTGGAAGACGCCGGAAGGGCACGCGGCGAGTCGGAAACGCTGCTCAACCGCCAGCGCCAGCTTGCACAGGCGGCAGAGCGCGCCGCACAGGAGGCCGTGTTCCAGCACAAGAATTGCGTTGCCAAGATTGACGAGCTCGAACGTAGCTTGGCGGTGCTGTCCGGCCAGCTTGAAGAACTGGCAGGGAGAATAGCGGAACTGCAAGGGGAGGTTGGCAGCCTGCAGCAGGGCAAGCTTGAGGCCCTGCTGCAGTTGGCATTGCAGACACGCCAGGAGAAGGAAAACAGTCTTGCCGCGGCAGGTGAAGCGCTGACTGAAGCCGGAAATGTCCTGCAGCATCTGGAACAGCAGCGCCTTGCCAGCGAACACCAGCTGCACCCTCTGCGCGACCGCCTGGAGCAGGCGCGTCTCAAGGAGCAGGAAGCCCGGCTGGCCGAGGCGCAGTGGCAGGAGCAGTTGGACGCGGCAGATGCCGACCTCGATTCATTGCGGCCCCTGCTGGAAAAACATCCCAAGCCGGCGGAACTGCAAGCTGAAGTGGAGCGCCTGGCGCGGGAAATCGAGGCGCTCGGCGCGGTCAACCTGGCTGCGCTGGAAGAATTGAACAGCGGGCACGAGCGCAAGCACTACCTCGACGCCCAGTTTCAGGACTTGTCCGAGGCCATGGACACCCTGGAGCAGGCGATTCGCCGCATTGACCGCGAATCCCGCGTGCGGCTGCAGGAAACCTTCGACACCGTGAACCGCCATTTTGGTGAGCTTTTCCCGGCAGTGTTCGGCGGCGGAAATGCGCGCCTGGAAATGACCGGGGAGGAAATCCTCGACGCCGGCGTGATGCTCACCGCTCAGCCGCCGGGCAAGAAGAATAGCTCGATCCAGCTGCTATCTGGCGGTGAAAAGGCGCTCACCGCCCTGGCGCTGGTGTTTGCCATGTTCCGCCTCAATCCGGCGCCGTTCTGCATGCTGGACGAGGTGGACGCGCCGCTGGACGACTCCAATACCGAGCGCTTTTGCGAACTGGTGAAAAAAATGTCGCAGCAAACACAATTCATTTTCGTCAGCCATAATAAAATCACCATGGAGATGGCCGAGCAACTGGTGGGCGTCACCATGCAGGAATCCGGCGTATCGAGGGTGGTGGCGGTGGATCTGGAGGAAGCAGTGAAACTGAAGGATGCGGCTGCGCTATAATCCCACGGAATAGTTAGGACAAAGAAGCTGATATGAATGAACTGCAATTGTATTTGCTGGCCATCGGCGTAGCGGCTATTTTCGCTGTGCTGGGTTTCAATCGCTGGCAGGAGCGCAAATTTCGGCGCCAGGCGGAACAACATTTTTCATCCAGCCACGATGATGTGCTGCTGGCAGAAAGCAGTCAGCCGGAACGTTTGGAGCCAGTACTGGAGAATGTTAACCCGGACGAAGATGAAATTTATGCGCCGGATGAAGCGGACATCGAGCCGGAAATCACACCTCCCTGGACGGCCAACGAAATGATCGAAATCGAAGCCGATACAGCAGCGCTAGCCGAGCCGCTTGCCCGATTCGTCCCGCCCGTTCAAGAGGTCGTTGCGCCTTACGCCACCTACCTTGCCCCCGATCCCGCTACAGAATATATCGCCACCCTCGATGCCAGCGACCCGATCACCGCCCATGCGCTGCTGCTGGTACTACAGCAGTTGAGAAGCGTCGGCAAGCCGGTGCGCTGGTTGGGGCAACTCAATCATCACGATGATTGGGAAGCAATAGAGCGCGCAGCGCCCAGCAGCGAATTCGTTAAACTGGCCGCATGCGTTCAGTTGGCGGACCGCAATGGCCCGCTAGGGATCGAGGAAATAAATGCCTTTTGCGACATGGTGCAAGCCGTGGCTGCCAATCTCTATGCAGTGATGGATTGTCCGGAGAAGCAAGCTGCGCTGGCCAAGGCGGCAGAACTGGACCAGTTCTGCGCCGACGTGGACGTGCTGATCGGCGTTAATGTCATTTCCAGGGATGGCACCCCCTTTGCCGGCACCAAACTGCGTGGCCTGGCTGAATCGGCCGGGATGCGACTGATGCCGGACGGTTCGTTCCATTACATCAATGACCAGGGCGCTGACCTTTTTTCACTCGGCAACATCGAACCCACGCCATTTTCCGTTGAGGGCATGAAACATCTTTCCACCCATGGGGTGACTTTCATCTTCGACGTACCCAAGGCCACGGGCGGTGTGCAGGCCTTCAATCAGATGCTGCTGGCCGCGCGGCAATTCACCGGGCCGTTGTCCGCCCTGATGGTGGACGACAACCGTAAGGAACTCAGCGATACGGGCATCGACAAGATTCGCCAGCAGCTGGCAGTCATTTACGCCACGATGGAACAGCACGGCATTCATCCCGGCGGTCCCCAAGCATGCAGACTGTTCGCCTGATGGCCGTACCGGCACAGCTTGCCGAACGGGCCAGCGCGCTGCGCGAGGAACTCGAGCGCCACAATTACCTGTATTACGTGCTCGATGCACCGACGATTCCGGATGCCGAGTACGACCGCCTGTTTCGCGAACTGCAGCAGCTTGAAGGCCAGTATCCCGAGTTACTTGTGCCGGACTCCCCCACCCAGCGCGTCGGTGCCGCTCCGCTCGCGCAATTTTCCCAGATCCAGCATCTCACCCCGATGTTGTCGCTCAACAATGCCTTTGCAGATGAAGACGCCGTGGCTTTCGACCGCCGCGCGCGTGAGGCCCTGGGCGTCGAGACCATTGAATACGCGGTGGAGCCCAAGTTCGACGGCCTGGCGATCAGCCTCACCTACGAAAATGGAGTGCTGGTAAAGGGGGCCACCCGTGGCGACGGTTATACCGGCGAGGACGTGAGCGCCAATCTGCGCACCATCAAGGCCATCCCGCTCAGTTTGCATGGTGTGGACCTGCCGCGTCTGATGGAAGTGCGCGGCGAAGTACTGATGCCGAAAGCCGATTTCGCAAATCTGAACCAGAATCAGCGCGACAGGGGCGAGAAGGAATTCGCCAACCCGCGCAATGCCGCAGCCGGTTCGTTGCGCCAGCTCGATTCCCGCATCACCGCCAGACGTCGCCTGACCTTTTTCGCCTACGGTCTCGGCACAATGGAAGGCGGCCCGCAGTTCAGCCGACACGACGAAATGATGGATTTCCTCGCTGCGCTCAGATTGCCGCTTTGTCCCGAGCGCAGGGTGGTGACAGGAGCAGAAGGACTACTCGACTATTACCAGGCGATCGGCGCCAGGCGCGACGCTCTGCCATATGAAATCGATGGCGTGGTGTACAAGGTCAACGACCTTGCGCAGCAGGCACAACTCGGCTTCGTTTCCCGCGCCCCGCGCTGGGCCATCGCCCACAAGTATCCCGCACAGGAAGCACTGACCGAAGTGCTGGGCATCGACGTGCAGGTCGGTCGCACCGGGGCACTGACGCCGGTAGCGCGCCTCAAGCCGGTTTTCGTCGGCGGCGTGACGGTTACCAACGCCACGCTGCACAATGAAGACGAGGTGCGGCGCAAGGACGTGCATGTCGGCGATACCGTGATCGTGCGGCGTGCCGGCGATGTCATTCCCGAAGTGGTCAGCGTGGTACTCGAAAAGCGGCCAGCCGGGGCGCAACCTTTCATCATGCCGCAGGCTTGCCCGGCATGCGGTTCCCATGTCATGCGCGACCCGGAAGAGGCGGTGGCGCGCTGCAGCGGGGGGCTCTACTGCCCGGCACAGCGCAAGCAGGCGATTCTGCACTTTGCCAGTCGCCGCGCCATGGATATCGAAGGGCTGGGCGACAAGCTGGTGGAACAATTGGTGGACAAGGACATCGTCCATAACCCCGCCGATCTTTACCACCTGGATGTGCCAGCACTTGCCAGCTTGGAACGCATGGCGGAAAAATCTGCACAGAACATCGTCACTGCTATCGAGACCAGCAAGAACACGACTATGGCGCGCTTCATCTATGCCCTTGGTATCCGCAATGTCGGCGAGGCCACGGCCAAGGAGCTGGCCAGTCATTTCGGCTCGCTGGAACGACTGATGGAAGCGGACATGGCCGAATTGCAGCAGGTAGCCGACATCGGCCCGATCGTGGCGGACAGCATCCTGCAGTTCTGCGCCGAAGCGCACAATCGTGAAGTGATCGAGCAACTGCGTGGCGCAGGCGTGCAATGGCGGGAAGGCGCGGGAAAAACCACCATTGGCGCATTGCAGGGAAAGATTTTTGTGCTGACGGGCAGCTTGCCCCACTTGACGCGCGAGCAGGCCAAAGAGCAGATCGAAGTGCAGGGCGGCAAGGTAAGCAGCAGCGTATCGAAAAAAACCGATTATGTGGTGGCAGGGACCGAGCCTGGTAGCAAATACGACAAGGCCATGGAACTTGGAGTTAATATTCTGGATGAAGATGGCCTGATAATGCTATTGAAAGGAAAAGAATAATGCAAAAAATAACCAAGGCTGTTTTCCCGGTTGCAGGGCTGGGCACGCGCTTTTTGCCTGCCACCAAGGCTAGCCCCAAGGAAATGCTGCCGGTGGTGGACAAGCCCCTGATACAGTACGCGGTGGAAGAGGCCATCGCGGCAGGCATCACAGACCTGGTGTTCATTACCGGCCGCAACAAGCGCTCGATCGAGGACCATTTTGACAAGGCCTACGAAATGGAGACAGAGCTCGAAGCCAAGGGTAAGGCCAAAATGCTGGAGGTGATTCGGGAAATGATCCCCAGCCATGTTTCCTGCATCTACATCCGCCAGGCCGAAGCACTGGGACTTGGCCATGCCGTACTGTGCGCCAAGCCGGTGATCGGTGATGACCCGTTCGCGGTGATTCTGGCCGACGACCTGATTGACGCTGAACCGCCGGTAATGAAGCAGATGGTGGATAAATATTCCTATTACCAGTGTTCGGTGCTGGGCGTGCAAAACGTGGCGCGGGAAGAAACCGCCAGTTATGGCATCGTCGCTGCACAACCGCTCGCCGACCAGGTATACAAGGTCGAAAGCATCGTGGAAAAACCCGCTCCGGAAGTGGCACCCTCTACTTTGGGCGTAGTTGGCCGCTATATACTTACACCGCGCATTTTTCATCACCTGGAGCATATTCAGGCAGGGGCAGGGGGCGAGATCCAGCTCACCGATGCTATTGCCGCGCTGCTCAAGGAGCAGCAGGTGCTGGCCTACCAGTTCGACGGCACACGTTACGATTGCGGCAGCAAGCTGGGTTACCTCAAGGCGACGGTGGAGCATGCGCTCAAGCATCCGGAACTGAGCCAGGAATTCGCCAGCTACTTGAGCGAATTGAGCCGAACGCTCAAATAATTTAACAGGGAGGCCGAATTTGGATTCCTTAGTCATCACTTGGCGTGAACTGCTGATTGTCGTTGTCGTCGTGCTGGCAGTCTATAGTGCTGAAATGCTGCTGCTGTTGCGTTCCAAGCGGGCAGGGCGGCACGGGAAGTCCGACGCCACAGCGCTACAGCCCAGGTTTGAAGCGCTGGAAAGCGAAATCGAAGAATTGCGCGAGCAGTTGCTGAGTTTCAAGGGACAGCTCGACCAACTTAAAGCCGCCCACCCGCCGCAAGCCAATATGTCACCTTCCTCACCCTACAGTCAGGCCATCCAACTGGCCAAACAGGGCGCGGATGTGAGCGAAGTGGCAGAGAACTGCGGCATTTCGCGCGGCGAGGCCGAGTTGATTGTGGCCATGCACCGTTCCAAGGGTTCTTAAATCCTCATGATCCAGAACGATCTATCCACCCAGCTTCAGTTGCTGATCAAGACTTCCGCACCGCCGCTGCTGGAAGTTTCGCAGCAGCAACTAGAACTGCCGCAACTGGTTCCGGGACAGAAAGTTCCGGCTTTCGTTGTGGCCAATCTACCAAATGGCCGGTTCCAGGTTCTGATCGCCGACAAAACATTGGACATGAACTTGCCCAAGAACACCCAGCCTGGCGACACGGTGGATCTGGTTTTTGTCACCACCAAGCCGCGCCTGACATTTGTGCTGGCAAGTGATTTGGCCAATGTGGCTAACTCGACCAATGCGAGCGCGGCAAACACGAAACCTCAGGTTTCCCTGAGCGATACCGCGCGTTTTCTGGGTGGGCTGCTGGAAAAGGCGGCTCAGCCTGATAGCACAAACAGTACAACAAAAGGGTTGGCTAGTGCAGTCGCGCAAGCCACCCCCTTGCTTTCCGGCGCGCCCGCCAAGACACTTGATTTCGCTCAAGCCCTGCGCGGTGCACTAACGCAAAGCGGCCTGTTTTACGAATCCCATCAGGCCCAGTGGGTAACGGGGCAGCGCCCGTTGACAGATTTGCTGCGCGAGCCGCAGGGACGCTTGTCGCCCGCAACTGCCAATCAGCCACAATCAGCACAGAGCATGCAGCCAAGCATTAATAGCACTATCAATGCGCCAGTTCCGGAGCAGGCACAACAGCAGTTGCAGAACCTGCAGCATTCGATCGACGCACAATCAAGCAGGGCGCTTGCACCTGGGCAAATGGCGCATCCCGAAACACTGCCGCTGGTGCGCCAGCAACTGGAAGTACTGGACTCCCGCCAGGTAGCGTGGCAAGGCCAGGTCTGGCCAGGGCAAACGATGGACTGGACGGTCGAGGAGCGGAACGCACGGGAGCAAGGCAGCGAAATGGCGATGCCTGAATGGCAGACCAGCCTGCGCCTAGTGCTGCCACAACTCGGTGAAATCGCAGCAAAATTGACGTTCCACCCCCAGGGCATCCGCATTCAACTGGATGCCAGCGAACCTGCAAGTGCCAAATTACTGGCGAATCAGCGTATCGCCCTGCAGCAGGGGATGGAAACATCCGGCCTGCAACTGGTTGAAATGAAAGTGCGCCATGAAACCGAAAGATGACCGCCGTACGGCTGTTGCCCTGGCCTACACTGCAGGCCAATCTGCTCCTAAAGTGGTCGCACGAGGGCGCGGACTGCTGGCAGACACTATCATCGAGCGCGCCAGGGAAGCCGGCGTTTATGTGCACGAGTCTCCAGCGCTCGTTTCACTGCTCATGCAAGTCGATCTGGATCAACACATCCCGCCTGAACTCTACGTGGCAGTGGCCGAACTGCTGGCATGGCTATATCGCCTGGAACATGGATTGACGCCAGAAATACCACCGGGCGTGGCGGAAAATCTTCTGCAATAAATAAATCAGGCCTGCAACTGCTGCAACAAATCCGCCTCGAAACGCAGCACCGCCTTGGTTTTATCCAGGCTATTGCCAGCGATGAGAAAGGTATCCTCGGCACGCTCGCCCAGCGTATTGATCTTGGCCGTATGCAGATGCACGCCATGGGCCAGGAAAACCCGCGCCATGCTGTAAAGTAGACCGGGACGGTCGCCTGCCGTGACTGACAGCACCTGGTAAGTACCTTTGTCATCGGGGCGGATACTTACCTGAGGGGTGATGGGAAAGTGTTTCAAATGGCGGCTGACCCTGCCGCGCAACGGTGCCTCCAACGGCTTTGCTTCAATGAGTCGCTGGGCCAGTTCGTATTCGATGAAGTTCAGCAGATCGCGGTAATGGCTGGCGCGCTGTTCCTCGTCCAGCACCACGAAGCTATCCAGGGCATAACCTTGGCGGGTGGTGTGGATTTTTGCTTCCACAATGTTGAAATTGACGTGCTCGAAGAAACCGCAAATCCGGGCAAACAGGTCGTCGCGATCCGGCATGTGGATCATAACCTGAATGCCTTCCCCGCTTGGCGCCAGGCGAGCCCTGACAACGGATTGAGCGTCCTCCTTCATGTTGCCCAGCACGCGGGTATGCCAGGCGATTTCCTGTGCCTCGTGACGCAAAAAATAACCGTCATCAAGCTTTGCCCACAGGCTCTGTGCCGCAGACTCAGGTACCGCGAGTTGGCGCAGTATGCTCAGCGCCTCGATCTGCCTTTCCTGCAAAGCCACGCCGGCAGGAGATTCCCCGCACAGATAGCGGCATGTGGCATGGTAAAGATTCTCCAGCAGGCGGCCTTTCCAGGCGTTCCACACCTTGGGACTGGTGCCGCGAATATCCGCTACGGTCAACAGATAAAGAGCGGTCAGATGGCGTTGGTCACCAAGCTTGCTGCCAAAGGCGGCTATCACGTCGGGGTCGCTGATGTCTTCTTTTTGCGCGACGGCGGACATGGTGAGGTGGCTTTCCACCAGCCAGCTCACCATTTCGGTGTCTCCCTGGCTTAATCCATGCAGGCGGCAGAAACGCCGGGCATCGGCCTTGCCAAGGCGGGAATGGTCGCCACCGCGGCCCTTGGCTATGTCGTGAAACAGCCCGGCCAGGTACAACACCTCCGGTCTTTCGAATTCGCTGATAAGGCGACTGCACAATGGAAATTCATGGGAGAACTCGGGCACAGTGAAGCGGCGCAGGTTGCGTAGCACCATCAGGGTATGCTCATCCACGGTGTAGACGTGGAACAGATCATGCTGCATTTGACCAACAATGCGGCCAAAAGCCGGGATATAACGCTCCAGCACACCATACTGGTTCATCCTGCGCAGAATGTGCGTCAAACCGCGCCGTTCGCGCATGATTTCCATAAAACGCGCTTGATTGCGTGGATCGCGCCTGAAAGCGGCGCCAATCCCCGGCACCGCGCGCCACAGGGCGCGCAGGGTGGGTGCGGCGATACCCTTCAACTCGCGATGCCGCTGCAATAACAGGAAGCACTCCAGAATCGCATCTGGCTCCTGCTGAAAAACATTTTCATGACAGGCTTCCAGCAATTGATCGCGTGACTGAAAGCGGGGGGCGAGGAGGAGGGGAGGGACATCCTGGCTGGTGCTCAAGCGTGCACGCAGGTTTTGCAGCAGAATTTCGTTCATCAGGCTTACCGCTTTGGCCGTGCGGTAATAGCGCTGCATCAGAAGCTCGCTGGCGCTGCGATTACCCCGGTTCGCAAAACCCAGTTGCTGGGCCAGCGTTTCCTGGAAATCGAACAGCAAGCGGTCCTCGCGCCGCTTGGCGAGATAGTGCAAGCGTATTCGCAAACGCTGCAGGAAAAGCTCGTGGCGTTGAATTTGACGCGCCTCCTGGGGCGTGATCAGACCTTCGCTCACCAGTTTTTTCCATGAATCGCCCAGCTTCAGGGCTTGGCTAATCCACAATACAGTCTGCAAATCACGCAAGCCACCAGGGCTTTCCTTAAGATTGGGTTCCAGGTTGTAGCCGGTATCGTGAAAACGCGTATGGCGTTGTTGCTGTTCCAGCAGCTTTGCCTGCAGAAAGGTCATGCGATCCATCTGCGCGAACAGGGCTTGCTGCAAGGCTGCAAAAAGAGCGTCATTGCCACACAGCAGCCGTGCCTCAAGCAAATTGGTCTGAACCGTGACATCCTTGGCGGACTCTTCCATGCATTCGGACACCGTGCGTACGCTGTGACCGACTTCCAGGCCAATATCCCAGAGCAGGCCGATTAGGCACTCCAAGCGGGATTCGACAGGATGCTCAAAGGGGGCGTCGAAAAGCAGCAGCAAATCGATATCGGAAAAAGGGAAAAGTTGCCCACGGCCGTAACCGCCCACCGCAACGAGGGCGGACGAAGCGGGCATGTCCGCCGCCTGCCAGATGGCGCGCAACACTTCGTCCACCAGACGCGCGTGGTTGCGCAGATTGGACGCCGCATTCTGCTTGTGCAAGTAGGACTCGGCAAGACGCGCACGCCCATCCTTCAGCGCAGTTCGCCAACGCGAAATATCCCCAGCCGACCCCGCCACGGATATCGACATGGTGAGATTAAGCGGCAAGAACCGGCTTGGGCGGCATACCAGGAGAAACGGTGAGTACTTCACAGCCGTTTTCCGTCACCGCAATGGTATGTTCCCACTGGGCAGAAAGGCTGTGATCCTTGGTCACGATGGTCCAGCCGTCGCCGAGTTGCCGGATATCACGTCGCCCGGCATTGATCATGGGTTCGATGGTAAAAGTCATTCCCACCTCCAACTTAGGGCCGGTACCGGCTTTGCCGTAATGTAGGACTTGTGGGTCTTCGTGAAACTCTCGACCAATACCATGCCCGCAAAACTCACGTACCACGCTAAAGCCATTTTTTTCCGCATGACGCTGGATGATGTATCCGATATCACCGAGGTGCGCCCCTGGCTTGACCACATTGATACCCAACCACAGGCATTCGTAGGTGATTTCGCACAGCCTCCTGGCTTGAATCGAGGGCTCGCCAACAAAGTACATGCGACTGCTGTCACCATGAAACCCATCCTTGATCACCGTCACATCGATATTGATGATATCGCCGTTTTTTAGTTTTTTGTCGCCAGGAACGCCGTGACACACCTGATGGTTAACCGATGTGCAAATCGAGCGCGGATAGGGGTTATGACCCGAAGGCGCGTAATTCAGGGGAGCAGGAATGGCATGCTGGACGTTAATCGTGTAGTCGTGGCAAAGCTTGTCCAACTCGTCGGTCGTAATCCCGGCTGTAACAAACTGTCCGATATAATCTAATTGCTCGGCGGCGAGGCGTCCGGCGACGCGCATTTTCTCGATTTCTGCCAGTGTTTTGATGGTGATGCTCATATGGCGACTATCAGCTCAGAAATTCAGCAAGGATAGAGGATTGGCTGGAATTGTTCAAATCGTTGGACGCGTAATAATTTACTATTTAACATAATATACATTATACGAAGTTGCAGATTTAGAATTTAAAACTGGCCCGCTTCGATCACCTCTGGCGCACCGGCGGTCGTAAAACGGGCACAGTCTGGGCCATTTTTTAGCTAAAACTCGC
>Ga0105091_10001136_pt1 | contig 11481 bp, 12 predicted proteins | sample PPLLak1March2015_FD_87022 | JGI IMG/M metagenome (GOLD analysis project Ga0105091, IMG submission 87022) | Freshwater sediment microbial communities from Prairie Pothole Lake near Jamestown, North Dakota, USA - PPLs Lake P7 Core (1) Depth... | ecosystem: Environmental > Aquatic > Freshwater >... | reverse complement strand
AGGTTATAAATAAAGTTCTTACTCGGCGTTAATGCGTTTAATGGTTGTAGGACGTTCTTTTACCAGGATTCTGTGCCCGCAGTAGGGACACCTTATGCCTGTGTACTCGTAGTCAATTTCCACTTTCTGTTTACAGCGAGTGCATTTGTAACCCATACAACCACAACCTTATAGATTTACTTTGCCTCAAGAATGTTCTTCATAGTGCGCAACAGAGTCTGACCAACACTGGTATACGGGATATAGGTTCCGCCAGCGAAAGTGTGGCCGCACTTGCTGCACTTCCAGATTCCGGTCCCGATCCTTTTTACAGTGGGGCGGGCGCATTTTGTACATACGTGCGGGGCTCGCATGCGTTCTTCCAGGTCTGCAACAAGCTTTCTGTCCTTTCTTCCGTATCTGGGACCAAATCTGCCTGCTGATCTGGAAATCCTTCCTTTCTTAGTAAACTTTTTTGCCATCGTTAATAACTCCTTAAAATGTAAACGTTTAATCCGAAGTGACAAGTGACTTAAGTCAGAACCTGCTGGCCCACGGGTCGGGTCCCTGAGACCCAGCTTCTTAGATTTCGCTCATCACTTATTGCACGCGTACTTAGACCGTAATACTGGCATTTAATATTTATATTTAATTAGTCCTGCCTGATTCATTCACGCTTTACCAGTGCTTCCAGGTAAAGTTCCCTGAGTTCGGCTGCCTTTTCACATCCCATATCAATTGCTTCCAGCACCTCGGCCTCGGTGAAAGGAGCAGAGCCCATTTTCTGCATGCCAGCAACAGCTCCGTCCGAACCTGAGACCACAGTCAATTTTGTCTCACAAACGGCTTCTTCATCCAGTGAAGGGTCCACCATCAGCTTTGATCCGATCTTGGCAAGAGTCACGCCCACTGGGATCTCTTTCATCGCAAGGGGCACATTCGGCCCGATTCCATGTTGCTCGTTCGGGACAATCGTGGTCATAAGGGCCGCAATGGCAGCGAGACAGGACGCATCAATGAGATTTCCATCATCATTGAGGATATGGACATCTATGAAAACGATCCAGACGGATTCTCCAACGGTTATGCAAAGCTTCTTTATATCAATTGCGCCCGATTCCCGGATTCCCCTGTCCACAACCCTTGCCATTTCGATTGCATCTTCTCTGGGCGGGCCTGGCTCAAACTCCGGGGAAGCAATAGGATTGAGTTCCAGGTTGGTAATAATCACGCCTTCGTCCTGAGAATCCGGAAAAGGAGTTCCTGTCTGAAGCTTAACGCCTACGAGAACCTGGGTATCTCCCAGAGTCACCTTTGCCGAACCTTCGGCTTTCGAGATGAGACCTGTTTCGAGCTTGATATCCCTGAAATCCTTAAATCCGCGCCCATCCTGGCGCTTTCCCTTAACCATAAGGTTGTAAATGTAGTCTTTCTTAAGTGTAGCGATAATTTCACTCATCGTTTTCACCTCTACTTCCGGATTCAGAGGGGTCTTTTACTACCTTCCAGGGCCCTTTGGACTCTTCTTCAGGCTCTTCTTCGGCAGGAGCCTCTTCACTGGATTCGGCTTCAGACTCGATCTCTGGTTCGGATTCAAGAGTTTCTTCTGAAACAGCCTCTTCAATCCCGGCTTCCTCTTCAAGCTGGGCTTCTTCTTCAAACTGAGGTTCTTCTTCAATCCCAGCTTCCTCTTCAAGTTGAGACTCTTCTTCAATCCCGGCTTCCTCTTCAAGCTCGGGCTCTTCTTCAAACCTGGCTTCCTCCTCAGCAAATTCCTCAATCTCGGGCTCGAATTCCGCTTCTTCGGAAACAGTTTCTTCGGGCTCAAGTTCTTCGATCTCCTCAGGTTCGGAAACTTCCTCAAAAGAAGCCTCAAAAGCAGCTTCAAAGTCAGCTTCGTCTTCAAAAGCCTCTTCTTCAGCTTCTTCTTCGATTTCTGCTTCAATTACTTCTTCTATAGCTTCCCCTTCCACTACTTCGGCCTCGGCTTCTTTAATGAGCTCTTCGAGCTTTTCGCACTCGGGGGCCTCTTCATCAACAGCACAGGCTTCAGTAGTTTCCTCGGATAGCTCTTCCTCAAGCTCTTCAGCTTCCTCAATAACCTCTTCTACAGCTACTGCTTCTGGAGCATATTCAAGAGAAGGCTCAGCTTCCACAACTTCAATTTCAGTCTCTGCAGTCTCTTCTGGAACTTCTTCTTCAGGTTCTTCAACAGGCGTTTCAAACTTCTTTTTCAGGACTGCCTGCTGAATTTCAAGGATTTCTTTGCAGCCTTTTTTTACGAGTTCGAAGCCTTTCTTAATTTCTTCCGGAGTAAGGTTCCCGTCCATCTGGAGCAGGGTAATTTCTCCATCCTGCGTCATTGCAACAGGAAAATCCGCCTCACCATAATTGTCCTCTTCCTTGTTGAGGTCGAGTACTATCTGCCCGTCAACTTTTCCAAAAGCACAGGAAGTAACAAGGCCTTTCATGGGAATACCTGCGTCGGCCAGAGCTATGCTCGAGGCATTGATTGCTGCTGTCCTCGTCCCTGCATCGGCCTGAAGCACTTCCACAAAAATATCAATTGCGGTCTTCGGGAAAAGCTCTGCCATAATTACCGGTTCAAAAGCTTCCCTGGAAACCTTTGAAATCTCAATGCTCCGTCTGCTTGGTCCGGGCCTGGCGCGGTCTTCCACGGAAAAAGAAGCCATATTATATTTGTAACGGATAACTGCAGTATCTGCACGCTGTGAACGGCGGGGGTGAGCTTCTCTCGGGCCAAATACGCCTACGAGGATCTTGTTCCTTCCCCATTCAAGATAACATGAACCGTCGGCTCGCGAAAGTACGCCGATCTCAATTTTCATGGGCCTGATCTCATCCGCATGCCTCCCATCAAGGCGCAGCCCATCATCAGTGATTAATTTTTCAGGTTTATCACTCATACTTTAATCTCCAAAAAAACTCCTAAAACACTACTTTACAGAAGCTTCCCAAAAATCCCTCTGACTATCCGGAATTCAGTTCTTCGGGTCCAGCAACACATCGATCTTCCTGTATATCTCTTCGGAATGATCTTCTTTTGGCAACTTTACTTCTTTCTTACCGCTTTTAAAAAACTTAGCGGGCCTGGACTCTTTCTGCCTGCTCCGCTCACTTTTCAAAAAGTTATAGATCCTATCTGTCAATCCGGAACGCTGGGCTTCGGCTTCGATCTTCCGGAGAGCCTTACTTAAAAGCTCCACATCGTCGTCCTTTCCATCGATCCATATTCTGCCGTTCTGGCCAACAAAAATGCTGCAGTTTGTTTCTTTCTTCAGCATTGAGATCATGGAACCGCCGTGTCCTATTACACGTGGGACTTTCACAGGCTCAACTTCGACAATCTGGCCTGTTCTAAGTTTATGGAAGCTCGAATCCCTGAGGGCAAGCTCGACTTTCATGGAACTGTCTACATCTTTTACTCTAAGGATTATAGAGTCGCCTACGTCAAGAACTTCGGACATCTCCCGGGATTCTATTCTTCTGGGATACTCGGATACATGGAACAAGCCGTCATAAGGAGAGGCAATGTTCATTATCCAGTTGGATGGCGTAACTACAATAACGATCCCGATCACCACATCATTTACGGAAGGGATATAGGCTCCCGCAAGAGGGATCACTCCAACTTTATCCTCTTTGAGATTTTCAATACCACAAAACAAAGAATAGATCTTGTCGTTCTTGACATAAGTCCCGTATCCGGCTTTTTTCAAATTCTCGGATAGCAGGTCACCAGGGATCACTATTTTTTTATCCATCCAACATCCTCTTATAAAAGTTTAGTCTGAGCCTCTCCCTTTGTAAGATGATTTATAAGAGCGTAAAAATCAGTCTGGATTCCTGCCGGAATTCTTACCACTGCAATCCAGGAGCCGTCACGCTGCCATTCTTCTTTCGTAATGCTTCCGATCTTGGAAATATCTCCGTATGCTTTGGGAGCATACTCGGGAGGGATTTTCACAGCAATACTGATCTCTTCAAAGCGTATAGGTATAAGCGGGCGAATGGCTTTCATTGTAATATTAACCAGCTGATCAACGCTTTTTAAGGGGTCTATGTGCACCTTTGCCTCTTCCATCGCCTTTTCAATCCTTGCGGGAGGATGCGGTGCTTTTGTCTGGGGGTTTATTGCATTTCTGGAAATGGTATAGATAACTTTTTTCTTTTTTTCCTCAAGCATACGTTTTCTCTGCTCAGCAGTGAGCTGAAGCTCCCCGCTTTTCAGAATCACGGCAGCAATCTTGAAGGGATCCGTTGTCTCAAAAGCATTGACAATATCGGACTCTGCTGCTCGGTCCCCTCGGTTTGCGTCTTCGAAGATAGTTTCAACCGCCAGAATGTCTTCAAGGCTTACGTCTTCTCCTCGCTTGTAGGCCAGAGCCCCTTCGGGCTCGACCAGGACTTCGAAGTGTTTGCTGCCTCTCTTAAGCCGTGCAGTCACTGCCTCGTCCAGGGACACCATTTTCGAATACCTTCTCCAAAACGTTATTTTGAGAATCCGAAGATTCTCTGATTACTCACTCTCAAATATTATATAGATTTTATTCTTTGTTCTCAGTTCCCCGGTGTTTTTCAAGGATCTGCTGAACATAATTCTCAACTTCTTCAGAAACTAATTTCCTGAATTTCTTATCCTGAAGCGACACAACGCCCACTTCAAGGGTAGACGCATCGAACTTGCCTTCGGCAGCTCTATAGAGCGCATCCATCCCGAGGAGAATAGCCGCATCAATATTCATGTCTTCCCTGTATTCCGCTTCAAAAACCTCAACGACCGCGTTTCTGCCTGCTCCGATAGCTGTCGCCTTGTATTCAAGGAGAGCGCCGCTCGGGTCAGTCTCAAACAGCCTGGGCAGATTGTCGTTCACGCCTGCAATCAAAAGTGCAGTTCCGTATGGGCGAACTCCGCCGTACTGAGTGTAAGTTTGCTTGTGGTCGCAGATTTTCTTGGAGATAACCTCCACACCTATGGGTTCGTCATAAGAAACCCTGTTGACCTGCGCTTCTACACGGGCTCTGTCAACAAGGGAGCGGGCATCTGCCACAAGCCCTGAGGTTGCGGCTCCTATGTGGTCGTCAATCTGGAAAATTTTTTCGATCGACTCGGCTTCCACAAGCCTGCTTGTTATTCGCTTGTCAACCAGCAGCACTACCCCATCAGCTGCCTTGATTCCCACGGCTGTTGTTCCCCTCTTGACCGCTTCGCGGGCATACTCTACCTGAAAAAGTCTTCCATCAGGGCTAAAAACCGTAATTGCCCTGTCATAGCCCATCTGTGGTGCCATCTGCATATTCCGTATCTCCCTTAGTTTTATTCTATATTGTTTTCATTTCCCGGCAAGAAACCGGTCTTTCTTCCTTTAAGGATCTCTGTCCGCAGGCTTGTCAGCTAAATCACCGCCTTCCCCAAAAAGGCTTTGGTCAGTGATCATTAACTGCTGCGCGGATATCCCGAAAATTCAGGACAGAAAGTCCCCGACCCAGCATTCAGGTAAGGAAACCGATTTTTGATTTCCTATAACGTATTTCTTCCTTATTAGAGTTTTTAACCTTTTACTCGGAACTTTCAATCCTGACAGACTTTTTCGGACGAAACCCACGGAAAATACCCCAGTTACAGGGAATTCAAAGGCACTTCTACCCTGCAAAGTATGTTTTCCAGAATCTGGATTCGCGCACTTGAGAGACCTTTTCAATAGTTTTTCAAGGTCCAGTTCCAATGTTAACTAAGTCCGCTAATAAAGTGTATTTACTCAGTTATAATGCTTGTGAGACCCGGAGTTTTCCGCTGTTTGAAGCCGGTTTTTGAGAGCTTTATGGAGAGATTTTAGCTTCCATAATTTCACTCTATCCGAGTTTCGATCTGCTTTCCTATCAGACCCGCAATCTTCCGGATTTAACTTCCGGACCAGCTGTTTTTCTGTCAATCAGTCCTGCCAATCAATATTATACCTGTTACACTAATATACTCGTTAATATACTCGTTCATCATAGTATATATTAGACAGCATCCTGACAGTTTATTAAATAGTTTCCTGACTGCCTTGGGACTGAAGCTTTTCAACCCTGGCACAAAAGCCAGTAACTCCGGAAAAGCTGCTTAATTTGGCTTTCCTGAAGCCTGTCCGGCCTGTTATTCTTCAGCTGTTCTGGGTTTTATCTTGATTTCGGGCTCAAAGGCCGTACAATTCTGAAGAAATTTCTCGGTTGCCCTTTTAACCGTACCTGAAGCTCCAAGTACGTGCAAAGTCGCCCTTTTTCCGTTGACCCGGGTGAGAGTTGTCAGGGAAGCCCTTGTTTCTTTTACTTTAGTATGAGAGCACTGGATAATACCTTTCCAGTCTTCGAACCCCAGTACCTTGATATCACACTCACTGGTAGTGACATCTCCAAGCAAGGAGGAAGCAGAGGACATGACCTCTTTGACCAGGTCACCCCTGCTAACTGGCTCTTCGGAAATGAGCTCAAAGGCCAGATAGCGTTTTTTCGCACGAAGCGAAGGAAGCAAGCGCTTCAAAAGTAATCTCCCTCCTCAAGCACCTCGATACCTTCCCTGATATACCCGGGAACAGGGCGGTTCCTTGAGATTATTCTTTCGGGTACGGTAGTAATAGCTTCAAGGGCTTCGTCTTCTTCAAGCCCGCAGACCTCAGCCAGAGCAAGGGTCTCCATAGGAGAGCGAAGGTCAAAACAGGACATCGCGTCGCTTGAGAGGACAAGGGAAACATCGTATTTTCGGGCAAGGTCAAGGTTTGCCCTGAGATCCGACAACAAACGAACGCGCCTTGGACCTCTTGAATGAATAAGTGGCCTTAATGCCAGGCCGATTGCAACGTCATTTTCAGCTGCGGCCTTTGCAAGCACCTGGTTTAGCCCGCTGCTCTTATCAAAAGCCGGATGGTTCAGGATATCCACTCTCGGATTTTCCAGTGCAGCCCTGTTGACGGTTTCGGAACCTCCGTGCACTATAAGGACATCCACGGACTTTCTGAATTTTCCGATAAGGCTATGAAGTTTCGAGGGATTTTCCTCTACAAGCTCGATTCCCCTGAAAACCTCAAATTCGTTAGTGGAAGGTAATACAGGCCGTGATTGAGGAAGTTTATCCGAGTGGTTTGCAAGCGCAATCCCGCTGTGCCCGAAATGCCGGGCAAGGGCAGCAAGTTGCTCAACAGTATTCTCCCCATCAGGAACCGCATGAACGCAAAAATCGTAGAATTTCGGTTTACCCAAACAACTCCTCCACTATAACTCCGGCTTTTTCCCGGTTCTTCGGATAGGTCTCGATCTTGACTTTTGCAGTGATCGCATCCGAGGAATTAGTCAGCCTAACCTGCTGCAGGTATGCAGCCTGCTTGTCAAAGCGGAGATGGAAGACCTGGTTGTCGTCAAGCCTTTCAGGCATTTCTTCCCTGAGCCTTGCTACGTCCTCTTCGGAAAACCTTTCCCGGACAAAGCGGGCAAAACCCAGACAGTCTGCCTTTCTTTTAAGCTGTACGCTCAGGATAGTAATGGGATTTCCATGGTGCCCTTCAGCCTGAAGCTCTTCAATCAGTTTACTCCCTTCCCGGACGCCGGCACCGGATAAAAAAAAGTCCAGAGCCGCACGGACTCTGGATACATCTTCGGTTGCGTGGGCGATCACACGCAGTATTATGTAATGAATCACTTGCCTCGACTCTTATGTGCACGGATACTCGGCCTGGTCTTTTCAGTACCTTTTCCGCGTGTAGACAGGCCTCTGCCCTTCCGGCCGGCACTGGTCTTGCCCCTTGCGGCTCTGTCCCTGACGGACGGGTCGCATACCCAGTTCAGGTTCTTGTCGCTCTTTATTACAGGGTGGTGGGGGTCTACAAGAATGACTTCAAACCACTTGTTCTTTCCATCCTCCCCTACCCAGTAGGAGTTCAGGACTTCAAGGTTCGGGTATTTGCGGTCTGCACGGGCTTCGGCAATCCTTTGAATACTCATGCCGCCTGTGATCTTGTTCACTCCCATTCTCTGGGTTCTTCTTCCACGGTTGAACCTTGTTTTACCAAGTCCTCCGCGGCGTACCTTTACCCTGACAACGACAATGCCCTGCTTGGCTTTGTATCCAAGGGAGCGTGCCCTGTCGATTCTTGTGGGCCTTTCAATTCTGGTCACGGATCCCTGCTTTCTCCAGACCTGCATACGCTCCCAGCGGAGCTCGTTCACGTAAGTTTCATCAGGGTTTTTCCATGCATCGCGTACGTATGTATAAAAAGATTTTACCAATTTAAACACCAAGTTTCACTTATGTTTCACGGTTCAGCCCTGCCTGCAGGGCCACATTCCAACGGGACCTAATCCCGAAAATGAAACATGCGATAAACTGAATCATCTGATTTAAAGCTTTGCCCTTGCAAAAGCGCTTTTAAAGGTAGAAATCGCAAAAGGAGAAAAAAAGGCAAGGGTAAAGTTCAGTTAGAAAGCCGAAAAAGAAAGCCGAAAGATAGCGGGTTAAATATCGAGAAGCTGCTGGAGAAAGTGGAAAAAATAATTAATTGTAGTGGGATTCTGCTAATTCAGTTCAGTTAAAACTCAGAAAAGAAATTAGATAATAATTAACGAAATATTATTATACTGTAAACGCTGTTTACGTTTCGGGTTAATATGAGGCTTCAATGGATTGACGCTTTAAAAGGGATAGGAATCATGCTCGTGGTATTTGCACACCACAGCTTACCGGTAGCGCTTGATACCTACATTTTCTCATTCCATATGCCGCTTTTCTTTTTTATTTCCGGGTTCCTGTTCGATTTCAGGAAATATGCAAGGTCGGCGGCAAATTTTGTAAAAGGAAGGTTCAGGTCGCTTATTGTGCCTTATTTCGGTTTTGCATTGCTTACCTGCCTGTTTTACTTTTTGCTGGATACGGGATTCCAGCCAGGAGTTACAAATATTGATTTCTTTGGAAATAGTGCCCTCTACGGCGTTTATTCCATACTCTATGCACTGGGCCCTCTTGTTTCCTACAATCCGCCCCTCTGGTTCCTGACGTGCCTTTTCGTAACCGAACTGCTCTTTTACGTATTTGCAAGAAAATATTACTCGGAACCGGGAAAACTTGTACTCGGGCTTACTGCAGCCGGAGTGGTCGGATACCTTTATTCCGTATACATGCCTTTCAGGCTCCCCTGGAATGCTGATGTGGCTCTCTCGGCTGTTGTCTTCTACGGAGCCGGAAATCTATTCAGGAAATTAGCGCAACCGAAAGGAGATGAACCAGGAGAAAAATTAGGGAGGTACGGTTCAGGTTCCGGCTTAAGATCAGGTTCGACAGGAGCAATTTTGAGAGCGTCTGGTTCAAAATTAAGAAGAGTCCTTTTCCGAATTGATAAGCTTCTTCCTGGAGTCTTTATCTTTCTGAACCTGCTATATCTCGGTTACCTTCTGAAGTTTCCTGCGACCGAGAAGATCAATATGAATGTGCTTAAATACGGTGATTTTTTTTCATATTACTTCCTGGCTTTCTCAGGAATCTTTGCCTTTGTATATCTGTTTAAAAAGATAGGAAGTTCAAAGATACTTGAATACTACGGGAGAAATAGCCTGATCGTGCTTGCGCTCCACTTCCCTCTAAAGGATATCCTGACCAAGCTTGCAATTCTGGGTTTCGGGGTAGAGCTTGAGCATTTTTATTATAATGTGGTTTTTGCTTTGAGCTTAACTTTGCTGAATCTTCTTCTCCTGGTACCGGTAATTTACCTTATTAACACCTATTTCCCTTTCCTGGCGGGAAAAAAGAGTTTTTCAGCCAGATTTGAAGGTCTCAAAGTTTATTTCAGGAAATTTGTAAATTAATAAATTGAGTTCCGATCAATAGCATTAGGCTTTGCCAGTACTGGCCTTCGTGAAATTGTTTTACATTAATTTATTTTCACATCAATCCAGAAAAATAGCAATTCTTTTAGGAGAAAACCCAGGCTTACTCCGAAGTTCAGAATTTACCAGTAGAAGGAATTATTTTGAATAATTATATGAAAGCCAGCTATGTCTCACTATACCTGCCATTGTTAAACCACATAGTGAATTTTGCTCCGTGGTCTCTTTCAAGCTTAATACAGCCATCGATCTGTTGAACAAGAATATTTACAAGCTGAAGTCCGAGAGAATCAGTGTTTTCGAAATCTATTTCTTCCGGAACTCCCCTTCCGTTATCCGATATTTCGAGTATATAACGAAAGTCGCTTCTTTCCATACATTCCTGTTCTTGACCGATAGTATCATTCTCGAAGGAAGATGTCTCAGCTCTTCGAAGGTTTATCCGGATTTCGCCTTCCCTACGGGCAGGAAAAGCATGCTTAAATGAGTTTGAAACAAGCTCGTTTACAATAATTCCTAGAGGGATTGCGGTATCCATGCCAAGATAAACCTGCTTGAGATCCAGCTTTAAATTGATAGCCTTATTTTCAGGGTTATATGAGCCAATAAGGTCTGCAGTTAGCTTCCGAAGGTAAGCTGCAAAGTCAAGGGTATCGATTTTATCGCCTTTATACAACTCCTCATGAATAAGAGCCATAGAAATTACTCGATTCTGACTTTCCATGAAAGCCTCAACAACTTCCGGAGTCTTACAAGTCTCAAGGTGAGAGAACGTTTCTGCCTGAAGGTCAAGCAAGGATGAAATCACCTGCAGGTTATTCTTAATTCTGTGGTGAATTTCCTTTATGCGGAGTTTTTCCAGTTTTTCCAGGGCCTCTTCAGCCTTTTTTCGCTCGGTGATATCCTGGACTGTCCCTCTCATCCGGACAGGCTTATTTTTCTCATCAAAAACAATTTCTCTTTCTGAATGGACTATGCGTTCTTCTCCGTCAGGCCGAACTATTCTATATTCAGTCGCATAGACTTTTTCGTTAAGAGCTTCCTTAGTAGAGTTATACACATACTCCCTGTCGTCTGGATGTACGTGGCTTAAAAATTTATCGTAAGTTACGCCTTCTTGAGAGTTAAGCCCAAAAATCCGATACATTCCGTCGGACCAGTACACTTTATCAGTTGCAATCTCGCACTCCCAATTTCCAATATGAGCTATTCTTTGAGCCTCAGCAAGGCCTTTTTCACTTTCTTTCAATGATTTATTAGCTTTTTCAAGCTCTGCTGTACGTTCTTTAACTAAATTTTCTAAATTGTCGAGTATTTCTTTCAGTTTAGTTTCTGCTTTTTTTATGTCGATAATATCACGGGAAATAGCAAGAACAGATACCACCTTGCCATCAACAAATTCTGGCACTATTTGTGTGTTAAAGTAGTATTTTCTTCCTTGAGGCGATGTATACTGGAACTCCATTGTTTCGGGTTTTCCTGTAGCAAAAACTTTCTGATGATGTTCTTCCCAGAACTTTACCTGCTCAGGATCTCTTTCCAGTTCAGTATGAGTTTTACCGATGATTTCTTCTTGAGAATGACCATAGGCTTCCGCAGCTGCAGGATTAGCATACATGTGGCGATTTT
>Ga0105091_10001135_pt1 | contig 11498 bp, 10 predicted proteins | sample PPLLak1March2015_FD_87022 | JGI IMG/M metagenome (GOLD analysis project Ga0105091, IMG submission 87022) | Freshwater sediment microbial communities from Prairie Pothole Lake near Jamestown, North Dakota, USA - PPLs Lake P7 Core (1) Depth... | ecosystem: Environmental > Aquatic > Freshwater >... | reverse complement strand
CGACGGCAGCACAACGGTTGACATACACGATTTAGAGCTATTCGGCGATGAATGGATGCGTTTGGGAAATACCAGACTTGCCGAAAAGGCAGATTTTAATCTTGATACAATAGTTAATCTCAGGGACTTTGCCAGGGTTTCTGCTGAATGGAAAAAAGCCGTTAATAGTTTAAGAGACCTCAATGGCGACGGAACAGTTGATATAGATGACCTCGAGTTATTGACGAAGGTCTGGCTTCAATAATCAATTCTTGCTCAAATCATAATAATCCCCGTATACTTATAAAGATGAAAATACGCAAACTCCACAAATGGAATTTAACATATAAAGAAGCTGTCCAGTTACAGCGCCAACTCGCCTCACGCGTTCAGTTTTCAGCGATAAAGAAAAATCCCAAAATTATCGCAGGTCTCGATTGCGCCTTCAGTAAAGATGGAAAAAAAATATTTACTGCGGTTGTGGTAATTAACATTTCGGATTTTTCAATTATCGAAACAATCACAACAACTCAAAAACTCAACTTCCCTTATATCCCCGGTCTTTTATCATTTCGTGAGGCCCCGGCCTGCATCGAAGCGATAAAAAAACTAAAAACACGGCCGGATTTATTTATAATTGATGGCCAGGGTTTTGCCCATCCGCGGCGTTTAGGAATCGCATCTCATATAGGCCTTTTTATTGATAAGCCTGTTATTGGCTGCGCAAAAAGCCGCCTTACAGGAACATTCGAAACACCTGCAAGAAAAAGGGGCAGCTTCAGCCCGCTGATTGACGTAGCACGGCCATCTTGGCCTTGCCCTCACGGGCTGGAAACCCGTGCTACAGAACAAATCGGTGCCGTTTTGAGGACGCGAACAGATATAAAGCCGGTCTTTGTATCCGTCGGAAATAGATGCACGCTCGATGATGCGATAAAAATAGTTCTCGAATGCACGACAAAATATCGATTGCCGGAACCCAGCCGGCTGGCACATCAATTGGTAAGTCAGTTTAAGAAAATCAATGCGGCCGGGTAAGATGCAATATAAGCTCCTGCATATCAGGATATTGATTTAGCAGAGTATCTCTGTCTGACAGCTCAAAATCCGCCTCATCAAAAGCCGGAGCAACGGTGCAGCCCAACAATGAAAATGAGCCACCCGGCTGAATAAAAGCCCCCTGCCATGTCCCCTTAGGAACAAGGACCTGCACCTTTTGCTCATTAAATATATCATTGCCAAGCGTGGTTATTTCACTTGAGCCGTCCGGATGCAACTGCAGCATAGTTACAGGATTGCCCAGGTAAAAATGAAACATCTCATCATACTTTAGCCGATGCATAAGCGAAACGGATTTCGCTGTAAGCAGATAAAGAATGACACTGCTCAAATTGCGGTCGCCAGAAATACCGCCAGACAAAATTTCTTTTTTCAAAATTTCGGAATCGCGGTAGGTTTCAACATAATATCCGCCTTCCTGCCGCAACGGCTTCATCTTGAAAAATCTTATTATCTGCTCTGCTGTCATTTCTTTGAAATTATCTTTGCGGATTTTATAATCACCGGTTCTTCAGGGACATCCTGGGACATTCCCTTTGTCATCGTCTTGACCTTTGCGATTTCATCAACAACATCCATTCCCTCGGCAACCTGCCCGAAAACGGCATAACCCGGATTACGAGGGCCTGTATAATCAAGATAAGCATTATCAACAAGGTTGATAAAAAATTGGGAGCTGGCGCTATTGGGGTCATTGGTTCGTGCCATTGCTAAAGTACCTCTTTTGTTTTTAAGCCCGTTTTTTGCCTCATTAACAATCGTCGCCCGTGTTGGTTTTTGCTGCATATCAGGCGTAAAGCCGCCGCCCTGAATCATAAAATCGGGTATGACCCTGTGAAAAATCGTCCCATCGTAGAAACCATCTTTAACGTATTGCAGAAAATTGGCTGATGTTACCGGCGCGGCGGTTTCATTAACTTCAACAACAATATCGCCCTTGGTTGTTTCAAATTTTATCATAGTTCGGCCCTTATAGTTTTTTTTCTCTCCACGGCAGCCGGCAAAAAATAATATCATTGAGACTGCCACAATTGACAAAAATATACTTTTTTTCAATACATGCTTCATAAATCATCCACTGCCAATCAATTAATAATCATTCCCATTTATGCTGCTTCATAGACTCAAGAATCATAGCAGCGCATTCCATTGCTGCAAGCCCTTCTTCAGCGCTTACCTCCGGCCGCAGGCTCTTGTCCGCTGCCGCTCGCAAAAACGCCTCCTGCTCGAGCCGAAGCGGCTCTTTGTCATCAACATCAAGGGTTTCACGGTGCAAAAGGTCCTGCCAGCCCGCTGTAAGTAAGCCAAATGCACCCTTCTTTTTAAGTTCCCGGATTTTCTCTACAAGATTAATATTCGGTGCGGCTTTGATTACCACACCTGTCTTTTTAAAATAATCCACGCTTAGATAAGCCTGTTTGCTGAAGACTCGGACCTTGCGTTCGGTTTTCAAGGCCAGCCTCGATGCGGTCACATTTGCGATACAACCGTTTTCAAAGGCTATTCGCGCATTGCATATGTCCTCGGTTGCAGGGTCAATAACTCCAATCCCGACCGCGTCAACTTTTACAACCTTGCTCGCCGCAAGAGATAAAATAATATCGATATCGTGAATCATAATATCGAGGACGACCCCGATATCCGTTGAACGGAATGGATAAGGACTTATTCTTGCGGCCTCAATAAATTTCGGCTCAATCTCCAGGCGCTTCATTGCCTGCACTACAGGATTACATCTTTCAGAATGTCCTACCGCAACAAGGCTGCCTGTCTTTTTGGCAAGAGTGACAATTTCTTTTGCCTGATTGACATCAGCCGCCAAAGGTTTTTCGATAAGGACGGCGATACCTGCCTCGATGAGTGGTTTTGAAATGGAAAAATGCTCGCTTGTCGGAGCCGATATTGTAACAGCATCGACTTTACCAATAAGATGAGAGGGATTATCCGCTGCCTGACATCGGTATTTTTTAGCCAGGCGCTTTGCCTTATCCGCATCAACATCTATTATTGCAGTCAAATTACTTTGAGGTAATTCCGAGTAAACACGTGCGTGAATCTCGCCCATTTTTCCCGCGCCGATTACCGCGGTTCGTAATTTTTCCATATCAATCCTTTGAATCAGGTCTAAAGCTGCGTATCACCTGAATTTTTCTAAATACCTTCCATATCGATGTTCGCTGCTCTTTATGATTGTATCTATCATCTCGCCGACATTTTCATCGAGCCCGGTTTGGTTGGCCATTTCTTTTGCCTTCTGCAATAGCGGCTTTTTGTCATCACGATATAGCTGCTTATAGGCGTCGTAAATTGCCTTTTGCTGCTGCTCGCTTAAGCCCGCACGCTTGAGTCCGCGCTTATTAACGCCGCGCACCTCAGGCGGATAGTGACCGCTTACAATTAAAAATGGCGGAATGTCCTTGTTAATGCCCGCAAGGCCTGCCGCGTAGCACCATTTGCCAATAGTCACAAACTGATGAATTAAAACAACTCCTGAAAGCCAGACGCCTGTGCCGATTTTACAGTGCCCGCTTAACTGCGTGTAATTACTAAAAACGATTTTATCTTCTATTATGCAATCATGGCCAATATGAACTCCGACCATTATCAGATTTGAGTTGCCTATTTTGGTATTCGAGCCATGATGCATGCTCGGGTGAATTGTAACCATTTCACGAATAGTGTTGTTATTGCCGATTTCGAGGCCGCCGATTTTGGCATCAGGCCCGAGATTAAGTATCTGGGGTTGTCCCCCTATTATGCAATTAGGAAATAGATGATTGCCTTTTCCAATTCGAACGTCCTTATTAACAATAACATTGGGCTCAAGAACTGAGCCTTCACCTATTACAGTGCCGCTTCCCACAAAGCAATGAGGGCCGATTACGACACCTTCTTCTATAATAGCTCCTTCTTCGATAACTGCCGTTGAGTGAATCCGTCTCATTTTAGCATCCCGTTTTCGATTTTTAAAGTTCTACAGCTTGTCATTATCAACAAGCATAAATTTAAGTTCGCATTCCGCCACAATCTGGTCTGCGACCATTGCCTTGCATTTGCAGTGTGCGCTTCTTGTGTGACTTTTAACGGCCTCCGATATGAGAATCAGCTGGTCGCCCGGCATGACGGCCTTGCGAAGTTTGACCGCGTCCATGCTCAGTAAAACCGCCAGCTTGCCTGTGTGCTCAAGCCTTTGGGCGAAAAGCAGTCCCGATATCTGGGCCATCGCCTCTACCACAAGAACACCCGGCATAATCGGCGTGCCGGGGAAATGTCCCTGAAAAAATTGCTCGTTATAAGTAACATTTTTTATGCCTTTTATGAATCCATCGCTTTCGAGCTCTATTACTTTATCCACAAGCAAAAATGGATAACGGTGCGGAAGAATTTTTGTGATTTCACGGATATCGAGCAGGGCATCTGTCCCGAATTTTGCGGTGCGCTCCTGCCTCTCAGCGGCTTCATATAATTTATGAACGAGCTGATGGTTAAGGGAATGGCCGCTTTTGTAAGATACGATTCTTCCCTTTATTGCCCTGCCGACAAGCGAAAGGTCGCCTATCAAATCGACTATTTTATGCCTGACGCATTCATCAGGATATCTGTAAGTATTTTTAATAGGGCCATCAGAATCGATAACAAGAATATCTCTGGGTGTAAGATGTGTCCCCATCCCGTGTGCCTGAAATTGCCTGGCCTCCACTTCGAGCAGGAAAGTCCTTGCACGCGCGAGGTTTTTCTCAAAACCCTCCGGCGAAACTCGGCAGCTGTAAATCTGCCTTCCAATACCAGTATGGCCGCCGTAATCGAGGTCGTACGTAATGTTCAGCGCATCATCGGCGTATGGCAGCGCATATATTGACGAATCGCCCGATGTGATTGAAACAGGTTCCTGAATGATGAATTCATGTCTTGGAGATTCCTGTTCAATTAGACCCGCCTGATTAAGCAGCCGGAAAAATTCCCCGGCGCTGCAGTCCGATGCAGGCAGCTCAGGGGCATCGATCTCGATTGTAAGATTATCTATCTCAAGAGCGGAAACAGCCGCAAGGCAGTGCTCAACTGTTTCAATGCTGACAGGGCCTTTTTTTATGGTAGTGCGCCTTGTGCGCTCTCCAATATTTAAAGCAACAGCCCTTATGCGGACCGGCTCCGCAAGATCAGTCCTGATAAAGACCACACCCGTTTCGACCGGGGCCGGACGAAATACAACCGATGCCTCCTTGCCCCCAAAAAGCCCTTTACCGCTAATTGCCGTCGGGCTTGCTATCGTCTTTTGAAGTTTCAAGCTTGTTTAACCTCGAGTTTAATTTCTTCACCTGCTCTACAATTGAAGGCAGCCGCTTCAAAGCTACAATTTCTCGCAGCGCCTCTCTATGGTCCCTTGCAGGGTACCCTAACACCTGTTTTCCGGCTGGCATATCATTAATCACACAACTCTGTGCGCCAACCATAACACCTGCCCCTATTTCGATGTTATCTATCACGCCGACCTGGCCCCCCAGAACAACACCATCGCCTATTTTACAGTTTCCCGCAATTCCGGCCTGGCCGGCTAACAGGCAGCATTTGCCGATTTTCACGTTATGTGCGATTTGAACCAGATTATCAATTTTTGTTCCCGCCCCGATTCTTGTCTCACCGAATTTTGCCCTGTCAACGCAGCAGTTAGCCCCGATATCCACATAATCTTCGATAACAACAACACCGTTATGAGGAATCAGCCGGTGAGCCCCGTCAATAAACGAATAACCAAAACCAACAGAACCTATTGTGGTATTGGCCTGAATAATAACGTTATTACCTATTGTGCAATTATGATAAACGACAACATTGCAATCCAGACGTGTAGAATGTCCTATTTTTGTATTCTGGCCTATTTTACATCCGGCACAAATTATTGAATCATCGCCGATTTCCACACCGATGTCGATAACAGCAAACGGTCCAATAGAAACATTCCTGCCGAGTTTTACTCCTGATGCTAATTTAGCTGTCTTGTCCGCACCTGGTGCGGCCGGCTCCAATTTAGGGGCAAAAATCTTCATGGCCTCAATCAATGCCGCGTTTACATTTTTTACAACTAACTGCGCTCGCGAAAACCCTTCCATCTGCTTACCGACGATTACCGCGCCGCAATTAGATTTTTTCAATTCCTTTAAATGCCTGTCACTTGCAAGAAAAGTCAGCGTATTCTTGTCAGCTGCATCAATTGGACCAATCGACTGAATAAGACCATCGCCCGCACCTATAATTTCGGCTTTCAGCCTTTGAGCTAATTGATTTACCGTTAATTCCATAATTTTTTAGAATTAGAATTGAATTTATAATTCTAAATTCTCAATTCTTATTTCTAAATTCAATTTGAGTTTGCGTCAACTTTTGCCATAACTGCTTCTGTGATGTCTTCGCATCCAGCGCTGTATAAAACTTTATGCGTGCTGATTGTCAGCGTAAGCTCATTTGAATTCGCCGCCGGCAGTTCAGGCTCGCTTTTTTCGAGAACCAATTCAATTCCCTTTTCCTTGGCGACTTCACCGGTCGCTTTCACAACATCTTTGAACAACTGCTCGATTACTGTCTGCTCGCGGACATCCATTTGCCTTTTATAATATTCCTGGTGTGCCTGAAGTTTTGCCTGTTTTTCCAGCAGGTCCTTCATTCCGTTCATGTAGTCGCTGCTGCCGGGCTTGGCGAGTTTCAAGCCGCTCTTGCCGGCATCTATTTGTGATGACAGGCTCTGCAGTTCTGCTTCCAGTTTATCCCGCTCTGCTGTCATTTCCTGTCTGAACTTTGCGTTACGCCTGCATTCCTGGAAAATCTTGCGGACGCTTACAACCGCGATTTTTGAAAACTTACTATCAGAGCTCTTTTCGGCGCCTATGCTTACAAGCAGGCTCGTCATCAATACTAAAATAATTACAGCAGCAACTGATTTAACCTTCATAAATATTCCTTTCTTTAAATTATTTTTCCGGATGTTCAAACGGCTCCGGCAAAAAATATCCTATAGGCTGATATTCTACGAAAAAACACTCCAATCCGCAAACCCCCTCCTGACGTGAAATTATGCATAATCAAAACAGGGTTCCCACTGAGAAACTGAATGCCTGTGTTTTGTCGCCTTCGCTCTTTAGCAGCGCATCTGCTAATTCGAACCTCATTGGTACAGGCCCGAACCATTGCGGTATCATTATCTGCAGGCCGGTTCCGGCGCCTACCCGATAGCCGCCTGTTTCGATTTGGCCGCTGTCAACAAAGAACAACAGTGAAATGCTTTCACCTACAAGCGGTAAGGATATTTCGCTGTTTGCCAGAAATATCCAGTCACTGCCGATAGGATCTTCACGTTCTGGTTTTCGCCACATAGAAACATTGGTTTCTTTTCCCCTTGTGCTTACTCCGCGGTACTCAAAGCCGCGGATTCCGTAGTAACCGGTGCCGCCTGCGTAAAACTTTTCAAAAGGCGGCGCATCTGCCAAGGTCGTCGCTGCTAATATTTTTATGGCCAATATCGTTTTACGTTCGGCCAAATCCTCATGCAGGGTGTAATACCTCCTGTGAATGCCGCCTAAAATCCCGAAAGTAAAGTCGCCTGTAACCTGTTCGTATGATATGTCGAAATTATGTCCCCTGGAAGGAATAAACCTGCTGTCTGTAAGGTCCCTGCCCGCTCCAAAGCGGATGCCCGTTAGAAAATTGCTGCCTTCAACTTCTTTTATCTCGGCAGGTGCATCTTCTTCAATATGTTTTATTTTTACATTTTCTACCCGCAAGCCGATACTGCGCTGCCATTTGTTTTTAAACCGTTGCCCCAGGCCGGCAAATCCTTTTAATCTCTCCTCGTCATAGGATTCGCGCCATCTTTCCCAGTTTGAGCCGGAAAGGTCCAAACTTACGGGTTTATCATTAACATAAGGATTTGAGAAACTCACGGAATAGGTGCTCAGTTCTGTTCCCGGCTGCAGGGCTATTCTAAGCGTCTGTCCCCCGCCTTTAAAGGACTTGCCGCTGATTAAATCTGCGAAAGTTTTGGGCGTATCGCTGATATCGAAATTTTTCTGCTCGTAAGTCAATTGTCCTATAACTCCGCTGTCGCTCGATAATCCCGCCCCGACCATCACCATGCCCGTTTTACCCTCGATGATGCTTACCTGCGCATCTTTCTGGCCGGGAGTCGAACCCGTTGGCGTTATGGCTGCACCTTCACGTTCGGTAATTAAAATATGCTGAAGGTTTCTCTCGAGATCGCCCTTGCCGTCACCCCGCGCCATATCGGCGTTGTACCATTTTCCCGGCTGAAAATCATACTCGTCGAGTACCCTTCGAACAGCCCTGTCTTTGGTCTGTTCGTTGCCGGTAATTATTATCTGCCCTATCCGGAAGCGCTCGCCCTCTCTTATTGAATATTCATTTTCGACACTTTTTTCTGAAACAAATTTTATCCCGCGCTCCACCCGGGCATTTATAAATCCATTTTCTTTATAAAGCTTGACAAGCTGTTTTGTGTCGGTTTCCGCCTTCTGCTCATTATACGTCTGGCCATTAAGAAGCGTCAGGTGTTCATATAATGTTTTGTTATCATATTGCTCATTGCCGCTAAAAACAGTATTTTCAACGGTGTAGGCAACCCCTTCATCGATGGCAAACGTGATGCTAAGTTTGGTCTTATCGGCATTGAATTGACGCTGTGCTTCAATTTTCGCGTTCAGAAAACCTCTTTTCTGATATGCCTTTTGGAGCTTGGTTATATCTTCTGTTAATTCCTCTTCATTATAATATTTTCGAAATAATACCCAGCTTCGTGTGCTTGTCTTAATTGCCTTGTTTAATTCAGAAGATTTGATTTTTTTATTTCCGCTAAATTTCACTGCTGCTATTTTTACCCTTGGCCCTTCTTTTATATTGTAAACCAGCTTCCCCGCCGGCAATTTCTCGTTATCAAGCGCCACCTCAGCATACGGAAAACCGCTCTGTCGGTAAAATTCAAGAAGGGTTGTTATATATGTATGCGCAAGGACCGGGTCAAGGTAATCACCAACTTTAAAACCGAGCTTATCTTTTAATTTTTTATCTTTGAAAGTTTTGTTTCCGATAAATCCAATCGACCTTATGAGATTCTTTTCGACCACAACAAAGGTCAAATCAATTTTGCCGTCTGCCGGTTTGGTGTTGTAGTAACAATACTCGACCCCCTTTAGCTCGGCTATCCGTTTTACATCTTCAGCCGCAACGGCCGGGTTGAAAACATCACCCTGACTTGTGCGGATTTTAGCCAGAACATCCTCTGCTTTTACACTGATGTTGCCTTCGACGCGAATGGCTGAAATTACCTGATTCGAATCGTTTACATCAAGACCAGGCACTTCAGCCGAGTATGCCGCAGGCAAGAAAATCATCGCACAAACTGCAAATACAAAAGCTTTACACCAGGATATTTTCACACTTACCTTTCAACTTGTCCGCCTACAGCGGATTTTAATATTAAAATGGCGCATCTTCCCTAGAAGGTTCCTGCTGAATCGATGTTGATATATCACCTGCAAAAGAAGTATTGCCGAACTTTGTGAACCTGTCCAAAAACGTAAGGTCGATTGTCCCGGTCGGGCCGTTTCGCTGCTTGGCGATTATCACGTTGGCAATGTTATTGGGCTGGTATTCCTTATCGCCGCTGTGATAATAATCCTCACGATGCAAAAGCATGACCACGTCAGCATCCTGCTCGATACTGCCGCTTTCACGTAAATCGCTCATCCTCGGCAAGTGGTCGGTCCGGCCTTCAGGCGAACGGTTTAACTGGCTAAGAACAACAACAGGAATATTGAGTTCCCTTGCCAGTGCCTTCAAATACCGCGATATAGTCGTGATTTCCTGCTGGCGAGATTCCACGCGTGTCCCCATGTGCATCAATTGCAGATAGTCTATGAAAATGCATTTTATATCGTGCTGGCTTTTCAGCCTTCTTGCCTTGGACCTCAATTCAAGCGGCGTCAGTGAAGATGTGTCATCTATAAATATCGGGGCGCTGGATAAAATGCTGCACGCATCTACAAGCCTGCTGTAATGTTCCGTTGAAAGCATACCCTTTCGCACAAGCTGGCTTTCAACCTGGCTTACGCTGCACAAAAATCTTTCCGCGAGCTGCTGCTGACCCATTTCAAGAGAGAAAATCGCGACAGGCGTTTTTTCGAGGACGCCTATATTTTCCGCGATATTCAAGGCAAGCGCGGTTTTACCCATACTGGGCCTGCCCGCGATGATAATCATTTCACCATTTTGCAGCCCGCATGAAAGCTGGTCTAATGCCGTAAAACCCGTAGCCAGGCCTGTAACATGCTTGCCATCTCGTTTTTCAATCAGCTCGTATGCGTGGGTAACAAGGTCTTTTATCCCTATTGCCTGCCCTGTTATTCGTTTATCTGTAATCGCAAAGATGCGCTGCTCGGCCTTATCGAGTTTTTGAATCGATTCGCCCGTAACTTCGTAAGCCTCATTTAAAATATCAGTAGCGGTTTGAATCAATTCACGCAGCAATTGCTTGTCTTTGACTATGCCTGAGTAATAAGTGATATTTGCCGAACTGGGCACAGAATTTAGAATTTTGCCGAGATATTCCAGTCCCCCAACCTGCTCGAGCTGCTTTCGTCTTTCAAGTTCATCACGAAGCAGAACGCCATCAATTCCATCGCCCCTGTTTTTCTCGTAAAGGGCGACAATCGCCTCGAAAATCATTTGATGCTCGATGCGGTAAAATGAATCCCTGCCCAGGCTTTCCACTACCTCGCCAATGCAGACTGGATCAATAACCATCGAACCGAGAACCGCCGCCTCCGCCGCAAGCGACTCCGGCATCATCCTGGCGGTCAATGCTGCATTTTCGGCAGGCGATTTATTCGCCGCGCCCGGACCCGCTGCCGGCTCCATCCGTTTCCGTCCCGGCCTACCCGTATTTTCCCTTATAACGCCTGCCATTTACATTCCATTGTGATAGTTTTTCAACACAGACTTCTTCTGTGTTTAATTTGAAGATTGTAAATTGAAGAAACCGAACTGTCAAATCATATCCATTGAAACCATGATTTGAAATGCAGATTTTCGCTGTTCCTTAAATTTATCTCAACGGACACCCTGTAGAAACGTAATTACTGCCTAAAGCCCCTCGCCAGATAGAATTAGCGATTGAGCGGTCCGCTATATTGACAACTACATCGCAGTTTAAGTCACAATCTTTAAAAGTAAACTTTCCGGCCGAGCCATTTCGCCAGAATGCATTGATAATCGAGCGGTCAGCGATATTAACAACTCCATCGTTATTTGTGTCGCCCAGCAACGCAATCGCAAATTCCTTTTCGGCCGTGCCGTAATTGCGGTAATCATTTCCGATTATCTTTACAACAACTTTAAAGGTCTGTCCAGAGTCAGAGATTGAATATGGTATCTCACAGCTGGGCGCAGCAAAAGTG
>Ga0105091_10001134_pt1 | contig 11499 bp, 9 predicted proteins | sample PPLLak1March2015_FD_87022 | JGI IMG/M metagenome (GOLD analysis project Ga0105091, IMG submission 87022) | Freshwater sediment microbial communities from Prairie Pothole Lake near Jamestown, North Dakota, USA - PPLs Lake P7 Core (1) Depth... | ecosystem: Environmental > Aquatic > Freshwater >... | reverse complement strand
CGGTGGAACAGCCCTGATCTTATGCCTGGTTTTTCTATCTTTAGTGCTCGGTCTTTGGGAAGATAGATTTACAAAAGCTTTGGTTCTTGCCGCAGTACTAATCTATTTTTTTGGATTGTCAGATGATGCACGCGGACTTTCTGCAATGCCAAAATTAACGGGGCAAATTTTAGCAGGTATAGTATTAATTTTCTCAAATGTTTCTGTCCATTTTATAGAATCAATATCATTGCCTTTTTTATCACAACCAATGGCTGCTTGGTTTGATATCGCTCTCACACTTTTCTGGCTGATCGGCGTAACGAACGCGATGAACATGATTGACAGCATGGATGGAATTGCTGCTGGAATAAGTGGCATCGCTTTTCTTTTTTTTGTTTTGGTTTCTTCCTTGTCTGGTCAAGTCTACTTGACCGAAATCAGCATCATTCTCCTTGGCATAACGGTCGGAATTTATTTCTTTAACGTGACACCAGCTCGCTTGTTTTTAGGGGATTCCGGTTCACAAACTTTTGGCTTCCTTATTGCAGCGATTGCCATGGAATATGCTCCGGTTGGATTGCCGCCAATCTCATCATGGTTTGTGCCCATTCTTCTTGTAGGGATGCCCATTTTTGATACTACCTTGGTCGTTTATTCACGAGTGTGTCGGGGCATTCCAGTCTATAAAGCAAATCTTGATCATACCTATCACAGATTGGTGGCCTTTGGCCTTGGTGAGCGACGAGCCGTTTTGACAATCCATCTGACGGCAATATTATTAAGCCTCGTTGCTTTTGTTACTTTTTACCTTCCCCCGGTTGTTGCCAATATCATATTTGGAATGATTCTAGTTGTAGGAATTGTGATAATCTTTTATTTAGACCATCATTGGAGAGTGCAGGTTTGATAGACAAACCGATTACGAATCGGGCTTTTTCACTATGGTCGTTGATTGCAGGTTTAGAGGGGTTAGTGGCATTGTTTTTTGTTGTAAGGGAACCGTCAGAGGCAGAGAATGTTTTTGCCTTTGGACTTTCTTTACAACGGTTGCTTATCGTCACCGGTGTTCTGTTTTTAGCAGTGTTTTTTGTTATTGTTGCTATTGTCCATTTTTATCGCTTCATTTCCTGGAATGAGTCATTAAATAAAAAATCAAAATTAATCAGTTATTTTTTAGTTAGTGCTTTTATTCTTGAACTGATTGTGTTGCATTTATTACTTTTTATTCCGGATTATTACTTCCCCACGTTATCTGGATATCTTTTCCGTCTCAAACCAGTATTATTTTGGTTGGTACTTGTATTCGCACAAACGATTATTTTTCTGGCCTATTATGGTGCTGTCTCACTTAAAAGTTTGAAAGGTTGGCAGGGAAAGAAGCCGGTACTTATTGTCCTTGCCGTAATCGGAATAATTTGGGGATTGGTTGCACTTACAGGAATAGGAATTATTCCAGACAATTTTTATTGGAATATCGCTGGTGTGCCTGTGCTGGCAGGACAAATATGGATAGGGATTGGGGCAATTCTTATTGCGTTGTTCCTGTACGAAAGATTTTTAGCAAAAAAGGGTTCAACTCGAGCAACCTCTGTCATAATTTTTATTGGCATCTGGATTGTTGCAGCAATTGTCTGGATAAAAACCCCGCTTGCGCCAACTTTTAATGCTCCCGGACCTTATTTGCCATCAAACGAAATTTACCCCTTTGTCGACGCCGCTTTGTTTGATCTTGGAGCACAGACCGCGATTTACGGTAAAGGTCTTTTCTTTGGGTCTTTTATTGATCGAGGGCTTTTGATGGGGTTTTTGGCCCTGATCCATAGGATATTCGGTCAAAACTACTATACAGTAGTTAATGTTCAGGCAGCAGTGTTTGCAGTTTTTCCAGCTCTTCTTTATTTGTTGGGTCAAAAATTGCATAGCAAATCCGCAGGAGTAATGGCGGCAACATTAGCTATTTTAAAGGTTTCCAACGCTATTGCAGGCGGAAAATTAATCAGTACCTCTCACCCTAAGCTCCTGCTGACAGAATTCCCTACCGGAATTGTTCTGGTCCTTTTTTCATTAATTTTGGTATTCTGGCTAGTTGCCAGTAATTCGAAAGCATATTATCTGGCGAGCATTGGAGCTTCCATAGGGGTTGGTATATTATTGCGAAATCATGTGTTTTTTATGGTTCCGGTAGTTCTTATCCTGGGAGTGGTAATATGGAAACGGGATTGGAAACGCGCATTCCGTGATGGTCTTTTGTTAGTGGTAGCCTTTTTTATTACAGTTGCTCCTTGGATGTGGCGCAACCAAATAGTTGCAGGAGAGCCGTTTTTTTTCCTGACGCAATGTAATCGCGGTATCGAAGAACGATACCAACCCCAAAGCCACCTTAACCAAAATAGACTCGCTTCGAACCCTCCCCCAAGAGCATGGGCAACTCACATATCATTATCTCGAACGATACACGATGATGAGGTAATAGATCTAGCCCAATACGAGTTTATCCCCAAACACTTTGTACACAATTTAATTACTTCAGCGTTAATCCTTCCACCATCACCAGTTTTAGATGATTTACGACACGTTGTTGAGGATTATCCATATTGGGGACGGACAACATTTCCAACACTTGGCCGTATTTCTGATTATATTGGTGTGTTTTTAGCCGTAAATTTGATTATTCTCTCAATAGGTATAGGAGCTGCTTGGAAACGCCTTAAGTTCATTGCCTTGGTGCCGTTAGTGGTATTTTTATTTTACAATCTTGCCAATGCCTTTGCTCGCACATCCGGTGGGAGGTACATTGTGCCAGCAGACTGGGTAATTTATTTCTATTATGCAATAGGTTTGGTTGAGATTATCCGGTTTTGTATCTCAGCGATGGGGTTCCATGTGAACAGTTTTTTTGAGAACTCAGTTGCTTATGACCCTGATGAAGGGAATGGCAAATTGAATTGGGGCAAGGCTGGGCTTGCCATTCTGCCTTTCTTTTTAACAGTAGCCATGCTCCCGGTCATTGAATTTGCATCTCCGGGAGAAAAACCGCCAGAAACAACGGATTCCCTTTTAGCAAAGCTGGACGAAATTTCTTTTTTTGAAAAATCCGGATTATCACAACAAGATGTGGAACAGTTTCTTGAAAATCAAGATGCGCTATTAATATCCGGACACGGATTTTACCCTCGGTACTATTCCTTTGAGGAGGGCGAGCCTATTCTTCCCGGTCAAATCACGCCCTATACACCGAGAGAATTTCCAAGATTTGTATTTACTTTACTTTTGCCCAACGGTGATAGGCCCGTTTTATTGCCCATTGATAGGCCCAGGTTACATTTCCCGGATGCTGCTGAAGTAATCATTGGAGGGTGTCAGGTAGGTACAAACATCGTACTTGCTTCTTATCTCAACTACATTGACGCAGCTTTTGTTGTCATTTTGGATGAACCTACAACCGTTTATGTCCGTGTTCCGGAAGCGCCCCTGGCCTGCCCGTTACGCGAGCCAATATGTGACAATAATCATAACTGCAATTGATCTGAAAATCCCTGGTTGTTTCTGGGCAGGGAATTCCTCCCTGCTGGCAGCATTATAAAATCTGTCGGTATCGCTATTTGAGAGCGGGATTCTCGGTTATAATTCAGCCGCTGAATTTTGAAATGGAAATCCCAGAAGAGAAATCACGCGAACTGACGCTGCTCGAGCAGATCGAGAGTGACCCTGATGTCACCCAGGCATCCCTGGCTACCCAGCTTGGTGTGGCCGTGGGGACTGTTAATTGGCATATCAAACGCTTGATTGATAAAGGCGCTCTCAAGGTTAAGCGCGCCGAGCGTAAGAAACTACGTTACATCATCACGCCGGAAGGGATTGCCTTGCGCGCTCGCCTGACGGTGGACTATATCGAGCGTTCGTTTGACCTCTATCGCAGAACTCGTCAGCGTGTGAAAGCCCACCTTAATGAAGTCAAAAAAGCTGGCTATAATCGTATCCAACTTGTCGGGGATGGCGATGTTGCTGATATTTGCCGTCTTTCATGCCTCGAACAGGGTATTGAAATTGTGAACGATGGGAATGTGCCTGTTTTAGAAGTAAAAGGTTTTAAAGTTCATTTAAGGATGGAGAATAAAGAATGAAAGATGATCATCATGTTTTGATCACAGGCGGAGCGGGATACATCGGTTCTCTCCTGACGTCGGAATTGTTACGCGCCAATTATCGGGTCACCGTCCTCGACTCATTGCTGTTCGGCGGCGAGTCGCTGGTTCCTTTTTTGTATCATCCCAATTTTAATTTTGTCAAAGCCGATGTGACTGAGCCACGCGCCATCCGTGATAGTGTGCGGGGTGAGTGGCCTATCCCGCAAGCAATCGTCCACCTGGCAGCGATTGTCGGGTTTCCGGCCTGCCAGGCGGTGGGGCCTCAGGTAGCCTGGCGATATAACGTCGGGGCCACGAAAATGGTCTTTGAACAGGCAGCAGACCTGGGCGTAGGAAGATGCGTGTTCGCATCCGCTTATAGCAACTATGGCCTGTCGCCGGATGGAAAGCCAGTCACCGAAGAGTCCCCGCTTACCCCCCAGTCCTTATATGCCGAAACGAAGATTGCCGCGGAAGAATATCTACTCGGGCAGAAAGACGCACCGACAGCGCCACTCTTATTCCGCTTTGCTACCTTGTATGGCATCTCGCCGCGCACGCGCTTTGACCTGATCGTCAACCAGTTTGTATTGGATGCTTTCACCAAACGCGAATTGATCATTTACCAGCGCGGCTACTCACGTTCATTCGTGCACGTACTTGATGCGGTGCGCGGAATCATTCTCGGGCTGGAAGCGCCGGAAGAGAAGGTGCGCGGACAGGCTTTCAACCTGGGCACTCCGGATGGAAACTACACCAAGGATGAGATTGTTGGTTTGGTGCTCAAACGTATGCCCGAGACAGTTGTAGAGTACAAGGATTTGACCTTTGGCGGCGACATGCGGGATATAACCGTGTCGTTTGAGAAAATCCGTCGTGAGTTGGGTTTTGAGACAATGCTGAACGTGGACGATGGCGTGCGCGAAGTTTTGCAAGCCTTAAAGTCTGGGTTGATCCGTGATCCGTTGGATGAGAGATATAGAAACGCACAATTCATTGTGCAATAGGAGACGAAATGAGCACTGGATTCTGGCAGGACAAGCGTGTGATTGTTACAGGCGGCACGGGCTTTTTAGGCTCCTTTGTGATTGCGAACCTCAAGGAACGCGGGGCAACCGACATTTTTGTGCCGCAGATCGAAGATTATGATTTAACCGACCGGGATTCCATTAAGCGCTTGTTTGACAATGTGCTCGGCGATGATTTCGATGCGAGGAACATGGTTATCATTCATCTTGCCGCCCATGTGGGCGGGATCGGCGCTAATCGCGAGCACCCGGCGGAATTCTTTTACGACAACCTGATAATGGGCGTGGAACTGATCCACCAGGCCTGGCAGCGCTGCGTGGGCAAGTTCGTGGCGATCGGGACGGTGTGCGCCTATCCCAAGTTCACACCGGTCCCGTTCAGAGAAGAGAACCTGTGGATGGGCTACCCTGAAGAGACCAACGCACCCTATGGCCTGGCCAAGAAGATGATGCTGGTCCAAGCGCAGGCGTATCGCCAGCAGTACGGCTTCAATGCGATTTATTTACTGCCTGTCAATCTATATGGACCACGTGATAACTTCAACTTGAAGACATCGCACGTGATTCCGGCACTGATCCGCAAGGCCGTCGAAGCACAGGAACGCGGCGACAAGGAACTGGTCGCCTGGGGCGATGGCTCACCGACGCGCGAATTCCTATACGTGGAAGATGCCGCGGACGCGATTATCGCAGCCGCAGAGAAATACAACGGGTCAGAACCTGTCAACCTTGGTTCGGGCTATGAAATCTCGATCAAAGATCTGACCGAAATGGTGATCCGCCTGACCGGCTTCGAAGGCAAACTGGTCTGGGATACCGAAAAGCCCAACGGCCAGCCGCGCCGTGGATTGGACGTCAGCCGGGCGAAGGAATATTTCGGCTGGCAGGCGCAGGTCCCGTTCGAAGAAGGCATGCGCCGGACGATTGAGTGGTTCAAAGCGAATCGAGAAAAAATCCGCTGATCAGCGCCTGTTATGTTTTACACATTACGTAAAACGTAGAAAAAATGTCTATTCAAATAACACATCCCGAACCTACCACGATTTATATCAAACCTTCCACCGGCCTGACCGCGCTAAACCTGCGCGACCTGTGGGTATACCGCGAACTGGTCTTTTTTATGATCTGGCGCGATATCAAGGTGCGCTACAAGCAGACCCTGCTGGGCGCGGCCTGGGCGATTATCCAGCCTGTGTTGACGATGTTGGTTTTCAATTTCATTTTTAATGGTGGCATTACCAAAGTGCAGACTGACAGCAACGTTCCGTATCCGATCTTCTCCTACACCGCGCTTCTGCCTTGGGGACTTTTTGTCACTGCGCTCAACCAGGCAAGCCGTTCGCTAACATCCAATCACAACATGATCACAAAGGTGTACTTCCCGCGTCTGGTCTTGCCCATCGCTTCGGTACTGGCGGGATTGGTTGACTTTGCCATCGCTTTTGTGATTTTGATTGGCCTGATGATCTATTACCATATCACTCCGGCCTGGAACGTGCTCTGGGCGCTGCCGCTCTTCCTGCTTTTGGCGATTGTCACCGCATTAGGGGTAGCTCTATGGCTTTCGGCTATAAACGTCAAATATCGTGATGTCAACTATGCCTTGCCCTTCCTGACCCAGTTCTGGCTCTTCATCACCCCGGTCGCATACTCGGCCAGTGTCATTTCAGAAAAATGGCAATTGGTTTACTCGCTTAACCCAATGGCAGGAGTGGTGAACGGATTCCGCTGGGCGCTGCTTGGCGCCGGCAACGGACCGGATGCTGCCCTTTGGGTATCGGTAGCGATCTCGCTGATCGTTTTGTTGAGCGGACTGTACTACTTCCGCAACATGGAACGTACCTTCGCGGATACTATTTAGGTGTCACGTTTCAGGTATCATGTGTCAAGGGGAGGCACGAGGAGAATTTATGTCACTGATTAATCGTTTTGAGGATATTCAGGCCTGGCAAGAAGCTCGAGAGTTGGTCAAAAAGGTTTATGTGCTTACAAATAAGGAACCTTTTTCCGAAGTCCAATCGTTACTTTATGCAGCTTTGGATGTCGAGTGTGTAAACCAGCGATTGTTTGACTTACATTACGAGCAAGCGCGCAAGACCAAAGCCCTGATCGGCGGTTTCAAACATTCATTGACAAAGAAATCATTTCGTCAGTAGCATTGACACCTGATACTTGGTACATGACACGATAATTTATGACAACAGCAATTCGAGTTGAAAAGCTAGGTAAAAGATATCGGATTGGCGCCGCACAGACCAAATTCAAATATGGAATGCTGCGCGATGTGCTGGTGGACACCGCAACAGCTCCCATCCGCTGGGTGCGCTCATTCAGTAACAAACAACCTCTTCTGGAAGACCAGCCCAATTACATCTGGGCCCTCAACGATGTCTCCTTTGATGTGGAAGAAGGTAAAGTGCTTGGCATTGTGGGACGTAATGGCGCGGGCAAAAGTACCCTGCTCAAGGTCCTTTCGCGCGTCACCGAACCGACCCGTGGAACTGTCACCGTACGCGGAAGAGTGGGTTCGCTACTGGAAGTGGGTACCGGCTTCCACCCCGAGCTGACCGGCCGCGAAAACATCTACATGAATGGTGCGATCTTAGGCATGAAGCGCACAGAGATTGAAAGCAAATTTGACGAGATCGTGGCCTTCTCCGAAGTCGAGCAGTTCATCGATACGCCCGTCAAGCGTTATTCTTCGGGCATGTACCTGCGGTTAGCCTTTGCGGTCGCCGCCCACCTCGAACCCGAAATCCTGGTCGTGGACGAAGTCCTGGCGGTCGGCGATGCCGAGTTCCAGAAAAAATGCCTCGGGAAAATGGGCGATGTGGCCCAGCAGGGACGTACCGTACTGTTTGTCAGCCACAATATGTCCGCCATCTTGCGGCTGACCGAAGAAGCCATCGTGCTCAATAAGGGCCAGCTGCTCATGCGCGGTCCTACCCAGCAGGCCGTGGATTTTTATCTTTCCTCTGGCCAGGCTCAGGCGGGCGAGCGCATCTGGGATGCGGACGAAATCCCACTCAACGCGGCGCCTTTCTGCCCGATTGCTATGCGCTTGAAAGACCAGAAGGGCAAAGTGATCGACACCGTCCGCTCTATCGAGCCGGTCACGGTCGAGATGGAATACCGCCTCGAAGCGCCGCTCACCGGCCTGCGCGTTGGTTTCTATCTCAGCACGATGCGCGGCGAATACATCATCACCACCTTTGACACCGACGACGCGAAGCAATATGAAAAATTCAGCGCGCGCAACAGCGGTCACTATTTCAGCCGCTGTACCCTGCCGGCAGACCTGTTCAACGAAGGCCGTTACTCGCTGGGCGTCAACGCCAGTTCCTTCGGTGTGCGGCGCTACTTCCAAGACGAGCAGGCCCTGGCCTTCAACGTGGACATCTCCGGCGCGCCTGGCACGCAATGGGCCGAACCGCGCCAGGGACCCATTCGTCCTCGCCTGGATTGGAACATCGAAAAGGTCGAATAAATCACCACAAAGACACCAGGTCACCAAGACACGAAGAAAAATTTTGTGCCTTAGTGCCTTCGTGACTTTGTGGTAAATCTCATATGAAACCCACCCTCAAATCAGTCCTTGGCTCTATCCCCTACACCGCCGACCTCTACGACGCGCTCCGTAAAGGCCGCCCGCGCACGCGTTACAACCTCGAGCAGCTCCAAGCCGCTCTTCCTGCGGCTGTCGAACAAACACGCCCTTACGCAGAAAAAGCTCCAAAGGGGATGAAACTCCTGCTCTTCGCTACCCTGCACTATTGGGTAGAGCAGGCTGCCATGGTCGGCCTGGCTCTGCGTGGCCTCGGGCACGATGTCACTGTGGCGTACCTGCCCTATGGTGATTGGCGCAAGGAGGTCAACGACTTTGACCTGCGCCGCCAAGATTTATATACAAAACGAGTATTAGAACCATTAAACGGACTGGTAAAGACCGCCTCATTACTAGCATTCAAACCGGCCCCCACCTTACCGGCGAATCTGACTGAAGAAATCCGTCTTGTCTCCATCTATGACGCGCAATACACCCTGCAAGTCGAAAGCGTGGACGAAAACAGCGACCTCTACCGCCTGCGCCTGCAGCGCAACGACCACGCCGCTCGCGCCGCGCTGGCCTATATGCAGGCTGAAAAGCCTGATGTGGTGCTCATCCCCAACGGGACCATCACCGAGCTGGGCACGGTTTATCGCGTGGCGCGCCATCTCGGCATCCGCACGGTGACCTACGAATTCAACGACCAGCGCGAGCAGGTCTGGGTTGCGCAAGATGACGAAGTCATGCGCCAGCGCACAGACTCTCTCTGGGCAGCGCGCGGCGGTCAAGTATTGACCGATGACCAGCGCAACTTGATCGAGGAGCTTGAGTCCGCGCGCATGGGCGCCAAGGCCTTTGGCAAATCTGTCCGTAAGTGGCAGGATGTGGAAATTGTCGGCAAGGAGAAAATTCGCCAGGAATTAGGCCTGGACGAACGCCCGCTCATCTTACTGGCCACCAACGTGCTGGGCGACAGTCTGACGCTGGGACGCAACGTCTTTGCCGAGAGCATGGCGGCCTGGATTGCGGAAACGGTCCGCTTTTTGGCAGGCAAACCTGAAGTCCAGTTGGTGATGCGCGTGCATCCCGGTGAACGCCTGACGCATGGCCGCTCGATGATGGATGTCGTCAACGAAGCGCTGCCGTCCATCCCCGAACATATCCATGTTATCGGGCCGCTGGAAAAGGTCAACACCTACGACCTGATGAGTGTCGCCTCGCTGGGACTGGTCTACACCACCACAACGGGCATGGAAATGAGCATGAACGGTATACCGGTGATCGTCTGTGGTGAAACACACTACCGTGGGCGCGGCTTCACGCTTGACCCGCTGACCTGGGGCGAGTATTATGCCATGTTGGAGACCGCAATCGAAAGGCCTGAACACCTGAGCCAGGCGCAAATCGAAACCGCCTGGGAATATGCCTACCGCTTCTTTTTCGAGTATCCCCTGCCGTTCCCCTGGCGGCTGATGCACTTCTGGAAGGATGTGGACATCTGGCCGTTGGGCCGCGTGCTCTCCGAAGAAGGCCGGGCAGAATATAAAAAGACCTTTGATTACCTGGCCGGTGAGCTAATTATTTGGTAATTTTCCTTGCCAAGAGTTCCCTCTCCCTTTTAGGGAGTCCCCTTCGGGGATGATAAGGGGCAGGGTGAGGGTCGAAAGAAATTATGACCAATACCAAACAACAAGTGCGCGAATTTTATGATCAGATCGGTTGGTCTCAGGTCCGTGAGGGACTGTACCAGAACGCCCGCTACGAAGACCTGCGGCCTGTTTCGCGTGACTACATCCACAAGTGTCATATGCGTGTCAACCGCCACCTGGCGCCTGCGGGCGAATTTTTACTGGATGCAGGTTCCGGTCCGGTGCAATGGCCAGAGTATTTGACGTATTCCGAGAATTATCGCTACCGTCTGTGCGCGGACATATCGATCACGGCCCTGAAAGAAGCGCGGACGAAGCTGGGCGAACATGGCCTGTACGTAGTTGCTGACATCGCCAACCTGCCCTTCAAAGCGGACGCTTTCGATGGCGGAGTTTCGATGCATGCCATCCACCATCTCCCTTTGAGCGAGCACAAACGCGCCTACCTGGAACTCCGGCGTGTGCTCAAGTATGAACGTAGCGCGGTAATCGTCAACGGCTGGCATAACCCGTCCCTGATGCGCCTGGCCGAGCCGTTAATCCAACTGGGACGCATCTTGAACGGGCGCGGTCGTAAGCACAAAAAAGACTGGGCTGACGAAGACGACCAGGCAGGTACCTTCGTAGAGAAATTGACCCCGCGCTGGTTGAAACAAGAGCTTGCTGGTGCGGTTCAGTATGAAATCTACCCCTGGCGCAGCCTCAGTCCGCGTTTCATGCGCTGGTTTGTCCGGCCGCAGATGGGTGGACAGGCATTCTTGCGCTTTATCTTCTGGCTCGAAGAGCGTTTCCCGCGCTTTTTTGGTAACCACGGTCAATATCCGTTGATTGTTATTCGTAAACTGGAGCGTAGAGACTAGTCTCTGCTCTCTAATCTCTACTCTCTGGAGAAAATTATGGACTGGACAAACAAAGTCATCCTCATCACCGGTGGCACCGGCTCGTTCGGCAAAAAAATGACCACTATCCTGTTTGCAGAAAAGAATCCCAAGAAGATCATTATCTTCAGTCGTGACGAGCTCAAACAACATGAAATGCGGGTATCAGGGTACGATGACGATCGCCTGCGCTACTTCATCGGTGACGTGCGCGATCGCGAGCGCCTTGTCCGTGCCTTGCATGGTGTGGATATCGTTGTCCATGCCGCCGCGCTCAAACAGGTTCCG